>LFCJ01000717.1_pt1 | contig 21609 bp, 28 predicted proteins | sample 643141 | NCBI WGS metagenome assembly LFCJ01 (sample SAMN03766243, study PRJNA286221) | soda lake metagenome | biome: soda lake; feature: Kulunda steppe; material: water; isolation source: sample B1-Br-g2 brine of Lake Bitter-1 | place: Russia: Kulunda steppe | collected 2010-07
GGGGGGGGGGGGGCCAAGAAATAGAAAAATCAAAGTTTGGTTGATCTTTGTTGATCTCCGATCAATTAGTCATCATGCAGGCAATGTGGATTCAGTTCATGTTATAACTTGGAAGCTTCATGCATCTAAGTATCTCAGATGAGTGCTACCTACAAATTTGAAGTACCATGCCTCATACAACCATTACCTTTTACATGCTGATGCCCCACGAGCTCAATTTTTGCTGTGTTCATGTTGTGGACAGTCCTTGCATGCCCGTTGACTCCCATTGTTGTCAACGCAAGAAAAAATTAACAACTGGCCTGAAAAACCGCTTGTCGGACCGCGGAACAGGGTGCACAACCGCCAGGCCAACCGCCACGTCAACCGCGCCCCACCATCCACCCGCGCCACCCCAGCCCCTACCCCCCACGCAAGCTGCCAGCTATGTCTTTGCAATGTTTGTTTGTGTTTAAGTAGGTTTGCAATTTTATATAAGTGTTTCGTGTGGGAGATGCATTGCATTTTTAGAAGGATACATCAAGTGTTGTTGCAAAGTGTCCCGAGCATATAAACTTCTAATCATGAGGACCAACTAACGATCAGCTGAGGCCACTGGCACTTCTATGACATCACAGCGCATTCTCAACAAAGAGGTCTGCATCAGCATCCACGATGCCAAAAGGCAGCGCACCCAGCGGTCTGCCCACCACACGCTGAAGCAGAGCCTGCAAGTATGGTCCACCGCAATCTGATGATTCCCCCTGTTTGCAATTTTTCAAAGTCCACATTGTCGCACATAAAGCATAGGAAAAGCGTAGGACCACATGGAACATCAAATGATCGCAGATTTGTTCATACCTGTGTGATGTTTTGAGGGCCTCCAACTGCTTGGGGGGGGACAAGGGCTGGGCCTGTGATGCTTGCCGCATCATAGATCTGGAAACCGCCAGGGAAATAAAATTCGTTCACATTGCATTAGTGAATTTGTCATTTTCGTTGAGTTCAGATAGTCTACTTCAAGTAGACTACTTGTGGAATTTCCATGCATGCATCAATGTTTATGCAACTTCTGCTTCTAATTTGAGAGCTTAAACATTGATGCATGCATGGAAATTCCACAAGAAGTTGCATGCTAATCAAGCTACCCTATACACATGGCAAGGAGCCATTAACTGACTACCCACCTTCACAGCATCAATGTCCCCCACTGTTTGAGTTGTGCCATACAGTCCGATGGTGGAGTTGTACAGCAATATCTGGAAGAGTTGAAAAGTGAAGCATGGTTTGTTAATGGTGGCAGGTGAGGCTCTAGGAAGAAATTCTGGTGGCCTTATGAACGCCTAATATCTTAAAGATGATGATTCCACGAGGCATAACGAAGGCAGGCCTGGCAGACAAGGCTGTGATTGTCGGCATACCTCACTATTGTTGAGCTCAAGTACAGAATCCCAGATGTCGAGGGTGGCGTTCCTCAGAGTAATCGTGCTGTTGAACAGGCTGAGCTGGCTGCCATTCAAGTGGAGGAAGATGTCCTGCATGCATGCGCCGCACGCCGGCATGCCCTGGTATTGGCAGCTGTGTTTGGGACTCGTACAAGTTACGCTGCAGCTGCCAAATTCACAAGCTGCCTTGTTACACCTTTAGGCTATGCACCATTCATGTTCCTTGCTGGACGCACAAGCCAAGTACTTTCAGTCCTCCTGAATAACTGGTGCGCGATGTTGCCTGCTTCTGTCTGAACTAACTTGGTAAAAGACCTTACCAGCATTTCCAACACAGAATCGCTCAGTCAAACACACACAAACTCTCTCTCTCTCTCTCTCCCTCTCTCTCTCTTCCTCCATCCCCTCAACCCCCCTCCCCCTTTATACACTCACTTTGGCCTCCCAGCTCGTCCCCTCTAGCTCCAAAGTGGAGTCCGTGGCAGCAAAGACAATCGGCAGCTTACCCTCAAAGAGCTCTGGCTCAGGGCGGGATGCTGCAAGGTGCGAGTAAGGGGGGGAAACACACTTATGCACACTGCTTGTTTGGCATTGTTCTTGCACATGCAGGGGAGATTGGTTCCTTCAAGTCAGGAAGTCAGCCGCTCAAGATCTGGCAGTTCCGACAAGGGCTCGTAGCAGAGCGGCTTGCATAAAGGTGGGAAGTTGCCAGTGAATGCAGCTCATGCTTGCGCAGGGCACCTGCAAGGAGCGCAACTGACTGGAGGCTTTTCTGTAGGGAAGCACCTGTTGCTGCATGGAGAGGCTGCATGGAGAGGCTGCATGGAGAGGCTGCATGGAGAGGCTGCCTCAGGCCTCACCTGACCCAGTGACAAAGGTGGAGTCCTTGAGTGTGAGGATGGAGGCGTTGAACCAGGTCAGGGCATCAAGCGTCTCCAGGATAGAGCGGTTGGATGCAACGCTCGAGCCGTCCACATACCTGATTGTGTGCACCCGTGTGTGCATGTGGGTTTCCTGACAAGGAAATGATTCAGAGATCTTGTTTCCATGGATGTAGGGAGCATTTTCACTGCCTGCATAATACTCCTCTTTCTTTCTTTCTTTCTTTCTTTCTTTCTTTCTTTCTTTCTTTCTTTCTTTCTTTCTTTCTTTCATTCCTTCACTTTTTCTTTCTTCCTTGTTTCCAGGCTTTGTATGCATGGCTCTGTTTGATTTGGATGCTTAGCAAACCACTTGGCCCTGTCAGGTCACAATGAAAAAGCAGTTGCTTGCAGTCAGCTGGTTTAGGCAGAGACACTCTTGACCTGCCATCCAAAAGGCAAGAAGCTGGTCTTGTTCCGTGCCCTGCAACATTGATTATGCTGCTGCTTTGCTGCTTTGCAACACGCTACTAGCTTATAGAAAAGCAGGCTCTGTGTACATCCCACCAGGTGAAGAAGTTGGTGACATTCAGGCGTGAGTTGCTGAGGTCCAGGGAAGCCCCCTCAGCGATCTTCAGCCAGCTGGTCTCTGCCAGCCATAAAGTGCTGTTTTCCAGCCCAAGGGTGGCATTGTTGATGGCCAGGGTGTTGTTGGCCACCAGGAGGACCTGTTTGTGCGTGCAAAGCAAGAGGAGGCATTGTGGAGACCCAGGCCAAGGCCAATTATGTTGTCCATCATTGGGAAGGATTTTTTTACATATAAAGCAACAAAGTCATGCCAGGGCTTGGGCAAGTGACAGCTGCGAAAAAAACAGTCTTGCAGGCATGATCCCAATGCTCTCACTTGCAACAATTTTCCAAGGTGTAATCCCACCTCATACCTCTCTCCATGCGAGCACCGCCACACTTCCCTGTCATGCCCTACTTCATAAAGTCACAACCACATTGCTCTTTCATCCTGCTTATTTGCCACATTGCAGATATAAAGTTATGCATGCCGTGCCTTCCCATATGCTCTGATCTCATTTACGGACCGCGGCCATTTAGATCACACAAGTCATGCACACCACCAGTGATTTTGAGAGACGTAGCAAAGGATTCAAGGCGCCTGCTCAATTTGTGCTCATGCAGCAAGCTGCACGCTGCGGGTGCAACACACCTCCAAGGACTCGTACGACGCCGAAGTGTTGACCTGCACCAGTGTGTCATTGGCCTCTACGCCAAAGAAAGAGGCCAGCGGGTTGATCCCTCCTTGGAGCTCGTAGGTGTCAGGGTTGACATAGGCCTATGCAACATGCACAGTCAGGTATTTACGAACACAATGTATGACATTGGTCATGCACAAACACGGCGAATGGATTTCGGGACAAGCATGGCACACGGTCCCTTGGCACAGCAGGTCCTGAATTCAGGGCTCATTGACACTCTCTGCATCAGCATGCTCACAAGCCCACACGCTGGAGTGGACATGAGCTAGCAGTACATCTTGTAAGGTGTGACTTTAGACCCTTATAAACAAGGAAGGCCAGCTTGGAAGCGGCCTAAGCACACGCACCTGAGCATACTCTGCAGCTTCATCCAAGCCACCAGCCTTGCCCAAGCTGAACAAAACACCAGCAATGGCCTCCTGGTTCTGCAGGCGCACAGGAGTCATGTCCAGGCAAAAAAGAGAGCTCTGTGCAAGCGCACACACAGAGTGGCGCCCCTCCAGTGGAAGTAGCTGGCACCCAAGACAAACATACCAGTATGCTTGCGCAAGCGGCAAATATCATGTACATGATCGCTGCTCCGCCTCACAGACTTCCATTTCCTGGCAAACAAGCTGCTCAAAATTAGGATGAATTCAGTCAAGAGGGAGCTACCTACCCTTTGCACGACTTTTTCAGGAACCCTCCCTGCTGACGTGGGCTGCAGGAACGCGATGGAGGGAGGCTGCCTCAGGAAGGGCCTTGGGAGAGGCCGGGGGAGCAGCGGCGCAGGGAGTGCAGGGAACCCAGGGCGTGTCGTTTGGCCGGGGCGCTCTGGCCTGCCAGGGAAGAGCCTTGGGAGCTGAGCAAAGGGGGGGGGCAGCGCGCGCTCTGGGCGTGGCGTGGGGCCGGCAGGCTGCAACGTGCACAGACATGGGTGTGGCCAAATGGACAATCTGTTTGAGCCATAATGCCTCTGATCTGTGTGAGCAAGTCACGCAGGGCCAGCAGCGTTAAATGGGCCCTGTGGTGTGCAGCACACAATACCCATAATATCCGTGATCCTGTAAGCAGCTGCAAATGTAGCATGAGTGCAGGCAGGGGTACCAACGCGCTCCCTCACTCACCGTTTCAGGCAAGGCCGTCAAATTGCTGCTACGCAGCTTGATGACTGAGTTCTGGGCAGAGGTGCCTGTGGTACAGCATTCATATGCTGGCGGCAACTCAGCGCAGTGCGTCCAGACAAACTCAGCATAGCATTGCCCCCCACAAGGAGGGCAAACAGGCAACAATTTGCACAAGACTGCAGATCACTGGTAGATCTGTAGCGTTGAATCTTGAATGCAAAAGGAGGTCCTGACAATCCGTCTTCCTGCCAATGCTGCTGTTTCTGCGGCGCGCTTTTCAAAAAAGCCTTGCACTGGCTGCAGGTACACACAGCCTTGGACTGAGAGGCTGTCAAAATCCACCCCACCTACCCACAATCAGAAGGACGGGCAGCAGGGCAATGCCTGTCGGCACAGAGAACCCTCGCATTGCTACTTTGGAGTACGCAGACCAACTGCAGGTCAAAGGTGGCAAAAGAAGTATTTTGCGACCCAGTGTTAATTTTTGTCAGCTTGGGGTGCGAGCGGAGCCAAGCCAACACCGGGCTCGAGCCTGGGCGGGCAGCCGCACCTCGCTGTGACCTGCACCGCTTTGGAATTAAAATTTGTGTATCTTAATTATAATAATTTGTGTGGATCATGAATGCGTCCAAGTTCTTGCGTAATTTGCACAGATCACTCCCAAATCGCGAGGAGAGAAATGAGATATTTAGTTTCCACGATACCCTCGATATAATCATGGTTCACATAGCGTCTCATGAGTGATCACGCGCCCTCGATGCCTTTGCATGGGCAGGTTGGTTCATGCATTAGCTAGTTTAGCGTACAGTACTATGCAGCCCAGCTCCGCTTCACAGATACCTGGTCTGAAATATCCAGGTTGCAAACATGCAAGCTAAATGGTCCAAGATCAACAGGTTTAACCAGCTGGGCAGCTGCAGTGCTGGCACATGTGATCTATGGAGGGATGCGTCATGATATCATGATCGATGTAATGTTGCAACGTTACAATCGATCAATCCCATAAGATCAGACATGATGTCACTTCATGAGTGCATATCGTCAATGGTTCCTTGAAGATCATGCTTGAAGTATGAATTCATGGCTTCGAAGCCACATATCTGTGGCTACAGAAGCTTCAAGGCAAAATTGATCACAAGTTAGCGAGCCTTTGGAGAGGTTGAAAGCAAGTTGATGCTGTGTACACATTCCAGCATTGACTGCCCTATGTATGAGGGCGCGCACCAGAAAGAAAAAGCCTGGAACTTGTCATGCTGCTTACAAGGTGTAATCTCGCGATCGGCCTGGATGCTCCATTACCAGTGTTCCATGGTTGGAGGCTGCGGTTCATGTAAGGCATACCTTATGCGTCCAGAGCATTACACAACCCCACACATTTCAATTTCTTTGATTAATTCTGGCTTGGTTGGAAGCCAAGGCTTGAACAGATTTTCAAGAAATCCTAGACAATGGCTAACCTCAAAAGAAGACTCCCACGTTCGTAAGATTAAGCTGCGGCAACATTTAATCCCTGTGGAGCTGTTATCAAGCGGCGAAATCTCTTGTTTGGTCGTCTATAGATACGTAGCTTCGTAGAAATCTTTCAACACAATGGTTAACGTTAACGGAGTAGTTGAGGCCGGCGGAGCGCTCCGCCCCTTCGGCTCTAGCCAGCCACGACTCTAGCGGCCGCTAGTACTAGCCCTTGCGGCACTAGTGCCAGCTATAGCTATATAGGCTGTAGCCAGATGTTGATGGCTATGTCAGATGCAGATCTCTAGAGTGATGCCTTTTCCTGATTTTCCTGTAAAAAGATGCAGGCGGCATGTATTTACACAGCTATGCCATTCGCCCCCCACTGTACAGCCCAATCGGAAGGGTTAAGATATTTTAAGAAATTTTGCACTAAAACCAGCAGCAAATGCTGAACTATGCAACTGTGTTGCGCTGCCAATGCCGGAATGCGAGGCCCAAAGACGCAGAATTGGAATCCTTGAAGGATCCGGATCAAGACTTCGAAGGAATTCCTTGAGATCTGACGTGCACGTCACAAATGTAATAACCAATTTCAATGGGAGTATGACCTGAGCACCAAGGGCCGTTGAATTCTAAAAAACAGTTTTGAAAGACGACTTTTAATTGATTGACGATTTGACGAGTTCAGATCGGCAATAAACTCGCATATCAATTTGAAGTTTTTCAACAATTAAGAATTCCAAAAGAAATGGTGGAACCAAAATACGAGGCCTGCGCGCCAGAGTGCGGAGCAAAGGAGGGGAGACAGTGCACCTGCGGGGAGAACTGCAGGGTATGTATATGTGCGTGGGGAGGGTCTTTTGGTGGCACCTCTTACCATGCTGATCATTGCATGGCCATCGTTGATCCGCCGCTGATGAGTCGCTGCGCGCTGCCTCCGTCCTGCTCTGTGTAATCTGTTGTGCAGCCATCCTTTCTCTGAGGAAGGCTTGCATAATACATGTGCTTTGCTGGCTTATAAAGGAGGGATCTCAACAGAGCCTATTGAGTGCCGATCTGTTGTATGATCTGGCATGTGTCGTGGCTTGCATGTATTGACATGTTGTCATTCAATGCACAATGTCATGTGGACTGATTATTCTCCTGCAGTGTGGTCCCAAGTGCGCATGTGGAGGAGCTGAAGCCAAAGGCCACAAGCGGCACCAAGCATAGGTAAGGTGCCACAAGGGGCTACAGGCATAATTCTCTTCGAAAGAGGACACCAGCTTGCGGATTTTTTTAAGTTAACAACAATATCTCTTGAACATGGCGCCCCCTTTTCCTTTTACTTTTAGCTATCCTGGTTCTTGGATGAATGCGGTGAGCATCATTGAGGCAGGGTGCCATGATGTTCCTTGCAATTGCCTGCCATCATGGACACATTGTGCTATTGTTATGTCACTGACTCATCCACAACATATGGATGCACAGTGCGTCATGGTGCTCTTTGCACTTCTGCAGACTGGTGAAGGTGCTGGCGTGCCAGAGGCGGAGTTAGGGTGCACTGGAAGGGCTCCAACCTGCACAGTTGCTGGGTATCCTGTTGCGCATAATGCCTCCTCAAGTGACATGTGCTGTTGGGGGAAGTGTTGTCTGAAAGAGGTATCATAGGGGCACAGTCAAACGCCATACAATAAACAGCACGGGCTACATGTAATTAATAGCTGGTCTGCAAATCATTGAAGGCTGGTGCCTGCATTCTCGAAAATTTGGCTTCAAATGTGAGTGAATGCCGACCAGCTGAAAGAGAGGGCCCAGCATTCTTCCTGCATGGAGTCGTATGTGCCCCTTACGCAAAACAAGTTTGTTTCTCTGAAAGTTTTACCTGCTTTTTTGCTTAGCAAAACATTTTGCTTTTGTGAGCCAAAAGGCCTGGCCTCAAAAGATCAGCAGGCCAGCTGGTCTACAAAGTTATAGACAGATTATCATGATGGTTCAAACCCTACGCACAGTCAAAGACCGCCTGGCATTACAAAACTTACAGATCCGGTTCTAAAATAGGGATTCCTTTAAGGTCAACAAATATGACCAGTTCTGAATGGCTTTCCCCCAGCTGGTTCCCTTCTCAGCAAAGACTCACTGCCAGTCATGCAGACGCTAAACTAGAAACAGAAATAGCTACCAAAAGAAGAATGCAACAGATGCCCACCCCTCGGTATGCATTAAGAAGTAGCCTACATGAACCTGTTAGCACCAGACGTGCTCTTGAGGAACCTTATGTGACCTTTCATTGCCAAGGTCAGGAATGGGGTACTGCCAGTCACCCTCCTGATCCCCATTGACTTCTTTGGTTTCTGTTTTGCCACAAAACCAGCGGCTGGTGGAGGGGTCACACGGCGCCCATGCCCTAGGTGGCCCCTTTTCCTTTATTGATGTAGGGAGAGTTTCACTGCCTACATAGTTTTCTTATGTGATGGGTGTTCCAAGATAAAGAGTGGACAACCTGCAATCTATGCTTGCCGTTCCCCTCTACAAGCTAATTTAGTCTGGTTTTGACAAACCAGCTAATACAGCCAGGTGTCAAACAGATTAAGGCATGAAATGCCATCTGATACGCCTCAGCAGGCAATAAAAGCCAGGCGTTGCACACCCCAGTTGTGTCCAAGTTTGTCTAAACGAGTAGTACTCCTAATGCTTTCCTGCGACCATTCCTAGAAGGCGGCATATTTGTGACAAAAAAAGAGGGGCTTGGCATTTTACTCCCCGTTAGGCCGGTCCCCGGCCACAATGGTTGCATGCCTCTCCCAGTATTCAACAGACCTGCAAGGACATGAAAAGGAAGAGACGCGATCCAACGAGAGCCTGCTGCAGCTCAGTACTAACATGCAATTACAAGCTGCATAACAAACATACAACGGTGCAAATTTGGCTGAGGTGAAAGTAAGCCTTGCCTCCCAGCATCATTACGAGCATGTCAAAAGAACACATGCCATGGCGACAGCCTGAGGGATACCACTGCATGACATAAGTGCTACCACTGAAAGCCTCATGGTACACTCCCTTGCCAGGCGCTTTGTAAGCTTCAGGTTAGCTTAGGACAATCACAAAGCAGTGCCCTGACCTCAACAAAGGTGCTCCTCAGTCTAATTGCAGCTCTTAATATGGACGCATGCATGATCTTACAGCTTGCAGGCACCAGCAGATCCATGCTATGCTCATTTCCAAGCCATAAGATGCAGCATCTGCTGCAAGCTGCCTTCCATATCTTGTTGTAAGCCTGTACGTTGATGGAGGCAACTTGATACTTCACATCACACCACACGGACTCACTTGTTGTAGGCCTCCTTGTCAATGGGCACTCCAGATCCACCTTCTTCACGCCCCAGAGCGTTGCGCAGCATGGTAATGGGCTGCATGGGCGTCTCAAACGGCTCGTTCTGGAAGTAGGCAAGCAACAGCATGTGCACATGCTCCCCAGGATGATGGCCGCTGTGCAATCCATGCTAGGTGCTTGCGAATCAATGCCGATAAAGCAGAGTACTTAACGAAATGTTGAACATAGGTATTGGCAAGTTGTTTAAGGTAGGCAAATGGAATTCACACATAAAATGACAGAAGCATTCACTCACGACGTCTGCCAGTGCATTATCTCGCACCTGAGCTTTCACGCTGATGATGCCCCATGGTACATTGGGCAGCTCCACACCGTCCCCCTTCGCGCTTGGCATGGCAGCGTACTCCTGCAAAGAAAGAAGGGCATTTGAAAATAGCGCCATCTACAAGAGTCTCATCGCGGCAACACATGGGGCTTTCAAGCCCTGCCAAGCTGTAGCTCAATGACCTAAGTCAAGTTGTAACCAGCACACACAACCAATTCAAAGAAGCAAGGCATTTATGGCACTAACATTAGCACTCCTAAGCAGACTCTTTTCTGGGCCATGCCCACTTTGCATGTGTGAAAGAGCCTTGGGCAAATTATGATCCATCCAGGGGAAGCAATAAGAAGGCAAAACTCTTACACTCAGTCATGTGCCCCACACACCTTGACTAGCTGCTCTCTTGAATACAGAATGAGGTCAAGGTAGGCAGCTTCAGGGACCTGTACATCTGATGCCCTGAACCACCTGCACGGGGGGCATTGACTGCACTCTTTTTTGGACAGGCAAACACATGACTATGTGCAGACAGGCTGTAAAAACATAAGCCATCCGCCGTTTCACCTGATTCCAAGCAAAGTAAAGCAAAGCAGTGCAAAGCAAAGCAAAGCCAATAACTTGCAGTAACTATGGGATCAAGCATGAATGCTTGTACGCAGCACACACGGATGAATTACCAATGCAAGGGCATGGCCTAGGTGCCCAGGAGCACATTGGGAGAGCATTGCATTGCAAACATTGACATGCGCAGCAGATGGCTTGGCCAGGCCAAACACAGTCAGCGCAAATTAGACAGGCAGTTAGCTCTGCAACACCATTAGCACTGCAAGTGCACTCGTTTGAAGACGCAGTTGGTGCGAACGCAGGCATAGTCACCAGCGCACTGGGCAACATGACACACGTCTGCACAAAAACAAACCAAATAGTCTGCACACCCACAGGCAACACAACCAACGTGCTTGGGGAGATGTTGCAGGCAGCACCCCCGCAGCCTTGAAGGCAAGCCTGCGGCTGGACGGCATGGCTAGCAATCCGCATGCACCTTGGCCAGCACACCCACAGTTACCTGACCAGCCTACTTGGAAGTATGACAGGCGACGCTATCACAGGCACAGTCTGCTTGGAAAAATGGCGGGCAATACACGCACATTCAACTTGGCCAGCCCACCTGGACAGCACAGCCAGCTCCTCAGGCCTTCTCTTGGTGTAGCCCGAGCCAAGGAGGTGGCGGTTACTGTCTGTTATCTGGCAGAGCAACAGCAACGAGGTAGCGGAAAATGTCTCTTATCTGCCAGAGCAACAGCAACGAGGTTGCGGGTAGTGTCTCTCATCTACCAGAGCAACAGCAATGAGGTGGCGGGTGATGCCTCTTATCTGCCAGAGCAACAGCAACGAGATGTTGGGGGCTGTCCATTATCTGGCAAAACATAAGACATGGAGATGACGGGTGCTGTCTGTTGCCTAAAGCTAGGAACAGCAGCATAAGGGTGGCTGCTGCTGTCCGCTATCTCACCAATAAGGAAGACCTTGACGCTAGGCATATGCCTGCTCATGCCTGAAATCTGATGCAGCGCTCCCTGTAATTGGCTGGAATATGCCTTAGCACACATTTACATACAATACACGTGCAAAAAAATGTCCATGAGAAGGCAGACCAAGCAATTGAACAATTGTGAAGAGAAAGACCAGCCAATCAAACAATGCAGTTGGCTCACACACCTCAAGTGCTCCAACTTTGGCCCCCACAAAGTTTGGCACAAACACATGCTTACAGAATGGTGCATAACCGTCTACAAGCTTGCTCCCAGACTCCTTGAACAGCTGGTGCACCTGCAGACAGCAAGCACACACATGCACTTCATTCTTATATATCATATGTCCATCGCCCCTGCATCCGTGGTCTTTTGTGGATTGCGAGCTGAGATCAAATTGACTGCATTACTGCCAGCAGCAATAAGGCCTTGTGCCCACCTATTTGGTGCCTTACTTAGTGCACTTTGCAAGCAAGCCTCCCTGTCTCCTCCTGGACCATTTGGAAGTCTGGTCTTTTGTCCATTGCAAAATCGACGGAATCATTCCTAGAGGGGTGCTGAAGCTGTTGCAAGTGCCACATAGCTGCAAAGCTTGCTGCATCATCACAAACTGACTGCACTTCCATCAGTGAACAAGTGAGGTTGCAAGCCTGGTGCAGGCACCCCTGCGCTCACCTTCTCAACAAATTGTTTCTTATCGTAGCTCACCCTCGTGCCTCCATAGTTTGGGTCATCCCACTGCCTGCATGCATATCCATGTGTACATAAAGGCAGGCAATAGAAGCTGTCGCGCAATCTGTTTGGATCTTGCAAGCAATTCATCATGAGCACTAAGCTTCAGCAGCATGGAAAAGGGCTAATTTGATCCCCTTGACTACAAAAAATCTGGCTCACTCACCTAAGGGCAAACCCATCCAAAAAGAAGGTGTCACCGGAGAGGAACGGCTGTTCAGCAGTGGCCATGGTTTTTACGCGTTGGATGCCCACTCCTCTGAATCGTGCAGGATAATGTCTGGCAAATGATTGGGGACAGGTGTGTTTCACAGTAAGGCTCAGAGCCATCTACTCCATGCCCTAGCAATAGCAAGATGAAAATTACTAAAAAGTATCGCTGACTGATAAAGGAATTAAATCAGCTCTTAACTTCGATTTCTCAAGTATTTCAGGTTTCAATTTCGATGTCAGACGAGTACATCCGACCTGGTGACCGCGTGGCTTGGAACTGGTAAGCATAGTTATAATTTCTACCAAGAAATCTGTCCATATTTCAGCTCCAACAAGGATAATCATCACCGGCTGATTTGTCATGTCAAGCCCACGCGATCCTGCATCGATCCTTAATGCAGGGGCTCAGCACACGCGGAAGGTGTGGCAAAGGAGGTGCATCCAGAGACATTGCATAGAGAGATCAAGGGGAAAACCATCAGGTATGGAGGTTCATGCACGTATATGTATATACATGTATATACACGTAATTACGTAGTTTTTACATAGTCCACCTGGCACACCCGCATTTAGAGGGTATTTAGGGTACATAATATGATTTGCATGTAAAATTGCACGTTTCTGAGATGCATCATTCTGCATTTTGTCAGATGCCTGTAAATGGTATGCATGCTCAATGTTTTGAAGCCCAGCTTGACAGATTAGATTCCAGGGAGGCAGCGGCTTTTGCTCTGAGAAAAATTCCATGCAGGAATAACTGGATAATTCTTGTTTGTTGCTTATTTTTCTTATGTTTCATCCAAAATGGCATGCATGCGCATGCACTACCGTTCACTGATAGGACCAGATCATGGATGGCACCTGCATGCCAATTTTTCTCTCCTGTGTGTTTCCATCTTTCCAGTCGCAAGGGGGAGCCAGGTAATCCTGCTGTCTACATTGAACGCCCTGGCCAGAGGAACAGCACGCCTGCCCTCAAAAAAGCATCAGAGTTGCTCAAGCTCGACGAAGGCGAGGTAATCACTCTTGACGCTTGCCTCACTTTCAGACCAGATCTGATCCCAATATTTTTGGCCCTTGAGAGTGTCATTGTACATGAGACCTTGTTCCCCTTTCCACAATCGTTTACGATTGAGGGCGCAGCATTATTTCTGCAATACCTAGGTCTAGTGTAATTTTGCAATTTTGGGTAATTTTGGAAAGATGGGCATTCTGATGAGCGCCTTCGTGGTGACTTTCAAAGGAATTCAAAACTTCCATAACTTCTGTCAGGTCTACTTGCCTAGCCGGTACCAGTCGCATCAGCCACACTTCGGCTGTGCCTGTGAATATCTGAATCTTCTTGGTACCACTCCTCCAATCACACAAATTTACAAATGAAGAAGACTTTACTGTCAGGGGTTTTAGTTCGCAAAATGGTAAATTTGGAATTCTGTTGGTAGACTGTTTGCCCGCCTTTTCAGCCTCGTTTGCTTGCCTTATCATCTTGTTCAGAAGAATAATATCCTATCTCCAATTCTAACCCTAACCCTAAACCCTAACCCTAACCCTAACCCTAAACCCTAACCCTAACCCTAACCCTAAACCCTAACCCTAAGCTTTGTAACCTAACCTAACCTAACCTATCTCCAATTCTCTTCCTCGGGCTGCTTTCCTTACCTCTTAGCCACAAGGCCGGCATAAAACTGCAAGGGTTGAGCCTGATGGGTGTGAAACAAAGGTGCCCTCTGTCTCCGTCGCTCTCCTTCTTGTGCATAAATGAGATTGGTATGATTGCTGAGGGAGTGAAAGGTGCAGTCGCCGGGTCAAATGTGCGGGTCACGCACATGTTGTATGCGGATATCCAAGTCATCGATCACCTGACTCTACTAGTTTATGCCCCAAACACCTTGCAAACCATTCATAACAGGCTTGCGTCTATGCATGCTCCAAACACCTCACCATGAACACTGCAAAGTCAGAGGTGGTCTACTCCAACCCAAAGCGTGGTGCTGAGATGCCCATGTATAAGTTAACTGGGGGTGCTCTGTGCTCTGACTTGCTTAGGTACCTTGACGTGACTTTTCACCAGACACTAAATGACAGCCTCGTCTCAGCATGCAGCCAGATCCATGCTTGCAGCAGCTCATCGTGTGCGTGCGTTTGTGCAGAACACAGCCCTATGCAACAGGCATTTTGATTCCCTTTGGCTAGCTAAGGGCCCCTTAGCCGGGCATTTGTAGTTCCGGCTGGCTGGTATGGCAATCAGGTTTGGAGCTCGAAATTCTTGTGTGAAGGTGGTGTATTAAGGTCTTCCCTACAGACTTTGCATTTCAATTTCTTCAAGGTCACCTTAGGTGTGAAGCGGTCTGCGTCTATTTGGGATGTACTACGTGAGTGTGGGCACAAACCTCTGCAATTTTATTGGTTTAGAGCTATTAAATTTTGCAACGGCTTGCTGTCTTCTAAATAGTTAACCAGGCCCTTCACGCAGACCTTAAGGGTGCCTTGAGCTAAAACATCTTGGGCTTTGGACTTTTTGTGTGTCTTAGAGGGATTGCGAGGCCATGACACCGTGTCATGTGACCGTGACATGTAGACAAGCTTCCTTGTAGGGGCACCCTATTTCTTACTCAGATTTCACTTCTGAAGTAGTTCAGAAGTGAGGCACTGAGGTTTAAGATGAGGAAAGTGGGGAGGGACATTGCTGATACGAGCCCTTTGGAGAGCGACAACAAACTTGCCACTTATCACTCTTGGTTTATCTCACCCCTCCCACCTTCTTCAAGCTGATTCACACACTCGCGTATGTATGGAATGGAGGTGCTCCTCTATTGCCACCTCGCAATGTGAACCTTCACCCCTTAAGCATGTCATGAAGAATATGAGCAGGCTTTGTTTGCGTGCGCACACTCTCGCGGTAAAATCCTCCCTCTGGCGCAATGGACTCCATTTGGAAGTGGACACTGTGACAAGTGCTCTGCTGTGCAAAGAAAAAGAAAAGAAAAGACTACGCTAACAGGGTAACCCCTGTTTGTGTGAATTAAGGAAGAAGTTTTCATCTGGTGCAAGCACCAGGCAAACCTCCACCATCAAACGAGGAAGAAGGTCATTAGTGGGGGTCGGGAGGGTTCTGCAAAATGAGGTACATGTTCTTTTTTACTGTGAAGACTTGTTGCTCTCTGAGAAAGAACTTATAGATTTTTCCTTTTTCCCTTTCTTTCTAAATTCTTTTCTCGGTATTCATGGTGTCATCCTTGTGCAGGGGCCATGCTAAATTCTTTACCTTGGAGGCCCCTTAAATTTTGCATGCCTTGCCTTGCCAGACTGTCTTTGACTTCCCTTCTTAATGGCACAAGAGATCTTGCCATTTCATCTCAGACATTGTGGATTACTTTTTGGCTGGCGAATACCAGCAACAAACCAATCAGCTTAATGACCAGGCTGGCGGTTAACCCTAACTTGAAAGCCTGTAACTGAGCTAGCAGACAGTTGGCCCTTGCACGTGAACTCCTGCACGACAAACGACTTTCCAATAATCCTATGCACATTGGTCACTTCTTTCTGCAGATAATCCCCTCCACCGAGAAAGTGGAGACCGTGCGCCAACGAAGGCTATCACAAGAAGGACAGGCTTCGTGAAGGAAGTAGACACATGTCATGCCAGATTTTTTTTCCAGTGTTCAATCATGTCCCAGACAGGTCTCTTTTGAGGCATCATGATGCTGTCACGTCAGATTAGTTCAGTGCCAAATTTATGCTGCGTGACAATGCATACTAGGCATGATGAGAATTGCTTTCTCAGGATTCGAGAATAAAAGCGTGTGCCAAAGCCGATTTATTGACGTGAATGCAGGAACAAGAGTGAAGCATGTTACATGTCGTAAGCATGAAGGATAAGACCTTCATGGCATAAGAAATGGAAAGACTGACTGTCTTCAGGTGTACTAGTCCAATACAACCCAAATAGATGAACGTGGTTAAAATAAAGTGAGCAAGGGTGCACGAGGTCTTCCGTCACACAGGCAGCAGGAGCAAAGAAAGGAAGCGGCAAGAGGGATCTGCTGAAAACAACAGGCCACCGGTTCACAAGCAAATGTCAAATGGTTCGTCCTGACATGTGTACAAGTTGCTACAAAACTTGGACCGCAAATCGCACATTTCACCACGCTTCATCATTGACCAACCGTGGAGCAGGACTGAACAGTCAATAAGCCATGGAGGACATGCACAGAGATCAAAAATGGGTCACTCCTGCAGCGCCTCAGCTCCTGAACCTGTCAGCTGCCTCTCGTGCCACCAGGGAAGTGGCTTGCACACACCCGCTCTAAGCTTTGAGCCGCCAGCAGCGCCTGAGCCAGCTTCGGGCCAACATAAGACCCAAAACTGCTCCCCAATAGCCCTGTACCGCTGTACTGTAATGGGCTCACCGCACTGGATGGCAGCTCAGGAGAGGTTGCTGCACGCTGCACACAAACCCTGAGTGGGTCTCCTTTCACCCTCATGCTTCCCTCTTGCACATGCGTGAACAGCATCAAGGAGACAGCACCCTTGGGAATGGAGGAGACTGGCACAGGCTGAGCTGGAGGGACTCCCAGGAGGGACTGTCAATGAGTCGGAGCGCCCACCTAGCGCCTACCTAGCGCCCGCCTGCGCCCATCATCTCGGCCTGCTCAATCTGCATGTATACGCCCTCCGACACGAGCGGGATCTCGCAGTACCAGCCCCTGCGTGCAGAGGGTCACCAAGTGCAAGATGCTTTCATGTAGAGGCCTGCCAGCAGCTTCACTCCACTGAGCAACTGCAGGGGCGTCTGCATCTTCATTTGTCCAGGCAACAGCATAGGTCTTGGCGCATCTAATGGCATGATTGCCTGACATGGCTACTATACACGTGCGCAGCAAGCTTCCCTTCTGAGCACGATTTCTAGGCCAGGTAAGGCTACTGCACTACCAAGGACAAAATCTTTACAGTTGGGAGGGACACCAGCAGAGGGTGTGGAGCCATGCTCTGGGCGCAATGCTGCGCTCAATACTGTTTACTGCTCTTTCTGCCAATTTTCATTCAGGATAGAGCCTGCACCGCCTTCCATGCTTTTTACATCTCCATTAAGCACATACTAAGAGCTTTTTAATGCACTTTTGAGGACAAAGAGTGGTGCAAGTGTCGCAGGAAATTACAATGCTGCTGTGATAAAGCAAGGCAAATTGGCATGAGGAGTGGGGGCCATCCTTGGGGACAACCTGCTTCTGCAGATAGCAGGCTTACAGTCATGGCCTAGTGAGGGGCTCTCTTGCTCAGCCTTGAGCCCAGGGTCCATCAAAAGGCAGCCACGCATTGGTGCACACAAACACGGCAGCCAATTAAGTGAGACGGAAGGGTGATTTGCGTCAGCGGAGCACAACTACCTTACTTATGCCCCCAAGATCCATGGCAATGCACCCATGTTCAAGCAGAACAGCAAATCAGCAGGTTACACATCTCTAGCGAGCAACATGCTTGCGGCACACCCTGGCAAGTCTAATTAACTAATGAAGCGGCGGTCAGGGCATCCAAAGCCTTTTTAAAAAACAAGCTTGGCCAGGGCTAGGGCAAGAATTGCCTAGAATGCTGCAAGCACAGCAGGGTCTGTGCACACAGGGAACAGCACTGGGGGGCACGCTGGCTGTGGCAACAGTGCAGCCTGGCTGGACACCATCCATACCCCACTGGCCTGTTGGAAATGACAGGCGCAGTAAAAGGGCAAGGGCCAAGGCGCGGCAGCTGCCTTGAAAGGAACATTACAGTTGCCTCAAGCTCACCCCATGTTCTGCAGTCTACCTTCCCTGCTTAGCACACCCTGTGCCACACAAACAGCAACAGCAGTGGGAGCCCACTCACAGGAAGCAGAAGAAGAGACAGTACACAAGCAGCAGGAAAATGAACCAGAAGGTGAGGGCGTAGAACAGGTCACTCCACGGCGTCCACAGAATGCCATACGGCAAGTTCTCCTCAACCACGATGAGGATCATGGCAATGATGTCCAGCATCACACCCTGTCAGAGCGATATGCATGTAGACAGCGTACACTGGGTTGCTGTAACAGCAGCCTGCAGGTGCTACAAGCCTAACATGTGGCTCACCATTTTGCAATTGCGGTCACCTTTTCCCTGCACCAAGGCGCATCTCATCAAAAATCAAAGTGGCAAGAGAGCAGGGAGAGCGCAAGTTGGTGCCCTCGGCAGGAGAGCAGCAACTTAGTTCCCGCAAAGCAAGCAGGCCTGCATCGCTGTTGCAATGGCCCCAGTGAGCTCAAAACCTTCCCCTTTTCCCATAGCACACACACACACACACACACACACACGACTAATACATGAGCTTAGGAAAGTGGCAGTGGCAGCAAACGACAGCACCTTGAAAAAAAAAATGGAGCACGCCAGCAAGGGCAGAGAAGCGCTCTAAAGCAAATCTTACTACCCTTACACATACATAAATCCTGCACCCCATTCCATCGCTCTGAACAACGTTCACTCTCACCATCATTATGTGGTAGCGTGCCACATGGGGAATCTTCTTGTTGCGCACAATGCCCAGGTAAGTCCCAAAGAAGATGATGAGGGGAGCCCATTCATGGATGTAGAACCAGTGCTCAAAAGGCTCTGCAGCAGGGAGAGGGACAAACTGATGAGCTGCCACGCACATGCTGATTGTTGTATTTCGTTGAGGCACTGGTCTAGGAGTAAGTCTGAAGATGAGCAGCATGCTCCACCCCTATAACAAGAGGTGATAGAGCAGGCGCACCTTGTCAAAAAACTGATAACATGCTCGTCAATCGAGTGGATGTGCAACGCGCTGTTTCCTGGCTCAGCACATGCTCCACCATTATTTGGCAAACTTCTGACATCAAGGTCATAAAAGTAAGCCATGTGCATACAACCCTGGAGTACACATGACCCCTTAGGCCGGAATGACGGCTTGACAAACAAGGCTTGTTGAGTGCAGAATGGCGTTGCGTGCCGAAGGCACTTCCACGCAGGCCAAGCTGTGGACCATTTCTCCAAAAATCATGTGCTTCCTTTGCAAGTGACCGCCCACTCTGCTTACGCTGAGCACCCTAAAGCATCTAGCACAGGGAATCAGGTATCAGGCGTGCATGCTGCCGGAGCCCATCAAATGAACAATGTGTCACTCGCTAGAGTGTCAGGCTGGATCCTTTGAAGCTGGATGGCCCCCTGGATGAGCTTCAGCAGCACCAATGTGGAGAGCTGTGGTAGCAGTCAGCACGTCCTGAGCATCCAACAGGCATCCAGCGATCAGTCCCGGACCTGTGAAGTACTCCGTCCAGTGGAAGGCCGGGAACCGTTCGATGAAATACACCGTCTTCTCGGTCACGTCCACCCACGGCAGCATGTACAGGATGGCGCACATCAGCTTCCAGGGCCAAGTCATGGGGCCCTCGTTCCGACCAAACTTCCAGTCCTTCTTGAGCTCGTCGTCCTCATTCTCGGCAGCCCTCACAACGTGCTGCACACCACACAAGCGGTACGTCAGTGGCAGCACAAGCTGGTGGCAGAGCAATGGACGGCAGGTGGAAGGAGGGGATGACAGGATCCTCAACATGTCCATTGGCTGCTGTGCAATGCAACTTGCATTGGCCTGGCATGCTCACCCTGCTTTGATGCTTTTGCTGCTGCTGCTGCTGCTGCTGCACGGGCTCACGCTTCGGTCTCAATCTGTTGCTGGGCAGCTTGGGAGAATGCTGGTGCCATCCGCAACCCAATCCCGCTTGCTGCCTACTGCTTCCTGCTGAGCCTAAACTGCATAATCTAGTGGTTGAAACCGAGGGTTTCCTAAGGTTGCTGCCTAAGAGGGGTGCGGATGGGCCGCGTGTTGTCTTGAGGAGTTGGCTGCCCAACTGCGCCATCTTGTTTCAGGTCTGCCAGGCCTCTTACTCTCTTAACCTTTCAAGCACATCCTTTCAACAACCTCTCCAAATACAAATTCCTGGATGCTGAGGATTAACTGACTTGCTCACTAACAAGTTTCTAACAAACGATGGGATTTCGATGATGTATGATGATATGAACTGTTTATTCTCTAAATTGTATTATTTAATAATGTCCTGATCAATCGCGGCTCCAGTAAGCAAGGCAAATGCAAGGGAGCAGGGACGAGGAGTCTGGCCTGCTGCAGGAGCCCCTCATGCCACCCATACATGAGGATGCAGAGCTCCTGACACGGGTGAGGAGAATGGTCCAAACATCGCTGCCCAGATCACTTTGCATCTGCCAATGCCTGTTGAGCTGTTGTGAGTTGGGATTCAAGTAGGGTAAGCATGATTGTGTGTGTTTTGCCTGCTTTATAGTGTATTGATGTCTTGATGCTCACTTAAAAACCTTGTTCACGATGAACAGTCACACCCGAAATTGGCACCAAGTGGTTGCATGAACCATGAATATGAAGCCACACTTGCGGTCACCTGTATGCACGCCCTGCAAAGCTATGCGTTTTTAAAGAAGAGTTTCTGCGCGCAACAAAGTGTACGCTCAAGTTTTGATTATGAGTTTGTGTGAGTGTGCACGCGCGCACCCGTGGGTTGTCAAGGGCAAACAGGAACGCACTCTTCCCAAGCCATCTGCTGTGAGGTTGAGCAAGCACTTTCAGCATGGACCCTGAAATAGAGACAACAAACATTCCGTTGCTTGCAGTCTCCAAGCTCAGTCCCACGCACAGATAGCCCCTTCGCTGCTGCTTCGCACTCTGGAAATGGCAGTATGAGCCAGGTCAGTGTTGATGTGAGAGAATGTGTGTGTTGGTTGATGCACGTACGCATATGTTGTGTTTTGTGTGGTGCGCGTGCAGAAGCGCTCATGCACATCATAGTGAAGTGCGTGTCTTTTTCTTGGCCGAGCCATTTGTTCTACCCTGGCATCTAGTTCGCACATCTAGCCCTTTAAAAGGGTCACAGGTTATCTCGCCCATTTGTAGATTGCTCTCAAAGCCGCTGCTGGCAGCCAATTCATCTGTCTCTTTGTCCCATGGAGAGTGTGTGTCCCGTAAAGAGTGTGCAAGACACCGGTCATGTCCTGTCCCCACAGCAGTCTCAAACATCTGTCGCATTCATGACCAGCCAATGGACGGATATCCAGACGTTTGCCGCCTTGCATGCAATGATCGCAAGTTGCTGGTGTACATTGCAAGGGTAGGTCTGTCCCAGCAGCGCAGGCGTGCATGCTTTCGTGACAGGGCGAGCCTTCCTGCACCAATGAGATGACAACAGTGCACACATGTTGATGCTTCGTGCATGCAGTATGGGTCACACAGCCTGGACCGCCGCGCAGCAGAGAGGACCGCATCTGGGCTCCACACTGCATGCCCCCAGCTGTCACACTCTCACAGCATTGGTGAGGGGAAAAATGCTGCAAA
>LFCJ01000718.1_pt1 | contig 21607 bp, 25 predicted proteins | sample 643141 | NCBI WGS metagenome assembly LFCJ01 (sample SAMN03766243, study PRJNA286221) | soda lake metagenome | biome: soda lake; feature: Kulunda steppe; material: water; isolation source: sample B1-Br-g2 brine of Lake Bitter-1 | place: Russia: Kulunda steppe | collected 2010-07
GACATGATACAGCGTAAGGAGTGATGCAGCTCATGGTCTATGCAGTCGCGTGCCCTCTGTCGCATGGCTTTTGCGCTTTGGGCGAGCTGGGGAAGGAAAGCCCCACGCTCAACCCCGCTGTGTGTGTGTATGTCAAATTGGTGATCCATCAATAACAGTGATCTGGCATGACAAGTGAAGTAATCCCTCCATCAATTAAGGAAGAGGGGCCAACTAGGGCCTAGGCACCATGTAACCCCTCCACCAGCAAAACCGAAACCAAAGAAGTCAATGGGGATCAGGAGGGTGACTGGCAGTAAATCATTGCTGACCTTGGTTATGAGAGGTCACATGAGTTTTCTCATGAGCACGCCTGGTATACTTCTAAGCGTAATGAACCAAACTAGCATGAAGCTGAATAGCAAGCGAATTAGCTGTCTGAGGATTGAGACCAAGGTTCTCAAGAGGCTCTATGCTGTCAAGGCTGTAAATGGGGCCACCCACTCCCAAAGAATAGTGTGGAGGCTAATGTTGGCAGCAGCTCGGTGGAGATGTTGACAAAGCGCGCTGCGCTGTTGCTTGGCGGCCTCAAATTGGCTCCTAGGCCTGGTATCTTCGGAGCACTTGACTTCCACGAGATGGATGTGCCGCTGATTTGAGATGAACTAAGATTCCGTACCTGGTAGGCTGTTGCTGCCGCTGAGAGCCCACCATCCCCTCTACACCTTGCCCTTCTTCTTAATGCGTACCGAGGCTGGGCATTTGTTGCATTTCTTCTTTTCATAGGCAATATTGAGCTTACCACACAGCTGCAGTTCTGCAGTTGCGTCATAATTGCTTTTCGTGTCCTGAGCAAGTTCCCAATTTAAGGCCTGTCAATGCCATTTCTTTGCACCAAGCCCAATGCTTTGCATCTCGTCCCTAAAGCCCAAACATCAGGGAAAAGGAAATGCTACTGTATCTATTGTGTAATACAATAGATATTCATAAAGCAAGCTTGACAGTTGCTGCAGGTTAGAGAGCACAAGATTTCCAAAAGGGTGAGGTGCAAGGCCTCCCACTTCACTCCTAGTACATAGTATGTACTACATAGTAATAGGAAGGTACCACAGTGGCCACATGTACATCCGCCCACCGGCTCTGGGCCTGTCCCACCACACTGTCAAAACTCCCATAACATTGCAGTGTCTGAGTGGACTCAAAAGGCAGACCATACAAAGGAAGAGCAGAATTGCAGCGTCCATGCGGATACAAGAAAGACAAAACAAAGGGAGAGCAGAGAGCAGAGGCACATTAAATCTAAGCCTGTCGAGGTAGAGATGGCTCCAGCCCTGGGAGCACACGATCAGGTCAAACATGAAGCCAAAAAATCTTCATGACGGGGCCATTCTTATTGCAAGATAAGGCTGTGTGATGAACCGGATGCTCAGACCAATCCCAGGCCCACCTTGCAATACCAGGCCTGTGGAAGGCCATCACAAATGAAATAAAATTCCATGATGTCCTTCCAATTGTTTAAGGGAAGGTATAATGCAAAATGTATGCACAATAATAAGACACTAGACATGGAAGATCTGAAGTGTAAGATATCCGATCTCATGCCTGGATGGTGATGATGATGCTAATCCCAGAGCCGAGGGCATGTTGAAAGGTCCGGAAAGCCACAACAGAGGGCACCTCCTGCAGCCACAAAGGAAGAAATCTCTTCCATGCATTGTCGAATTTTTCTGGCTTGCCAATGCTTCTTGCCAATGCAAACACAGTTTTGTTGTTGATCTGCGATGTTGCTGTTGCTCCTTGCATGAAGTGACTGCACTTTAATCTTAAAAAAGGTCACACAAAGCTGGTACAGCATGCAGCAAGGAATGATGCGTCATGGCGTAAGCCTGCAGGTGAATTCAAACTCTACATCAAATTGAGCTGTTGCGCTTTCAGGAAGACCGCAATCTATTCTGACAAGCATCAGCCCGTGTATTTTCATTGCGCATCATCTGTTCAAGTCATTCATGAGCATTGAAGCAACAAGCATCCCTTGAGTTGCAGCCTGGCCCTTCCTTCATTTTGCTTCATTTCTTCTTCTAATCCTCACCTGGGGGGCCTAGGACGGGGCTGGCCCACCTGCAACATTGCAGCATAGCAGACCGGACTAGTTGTGAGACTGACCCAGTGGTACCCCATGCGTTTCTGCACACTGCCTGCTGCTGCGCTCATCAATTTCCCCAACGCCCCACATGCCTCACGTGCTCAGCAGCAGCAGCAGCATCTCAAGAGCATGCATTGATGACAGATAGTATGAGACTCACACAGCCTCCTGCCATGCTTGGTATTGTTGCAGTAGCTTTGCGCTGCGTGAGACCCACGCTGTATGTCTGGAGATGAGGTGACCTTTCCAAGGTCAAATGAGAAAGCTTTTATTATCCCTCTGAGTGCACAACTTGAATTCTGAACAATGCTGCCACCACGGCTTCCACCCCAATTGCTGCTGTATTCCTCAGGCAGTTTTCTAGACTTAGTTGAGCAGTAGGCCAGTATTGCTGTTCTTATAGAGAGTTTCAGCTATGATGTAGTGGCCAACAGGTGCTGCCAGCCTGCATAGTCTAGTCTGAGATACTCGTCTCAAATGCTGCAGCACATCTTCTGTGCACCTGCAAAAATTGCTGCGCTTACTTGCAAACTCGTGCAAGATTCCTGCCTGAGCATCAGCAAGTTGCTCATGCCATTCATCAAAGGAGTTAAGCTGACCCTCCTTGTTCAACATAGATCCCAGACATATGTGTTCCACGGCTCCCCAGAAGACTCAAGACTCAGCTGCTGCTGCAAGCCCAACTGTGCCTGCAAGCCTGCACAGCCATGGCTGCTGCAGCTCAAGGTTCTTGAGAGCCAGTATAGCTGTTGGCTGCTCTTGCAAGCAGGTACCAAGGCAGGCAGACGACCTTGAGCTTAACCCACCGGAAGCATGCTTGGCCTGAGCATTTCACATGGTCAGGCCTGTTGTGGTGACACAGGTAGTCTGGCTTGGGGTCTGGCGGTGGCTCTACAGCATACATGCAGCGCAGCATACATATGCACACCGGCCGGGCATCATCAGCAAATGATGACACAGGAAGCCTGGCTTGGGGTCTGGCGGTGGCTCTGCGGCATAAATGAAACGCAGCATGCTATGCACACTGCGGCTGGCATCATCAGCAAATTACAAAAAGCCAACACACATATGGGCCTTTGCATAAGCCACATCAATTTCCCTTGATCTGAGTTTGACACCAGCCGGTGCACTCTACAAGTGTCCCTTCATCCTGTGTTTAACTTGCCAATACCGACCCACCTTGGCCAAACTCGTCTGCACCACACGCCATGAACCTTTTGTAATCAGCGTCCACCTGCAAGCAGACAAGATAACATGCACTGTTTTGTGCAGCCTCTTAAAATGTGTGCCGGGGACTATTTAAGCAGCCAGAAAGTGCAAGGCAGCAGCGCAGTTGGCAGTGTCAAGTACAGACAGTACCCACGCAGTAGAGGAATGTACGTGCAGATTTGCGTTTCAGATCTGCCATGGCTGGCCAGATTCAAAATGCTACACTTGAATTGTAGCGATCATAATCATGCGATCTCAATTCATCATTCATGTACAGCTGCTGCAGTTTGGCACATCTCAGACAGGTTGCAAAGATCGTAACAAAGACAATTACAAAGGTTGCTTTAAACTCCAGGGTGACACAGCTCACTAATCAGATGCAGGCAGAGCCTTAAAAATGCAAAAGCAGCAATGAGTGGCTCAAATATCAGCTCTTAAATTGAGGGCGCTACCTTGTGGCATAACAGTGACACATGGCTGCTGTCAAAAGCTCTCTCATTACAGGCATGCCAATGCCGACAACCAAATCCTGCAAACCTTAGCATAATCCTCTGGACGTGTGTTTGGGTAATCTAACCGCATCCGCAGAATTTCGAGCGTTGTCTCAATAGCATCATAACGCCCTGCAGCGAGCAATTTCCAGCGGTTGTAAGTAGTTCAGAATACAATGCAAAGGCTGTCTGGCAAAGTAGCCCTGGAGTAGAAGAGACTGTTCAGCATATATGCATGGTAAATGTTTTACATCATCTGCTGACACTACCGTCTTGAACAACCAGAGCCATAAGTTGCAGAGCCATGTGTGCAAACAGGCCAAAACTCAGGAAATTCCTGTATCAAATGTTTAATGTAGATCAGCCTGCAAGGATCTTCGAGTGCAGACATTTGGGACTTAAAACCAAATACCTGAACTGAATCAAAACTATGGAGTAGCACAATGACAAGACTGCTGGGCACTGACCTGATTCATCTAGGATACCCCCCACGCTTGTCCCATGCATCAAGTGGTGGCTAGCGCATTTCATTGCAGTCTGCACAGGTGGAGAGTATTCAAAAGATCGTCATGTACAGAAGGCAGAAGCATGCACGCCTAATTGGTAATTGCTGGCTTACCCCGTGACAGCCATAGGCAGAGCAGGCAGGAAGGAGCTTGTACCTTGGTCAAAGCCAAAGCATCTCATGGAGCAGCTCATGCGCTGGATTCTATTCAACATTGGTGCGCACTTTGTCTTATTAGTAGGCACACTGTCAAAGATAGAAGCAACCACCAACATAGCTCAGAACCTTCTCACCTGCATTCTTTTGCGTTGCTCAACACTGATGTTCTCTATGACTGTGTGAAGCTCAGGGATCTGAGATTCATTCAGCATCACACTAAAAGCAGGCCAATCCATCTCCGGCTGGAAATAATTGTGAACTTCATCACCTACACATGCAGAAACAGCAATTCACAGCATCAGACTTCCAAGCCAAAATTAAGTGTTCAGGTAAGGATCCAAGCAAACCAAAGTGCTCAGGTAAGGATCCAAGCCAAAGCTAAGTGTTCAGGTAAAGATCCAAGCCAAAGCTAAGTGTTCAGGTAAGGATCCAAGCAAAGCTAAGTGTTCAGGTTAGGATCCAAGCAAAGCTCAACTGAAGCCAGGGAAGCCTAGAGATCTAAACAAGCTTATAGATACCAGGGCACAAAACGAAAATCTGGAGCACAGGCAAGGTAGGCAGGGATTCAAGGTCTGGACACAAATGCAAGCACTGCATTGGCAATTGGGGTACATGCGAGTAAAGGATGCAGTAGCTTATTTCCGGCTGATAAGAGCTGCTTGTTTGATGTGCACATAGTCGCACATAGACGCGCAGAGCAGCAAGCACAGCGCGGCATTCCACACATTGGTAATGCAACTAATTCGACAATGAGTATCCATGTCCACACAATTTTCACACTAAATTCAAAACATTCAATCCTGAAAACATTCATGCCCACACATCAATCGGCCCTTCAATAGCAAGCAACTTGCACGCTGTGCACATGCTCGCAGGGACTTGAGCTTGCAAGCTTTGCGGGGCAAACATGCAAGGCTGCACAGTGGGTGAGGATGACGCAGCCCTCACCAGCTGCCAACGGCATGCACCTACCACAGCATCAGTCCTCACCAGCTGCCAACGGCATGCACCTACCACAGCATCAGTCCTCACCAGCTGCCAAAAGCATACACCTACCACAGCATCAGTCCTCCCCAGCTGCCAACGGCATGCACCTACCACAGCATCAGTCCTCACCAGCTGCCAAAAGCATACACCTACCACAGCATCAGTCCTCACCAGCTTCCAACGGCATGTACCACAGCATCAGTCATCACCAGCTGCCAAAAGCATACACCTACCACAGCATCAGTCATCCCCAGCTGCCAACGGCATGCACCTACCACAGCATCAGTCCTCACCAGCTGCCTAAGGCATGCAGCCTCACCAGCTACTCACAACATGTTGCCCTCGCCAGCTGTGAATGGCATGCAGCAAGCAGCTATGAATGGCATGCAGCAAGCAGCTGGGACAACCCCCACCCATGCCAACTTTCACCTGTGACGCTCATGACACGTATGACACGCATGACACTTATGACACCTTTGACACCTATGACACGTATGACGCGTATGACACCTGACACGTTTGACACCAATGACACTTATGAAAACCCTCACCTTCGACATCTCAGACACCTATGACAACTATGACAACTATGACACCCCTTACCTATGACCACCGGGATGCAGCCCGCCACAGTCACCACTATCTGCCTGTCCCCGCATGCGCCCCCAAGGGGCGCCAGGCAGAATTGGGATGCCTTGAGATGTCGCACATAGTTTGGCGTGTGTGTGGTCACTGTGTAGTTGGGGCGCTTGTGGTACTCATAGTACACCTGCGTGTGGACATCATTGACAGGGTACGTTGCAGGGTCACCAAGAGCAGAGGCCTGTGGCTGGTCCAGAGGGCACAAATGGTCAAACAAATACGGTCCAGAAGAGGTGTGAACATAGACCCAAGCCATCTGCCAAGCAATGAAGGAACAACCCCTGCCTACTCAATAAGTGTGTACTTGTCCAAGATTACCTATGTAAGTCGACTGAGGGAAGGACATGCACTTGCGTGCAGGGTGAGCAATATAAAGGAGGAAACAGCCTGCCGCACACGAGTGCACATACCATGAAGATATGCTCATGGATGAAGGTCAAGTCTTTGTGCGCAATGTGAGGCATTCCAAGTCAAGGAGAAGGCACACATTTCTTGGAGTTCACAGACACATGGCTTCCTCACAGCAGCCTCAAGCCTTGCCGCAGAGACCCTGGTGACACAACACAGCACCTCACAACACCTCACTTCAGAGAAACTTTGCTACGGGGTAGGCTCATGACACAGCACCTCACAGCACCTTCCTACAGAAACACTAATGAAGCCACTCCGGGGGCACTGCCCCAGCCCCTCGCTACACCCACCCGCGGCCTGATGCCACTAGAGTAGCCTGTGACAGTCAGATGAAGGGGCAGAAATCGTATTCACTATGTCAGCTCAAAGCGCAGAAAACACACACACCCGCTGCCTGATGCCGCCTGAGTAGCCGGTGGCGTCCTTGCAGTTGTAAGGCCACGGGTCCTCTGTGGGCGCGGTCCTCTCGCCACAGATGCGGCCTGCAAAGAAAAATTTCTGTGCAGCGGGCATGGCAAAAGGGCACGCCAGGCAAGGCTGTCAGCACGTTTTGGGCTCATGGTAGCATCATACGCGCAGGTCGGTGTGCAGGTCGGTGCATGATGACAAGAAAACGGTAGGGAACACAAGGGCACCTAAAGTGAGGCGCTGAGCACCTGGTTGCACCCCAACATTCTTTTAGCGCCTCATCCTAAAGGAACAATCTTGGTTGGCAGAGGCCAACACTTTATTTTTGGTCACAGCGAGAGGTGTGATGCCGCCCAAACAGGGTACTCCACACGTCAAGTTTTGGCAGCTGCAGCAAGTCAGCAGCGGCACTTAATGCAAGGGATGTATGTGGAGCATTACACTGCAAGCAGTCATGTAAGCAGTGGTGCAGGGCACGCAGCATTGCTGCTCAAGCAGGGGCACTAGCGTGAGCAGCGGTGGCAGGGCAAGCTCAGACCCCACCATGGGCCGCCGTTCTGTGTCGCTGAAGCGGTCATCAAACCCAAACATGAGGAACCTGCTGGGCGCAAAGAAGGCCGTCCCATAGGCTGAGGTCATAAAAGACTGCACACTCGGAATGACAATGTCCTGCACAGTCACAATCAGTCAGCACGCACGCACGGCCAAAGCCAGTCAGCACCGAAGCTTCAGCAAGCCAGGTTGGGCACAAAGAAACGGTCTTCTGGCGCAGCATCATACTCCTTGCGTGCAGCAGATTTCCAGCTGAGACCTGGCCATTACATGCCCCTGGCCATTACATGCCCCTTACTGAGGCTAGAGGGAGCACCCATTTAGTGGTTCCACTGGGGGCAGCCTGGCAACAAACAAGGCAGCGTCTTTGGAGAAGGTGATGCTCGTAATGGGCAACATGAAACAAGCCAAGTCGCAAAGCCAAGCATTGGCATACATTCCCAGATTAGCATAGTTGTGAAGGTTCAGGATGCAGCCCACACAGCAAGGCGTAGGAATAAGTTTGGAGGGCAGCCAAGCCATACATGGCTGTGGCGCTGTGGCACACCACCAGCTAAGGCAGTGCATGAATTGTTGGATTGATTTTTTGAGGCAGATCATTCCATTCAAGTGAGCATGCCTGGTGCACAGCCCCGACAATCCTGATGCTAGAAGGCCTGCAGGAGGCCCTGTATCTGCTGCATGCACGGAACCAAACATCCCCAACAATCCTGATGCTGGAAGGCCTGCAGGAGCCCCTGTGTCTGATGCATGCATGGAACCAAGGATGTCACAATAACAGGACAGACCGAAGACATGGAACCAAGGACGCCACAATACAAAAGGGAGGGCCACGCATGAAACCAAGGACGCCAAAGTCAAGGCAGGGCCAGGTGCATAATACAGAGCGGGATCACGGCGCGTTCTGCAGGGCAGCGCATCACATTCATGGCGCGCAGAGCAAAAACGCCGCTTGCCATTCACCCACCTTGCCGGGCCTGTGTGCCTGCTTCCACTTCCGGCCTGTGAGCCTGTCCCTGCGGGAATGCAAATGAACATCCATCCAGCAGGTGAAAGCGTGGACACCATACATGCAGGCAGGGCACAGGTGGGGAAGGAGGTGTTGCAAGGAAAAGACGGCAATGTGGCATCCTTGCTGAATCAGCTGTAGATCCATGCCTGCCGTGACTTACTTGTATATGCCCCAATGCTGAAGGTAGGTGATATTGGCGTACGGTTGCAGGTTGCGCACACCAACACCGACCCTGCCCGTATCCCCTGTTGTGAGCGTGTACAAAAAGGTGCAAATGAAGCGCGCGCTTGTCTAGAGGTGTACATACGTATGCTTTTTGCAGGTGTGCTTGCAGCTGTGCATACTCAGCATTTTAACTCTGGGAAGAGCCGGTTCGACAGGATGGGCAGCCAGACAGCAAGCCTACCTGCAGACGCTGAACAACCTGATCACTAGGTGCTCTTCCCTCTTTATCATGGCTTTATCTCTGGGGTGCTTGGAGAAAGCATTCCAGCAAAGCTGGACCTCAAGCATGGCTTGGGCCATAGTGGTGTGACAATTTCTGACCGACTTTAGAAAGCAGTGAGTTTGCACCATAAGTGGTGGCGTACGTCACTGCAAATGCGCTTGGCAAAGCTGGCCATTCAGGATAGTCGCGACGCCCAGGCTTGTTCAAATGCATGCCGATTCCTAGCTGGTAGGCTTTCAGCACACAGCACACAAGCGCACATGCACCAGAGATGGGCTTCTGGCAGGGACAGGGTTGGCATCACGATGCAGTGTCTGCTTGGGATGTGCTACGACCCACTCATCCCCGACAAGCCGGCAGGCTCACAGAGCCCTGTGAGGCAGCCACAGTAAGGACGTAGTGCAGTCAGTTTCTGGCCCTGCGGCTCTCACCTGTATGAATCAGGAAGTGCCTGTGCCCCCCGCCCGTGCGATTCCAGTACGGCCATGTTTGCCTGATGTAAGCAACCGTCCGCACAAAGTCCTCTCTGAGCCCGTCGTTTCTCTGGTTGATCTGCGGCGGCAAGCAGGTCCACCAGAGCTGTGCTTGAGGCGCAGACAAGTCCGGCAAGCAGGTCAACCAGAGCTGTGCAACAGGCTCAGATAAGTCTGGCAAGCAGGTCTCCGAGGCCTCAGAGGTCAGCCACGGAGAGTGCTGGCAAGCAGCTGCGGGGAATGCACCATACTAGTGGGGTCATGCATGCATGCCTGTGTGTGTGTGTGTGTGTGTGTGTGTGTGTGTGTGTGTGTGTGTGTGTGTGCGTAAGTGAATTGTATGTGTGCGCTTTTATGACACGAGTGCAACACAGGGACTCACCGGAATGAAGAACCAATCAGCTTTCTCGGGGTCAGCTGTTTGCGCCCCACTGCCAAGCAGCCGATGCCACAACAACAGGTACTGCGCAAGCAGGCATGCCAAACAAAGCCTGTGAACCCCAAACAGCTCATCTTACTTGTGGCTTTTGTCAGCAAATAATCTGGTCATCTGCAAATAAGACTTACATGAGGAGCACTCCCTTACACACACAGGAACGCACTTGCACACATGCTTTTAGATGCAACTCACATTTGCACACACATGGTACCATAGTCATATGCAATCCCCCCAGAATTTTGTTTTGCACTAAGATGCTCAAGAAGCATTTTGTGGCCTCTCACCAAAGGTGCACACTGAACGGTGCAGCTGCAGGAGCCTTGTTTGCACCAAGGTGCTCACTCCAGCATCCCGTGGCCTCTTACCAAAAGTGCGCACTGAGAAGTGCAACCCTCTGCATTGCAGCCAAGCCCTGGCCTGCAAGGCTGCTGCTTGCTGCCAGCCTGGCTCAGCCAGAGTGCTTCAAAGCATTCAAGTGCAGACCTGAGGACGATCCAGATGGCCCACGTACGTCCACGCATTGAACTTAGGCGGCAGGTCGTACACATAAATCCACGGGCGCTGCGTGGAGGACCAAGGCGAATCAGCCATCTTGGCAGGAGGCGGGGCAGGCACCGGTTGCTGCTGCCGCCGGTGTTGCTGTAGCTACACGGCAGCAGCCTTGAAGGGTTGTGTTGTGCATTGATGCCATGCAACATGCTTGTGAGGCACACATATGGCTCTCGCAGGCATCCCACACTCTCTTCCCAGCGAGGCCGCATCTTTTGGCAGTGGCCTACAAGAACACATCTTTTGGCAGTGGCCTACAGAACACATCTTTTGGCAGTGGCCTACAGGACACATCTTTTGGCAGTGGCCTACAGAACACATCATTTGGCAGTGGCCTACAGAAGACATCTTTTGGCAGTGGCCTACAGAACACATCTTTTGGCAGTGGCCTACAGAACACATCTTGGCAGAGGCCTACAGAACACATCATGGCATTGGTCTACAGAACACATCTTGGCAGTGGCCTACAGAACACATCTTGGCATTGGTCTACAAAACACATCTTGGCAGTGGCCTACAGAACACACTTCAGGAAGTCATGTCATAGGTCATGACATAAGCGGCCATGGAAGTCATGTCATAAGCAGCCATGCTGCGTCTACATGGCTGGGAAGCAGTGGGACAAAAAGACTTGAGAGTTTGAGCAGAGGGCAATCTCATGGTGGAGCGGTGGCCGGCATGATATATTGTTGGCTCTGGCTCATAGTGCATGTATGCGCATGGGATGCTGCACAACCATCCTTGTCACGTGTGTTTTCCTGCTTTTTTAGCATGGATAGCGTCACGCACTCTGTGGCACACATAAAAGGTGCTCCGCCCGGACCCCCCCACATGGTCCGTACTCAATGACGCGCACCCCCCCTCCCTCATCCCGCCCCCTGCCATCGCATCTCTTTCTTTCCCTCCATTGTTGGATCTAGCAAATTTGCCCAATGCATGCCCAGAGATTGGTCCTTTGAAGCAACACCCTTGGTGGGATGTCGTCTGTGATACAGTCCTCAGCGCGGCTACCAGGCCATCCCCCCAGCCGCCTTCCCTCCCTCCCTCATTTCATTACATGGAAGGTGCTCTGCCTGGGCCCACACACATTGCGCCCCTCACCAGACCTGTGTGTGTGTGTGTGTGCTTGCGCGCGTCCCTTACCAGACCAGTGTGTGCATGTGTCCCTCACCAGACCAGTGTGTGTGTGTTTGTGTTTGTGTGTGTGTTTGTGTGTGTGTGTGTGTGCGTGTATCCCTCACCAGACCAGTGTGTGCGTGGTTCCCTCACCAGACCATGCATCCCTGCCCATCTTGGCAGGGCACTAGGACCGGGGCATTCAGCTGCGGCCGTGGCCCATGCTCGAAGTGCGCGCATCTGACCACCTCTAACCAGTCAAATTCGACGTACACGTGTTCAGGACCTTAAATCGAGCTGGCTGGTAACCAGAGCACCACCATTCCGGCAGTGAGCAAAACAAACCAGTCCATCTCAGGGTGTGTGTGATCAGTGATCGGCAATCACGCACGGTGTGCGAGACGGCTCCCTTGACCAGCAATTACGGGCGCTGCAGGAGTGCTTCCACAGGATGTGGTCACGGCACTGATGCGGCCATTGGATGCGGCCATGCCGCCCACCTTCGCGCGCGTGGTGTAGCCGGTGCCCTGCAGGAGATGAGGCCGATTGTCCTGGTCCAAAGACTTGGCGCAGTCTGTCCCATAGTGACCTACATCCAGCAGCAGCAGCAGCAGCAGCAACATGATTTACAGATGCATGATGTGAATCAGTCTTGCGCCCAGACTCAACCCGCCTAGGATCTCCTGCACTTGAGGCTCAGCAACACACCGTGCAAAGGGCCCACGCAAGCTATGCACCAGCTAGTGAAATGTTGGCAAATCTGGCACATGCTAAAAGCAAAGCGTGAAGCAACAGAGGAATTAAGCTCAAGTATGGACTGCCTCGCTGAGGGAGCCTTGCCAGAAGCCATTGAGAGAGAGAGAGAGAGAGAGAGTGTGTGTGCTGCCTTGCAGAGGGAGCAATGTTGGAGCTGCCTTTCCTCGTTTGCCGGGGCTGCTGACACAAGGACATTAGCTAAAGAGATTGATCAGGCTTTCCTGTTGCCAAAGAGACCAAAAAGCAATTAAATTTTGCATCGCTTGCTGCTACAGGTTCATCAGACAAGATGCAGCCAGACTGGACTAGACCCATGACTGGACTGGACTCGTGCGTTTTGTGACTGCCACAATCTGGGACGGATACCCGGGAAGGTTGACACTACCAATCAGGAGTAAGACTGATCCTTGCCGCATTCAAGCCTTTGCAGGCACACCTGACGTGCATGCATCCATGTCAAGACGTCTGGCCCAGCAGCTTGTTGGGACGGTGTGGGCTGCTCTGCATTCTAACTCTTTCCCCTGCTCAACTTGCCTGGCATGCAATGGCAGAAGCCACCCTCGCACGTTCCGCGCCCATTGCAGTTGTTCACGCAGCTCGAGTAGTTGGAGCGCGAGAAGCTCGACATTTTGATGCAGTCATTGGGGGAGCGGAAGTGCAGCTCCATGCACCGCAGGCGCATCTGCTCCTCATTGAGGAGCGTCAAGCAGTCAGGGCCATCCCTGTGCTTGGGGCAATCACACCTGTGTGCGCACAAGGACAAAGGGGGGCAAAGCAGGTGCAGTAGACTGCCAACAGGCATTTTGAAGGATGTCCCGCGACATCAGCCCCAATGTAATGTAGCATTGTGAAAGCTGCGTTCAGCGTGTAGCAGCAGCCCCAAGGCGCATGCATGCCCTGAGGTGCATGTGAGCCCTGAGGTGCACATGAGCCAAAACCCCATTTGCCGCCCAATGGCCGTTCGTTCACAACGCGCGAGGCACGCGGCACTTGCCTTGCGTCCATCAACTACAATGGAAGATACCATCCGAGCGCTGTAATTTAAGCTGCTGATTAGCAGTTCCCAGTACCAAGAGACTTGCACAATTTGTGCACTGAATATGCAACACGCAACCCAAGAACGATAGGTGTTTGATGCAGCGCCCAGTCTAGGCATGACATCCAAACAGGAACTCCCAAGCTCAGGCAACAAGTCACACCAAAAGGCCCCAAAACCTGGGCCCTCACAACTTTTTCTCTAGAGAACATGCTTTTCGGATACCGAACACACATAGATAAAAGATGGCATGTGTGTGTTTGTGCCTGCTTGCTAGCCAGGTTGCAGACGTTCCGTGAGGGCTCACACTTTCTGTAGCAGCACTTATTTGACATGGTCTGTCCGCCTCAAAAGCGTGGCGGGTGGACGCAAGCTTTTTTAATCTAAGGTACTAGGCATTACCTCTGAAGGTGTACAATTCATGACGTGACCACGGCTATCCAGGTCCCTCGCTCTACACAAACATCAAGCGCTGCATGTATCTTCAGCGCACCTGCCCAGTTCCTCATTGCAAGTGCCGTACAGCCTGCATGGTCCTGAGCACTTGGAGGGTCGCGCTGCGATCTGCAAGCAAGACAGAGCAAGCCAATCAAGACCAGTTCCTATGGTATCTTGTCTCAATCACGATGTGCAGTTTCCTCCTGCATGTTGATTGCATTTCTGGGGACCAAAAACAAGTAGAAGTAGTATCTTGCGCCTTGGTAAACACACACCATGAGCTTGCTGTTCTTTCGTAGAAACGTGCATTAGAATGCATTCAAGGACACACTTACCTGTGCAAGTACTGCTGGATCACCAAAAGCCTTTGTGTGTACAAAGGGTGCAGCAAAGCAGGAATGAGCTAGAATTAGAAATAGAAAAAGCATCCTGCCAGATACATCTTAAATAAAGAACACTAAATACATTTGAAAATTCAAATCGCTGCCATCTCTGTCTGGCAGGACATGACAGTTGTGATTGAGATGCCAATTGCTGATGAGATAAACAATTCGGTAAAATTTCAACTTTCATTCATGTCTCATATGAGTCAAGCCGAGGTGTTAATTCATGCACAAAGCATCATTCCACTTGTACGCACACGCACACACATTCTCATGCATACGGACACACACACACACAAGCAAATATACACAGTTAAATTATCTAGGACTTTACCCAAGCGTGCAGTAATTGCACCTTCATCTGTTTTCACAAGCAGCTGCTATGAGACTTTTCGGACAAGATGCTGAACGGTGCCCTAGTATGCTGGAAGCCTCACAGGTCATCCACTGACATCCTCAAGGGATTCGCCAGCTCATGCCTTGGGGGTAATGGCATGGGCAGCTATCTACACCTTGTCTGCTACCCACGTGGGTATCCGCAAGCCTCATTCATTTCGGTGTGTTAGGGCCTCTGTGCTCCAGGTGACCATGCCGCCTGATTAGTGGAAAAAAGGAAAAAGAAAGAAAAGAATAACTACGCAGGCAGCAAGACGCTCCCTGCATCAAATAAGGAAAAGGAGACACATTGGCCCAAGTCCTCCACCAATGAAAAGGATAACTAGTGGAGATCTGGAGGGTAGCTGGCAGAATTGGACTCGTGGTATGACCATGACTTTTTTCCAGGGCATACAAGGTCGCTAGGAGCAAAAAAGGGTATCACTACGAGTTTGCCCTTGACATGCTCACATACAGCTCAAGCGAAACAGACATCTGGATCAAATACTCCACCAACCGACTTAACCAACCTCTTGGTCACAATGCAGCATAACATTGGTACTGCACTAATTTGGCGTAACATTCTAAGGTACTACCTTAGTAAGGTCTAAGAGGATAACTATGCAGGCAGCAAAAGACTCCCTGCGTCAATTACAGAAAGGAGACACATTGGTCCGAAGGGCCATGAGTCTCCTTCATCAGGAAAGAAACCCCTTTATATTCTTCCCTTAATATCAGTCCAGGTCGAGCTTACTGCCAGAAACCCTCAGTGAGAGTAAGCTCAGCATGACTTTATTAGATGGTCCCTATCGCTCCAGCGAGGATAGGTTATGGTAACAAAAAACTGGCAGCATGCATTACCCTAGCAGTTTTCCCCTGGAGCCCTAAGGTTAGGCTATATATATTCACGACATTCTGTAGCTGGCGAGCAACATCACTCTGTTGCCCGCGTAGTGGAATTTAGTCTTCTGCTTCACCATTATGGTTCAGGGTTCACCACCATGGTTAAGGGGCTATACCTGCCGAACAATCATTGGTTTGTCCTCATCAAACCTCAATTAGGAAATGAGACACCACCATGATGTCCCCAGGGCCTATCGTCAGACAGCCTATTATCAGACACCTATCATCAGACAGCTAAGCTGCCCTTGTTCGGTAGGTGCAGCTATGCAACCTAACCTATCGTCAGACATTTCCAGGCCCCGGCTGAGTGCGGCTGAAGCAGTGATGAGCAGCTGAAAAAAAATATGATATTGGTGGCATGTTGAGGGAGGCGCGTGTTCAATGAAAGTAACAGGTAATCCATAGCCATTACAGAAACTCAAAAACGAGAGCATGCACATTACAGACAAGTAATGATATTAAGGCTTAGCCAACACGTTTGTTGGAAAGTTGCTATATCAGATCCATAAATCAATCAGGCAATTGCTGTTGATGGCCCAAAGATAATGTTTCCATCTCAAACATTTTCACTCTAAAAGCACATGGTGTACACAATCTGTTCAACACCCTTTTATACTACAAGACTGTAGCCTCTGGCACAACTACCTACCACACACTTGCAACAATATAAGAAATCACCATTTAGCAACATAATGCAGCCCTTAGTGAACAAGATACATGACACTTGCATACGATACGTGAACACTGCACACTGTTTGCGGTAAACTGCATTATGCAGTACGTGTGCGATACGTATCAGATTGTTTATCATGAAACTTCCTGGCAGACATCCAGGTGGTTACCCTGGTATGGAAGCCTGGGCTCATAACGCCTAGGCAACAGGTTCAAGGGGATGCTGGCTTCAATTTTTGCATTCAATACACATGGTGAGCCTTCGTTTTCCATTCAGTCTGAATGAAATAGTTCCAACAGCATACTTCTAGCCGAAGCCCTCACGCGAGAGTCAGCACTGGTTAGGAAGAGAGTCCGGACTACCAAACACAAGAAAGGGTCAAGCAGCTCTCCTCGTTGTATAAGCCTGTAGGCACACTTGCACAGACACAGTGCGAGCTCAGGCGCATGCAGAACTTGACAGCTGCCCTCTTTGTTGCCCAGGAGCTTTGGTATGCACAGAGCAGCTGTCCTGTTGCTGGCGCAGGAGCGGTCCACCGCTGCTTGAGCCCTCTCTTGCACAAGATGTGCGTAATGCTAGCAATGAGCAGCTGATTGCAAGTGGCAACAAGCATACTCAGCTCTGGCACCTTCTTCTAAAGGCGACCCCATCAATCAAAGCTACGAGCACCATCAAAACTGCCTCTGCAGCTGGTCCTCCTGCTTCCTCCCAACTGCCATTCACTTTCGTCATTCTCCGCGCGATCCAGCACGCTCTGCACGGACATAGTAGCAGACACACATTTGTGTGCATCTGTCATTCACCTGCAACATGTCTTACAGTAGCATTGCTATGAGCAGGGCCAATGATAGACAGGGGGTTTGCACGCGACGAAAAAACACTTTTGGCAGCTGAAGCACTCCCAACATCAAGAAAGGGAAAAGGCCACCAAATACGCGATGGACGCGCATTTTTTGAGATCCATCAAGCTGCCGGACCAAGTGAATTTGGCCAAGCATGTAAGCATGGATTGGGACCTCTGCTAGCCTCTACTGGCCAGCAAGTTTTCAGCACCTCTGCTTGCCAGTGAGTCAGTCATAAACGCGCAAATAGCCTACACTGCTCATGCACTTTTATGCTTATGTACTGATCTGAATGAAAATGAAGTGCACAGCGCTGTCTGCCCTGCAGCTCAGAGCAGTAAGGCGGGCTAGTGAAACAAGAAGAAAGGCATTTTGAATGCAAGTTCGCTGCCTCAGTACCATAAGCACACCGCATACAGCGCACACATTACAAGCGAGATGATTGTGGGAATGCTCCTTACTTAAAAGTATTCAGTGGCCTGCCTTACAAAGAAGTGCTGCATCACACCCAATAAATATTTGCGGGGGGCAGGCGCTTTCTGAGCTAGAGCACTTGCTGAAATATCTGCATGTTAGCTGGGGCACACAAGCAGACCCAGCCTCTGCTTGCATAAGGCCTCAGAGTGCACGCTCACACACACAGAGCGCACATGCAGACCTAGCCCCTGTTTGCATAAGGCATCAACTCTGCCTCAGAGTGCACGCTCACGTACACACAGTACACACATACACAAAATAAGCACCCAACACACAAAGACACACGCGCACGTTCACAAGCGCACGGACATGAGCAAAACAAAGGCTTGCACAGATACAAGCAAACACCCACGCACACAAACGGGAGCAGAGGCACAGGGACAACATAAAAGCATGCATAGACTCAGGCGTGCGACCACGTACAAATACAGGGGCAGAGGCAGAGGAACAGGAAGCACGCCCACGTGCCTGTAGCTGGTCCTGCCCCCTCAGGCCGCCATTGCCAAGTCGATCCACGTCAAACAAGGGCTGGTTCTGTCCGTCGCTGCCTGCACCATTGACATTGGAGTTGGTACTGCTCAGCCGCTGAGGTCCCTTTGTGGCCTCAGAATCAATGCTACTGCGCCGGGAATGCTCCTTACTCAGCCGCGCCCTGCTGCCTGCACGGGCACACACACACATGCCAGGCGGCGCACGTGCAGCTCACGCCCAGGCGGTGCTAGACACCGAACATGCGTGTGTTTGTGCGATGCAATGAAGAACCCTGGCAGTGCAGCAACGGCACAGGCATGATCACAGAGATGGGCTTGAACCTGGAAATCGTTAATGGAGTGTCAGGAAGTGCCTTGCCTGTTCTATCTTTAGAAGTGTGTTTCCCTGGTGCTAGCTCCCTCAAGGGGGGACTGGTCTCCCTTGCAATACCACACCCCTCTTGTACACCCTCACAACAAAAGCTGCTTCACAAGGGACACGTTGAGCTGCCGAGGCCAAATTGCTCCTTCTGTTGCGGCCCGGCCTTCCAGGTTGGCAAGCATCTTTTATCACCGCTTAGTGCATGCAACGCCGGTATTTCACTCATGTCCAGTGCACTACACCCTTATGGTTCTATCGCATCCATTAGTTTCATTGTATCCCTCAAGTTTAGCCTTGCCTTGTGGATCTACCAAATCTTTTGGTGCAACCATGATCAAGTCCTAGGCTCACCTGCGCTGCGCTTCCAGGCCGTGCCGCCGTCCTCTTCAAGGACAATGCCCAGAGAAGCAAGCAGCTTGTCCTCATAAGATGGTCCATTTGACTGGCCCAAGGCAGCAGCACGCAGCTGCCGCCGTACCTCAGCTACCTCATCCGTCTCAGGAGACCCATGCACGCCTGGGTGAGGAGGATCCGGAAGGGAGAAGGGAGCTTGGCTGAGTGAAATGCCAGGAGTAGAAGTAAATATGAAACAAGGGATTAAGACAGGAGACGTGACTGTGTGCGCGCACTGCTCTTGGGGCTTCTGCATGAAAAGGAGGGGACAGAGCTTTTTTTGATCTCCGTTTGGGCAGGGGATTCAATGCGTTCTAAAAGTTTCAGTAGTTACAGAGAGCAAGGTCTAGCTGGAAGAGGCGGTGAAAAGGAAATGGCAGATCGAGGTTGCGCCCAGGCCTGGACTGCATGCTGTTGCAATAAGCGTTTCAGCGGGAGGGACAAACATCTGCTTCTATTCAGGTACTTGTTTCCACGGGGGAATTGAGGCCACGCATTTTGTGGTGCGAGCAAGAGAAAAGATTGAAGGGCCCATGCTTTCATGTGGGCTTGGACATGCACTTGGCATTGGCGTTATCACATCTGACATAACAGCGCAGGAGAGCTTTGGGCCATGGAACTTAACTCTACCCACAACAGGACCACTTGGTAAATATGTCGTTGCCAGAAGAAGTGCACCGTTTGGGCAGTTGAGGTGGGTTTCAATGACCTCCATGCATCACCACCCAAAAGGAGCAAAGCAGCGCACCACTCCTGGCCTCCACCCAGCCAGCAGGTCCAGCGGCACGCAGCATCCAATTCGAAGAGGGCATCCGCCTGTGGCAGCAGAGGTCTGCAGTGGGCACGCTGCCCGCACACTTACCTATGTCGTGACGAGCCCCAAGTACATGGCTCGGTGGGGCATGCAGCGGCACAGCCCAAGGACCCTGCAAAGGAGCAGCGGTGCATGCACGGGTGCGGTTTTGTTTCCAGAAGCGGCACACGCGCCAGCTGGTCCGACGCTGCTTCGCCCCCAGGTGGGGCCAGGGAGCGGCACCGCATGCACAAGTGCAGCGCAGTTTGGAGCAGCTGGTCTGCTGGTGGTGTCTAACAAATCACAGGGCATGGAAGGCATGGGACTCCCTGCTCTTCCTGCCTTGCACAGACCGCGCCTTGCACAGACCCCGCCTTGCACAGACGCATAGACCGCTTCACGCAGACTGCCTCACACAACCGCGCAACTTCCTGACCAGGGAGGGGAGGGGGGGGAGTGTGCAACTCCCAAGGATGTGCATGCTTCATGTTCACCTGCTTGACTCCCAGTGCAGGCAGACGGATGTGCATGCTTCATGTTCACCTGCTTGACTCCCAGTGCAGGCAGATGGATGTGCATGCTTCATGTTCACCTGCTTGACTCCCAGTGCAGGCAGATGGATGTGCATGCTTCATGTTCACCTGCTTGACTCCCAGTGCAGGCAGACGGATGTGTGCTTCACACTCACCAGGGAGGCTTCCTTGCCTAGCTCCAGCTCTGGCGCGGACTGGGCAAGGGGGGTGGCCGCGTGCTGCAGCTGCTCCTCTTGGTTCTGTACGCACACGAGCAGTGATGGTGACACAGCACATGCCAGACATATGTCTTCTGAGCAGCCCAGGCCCATCAGCAGCCAACTGCTGCCAGCAACACACCAGAATACAACAAGGGTGAGGGCAGCTCGCACTCATTCCCTTGCTGCATGCACACGCCCAAGGTAAATTGAAATGCATTGCAAATCGCGTCAATCTCTGTGGAGGCGGGCAATCCACGCTACTGCTGCCCTCAGTGCACTAGCAGCCCATGGCCTCCCTGCAAGAGCCTCATGCAGAGCATCCACCCGCCAGAGCACATGTGCAGTACTGATGCCTTGCCCAAGCCATTTGGTACACGTGCCTTGCTCAACACATCAAAGCTGTGCTGGCTCTGCTGGTGCCCCCGCTCGTGTGACTGTTGCTCTCCACACACCCCCCCAAAGCATCCCTGCTAAGCCTCATGATTGCACGCACTCACATGCACCTCTTGCACACGCTCTCATGCGTCAACACGTAGACGCACGCATCGACACGCACACCCACAGACGCCCACGCACTTGCTGGTCTGGAACATAGCAGGACGCCATCTCGTGCGCCGCCATGAATGCGATGTGCGTGTTGCAGCCCACCGACACCACTTCCACTCCGGCACCTCCCCCTGGGGGGCCGACACCCCTATACGCCCGTGTGGACAGGACCTCGCCATTGCCTGCACCCGAATGGGAGTGACACAAACAGGCGGGCATGGGTGCATGCAGGCATGCGACCCATCAAGGCAGCATTGAGGCTCTGCTCGCCTCCCACTGAGAGATACCCGAGATGCCGTCCTTGCAGAGAAAAAACTCCAGGGCAGGGGCGCAAGAGTGTGCACACGCCTGCCTCAGTGCTGACTCTGGACAGCCCTCCTTGCTGGGCATGCAAGCAAGGCACAACCTGTGCTACTCAATGGCCAGTCAGGCTTGCTGCTTCCGCTGGCAGCAGGTATAGTCTTGCTTGCTTGTAAGGAAAGCAGAGAAACAATGCTGTGGTGCGCGTCAGCACGCAATGTGTACGCACGTTGTATGGTCGCGCTCATGCTCTGGCACGCACACACACACGCACACACACGCATGGACACGTGGACACACGCAAACACACACTCATACACAGACACACGGACAAACACAAACACATGGTTGGACTCATAAACACATGCACACGAGCTTGCAAGCATTGCAAACCCATGCAATCCATACACACCCACATCTGCACACCTGCACACCTGCACAAACACACACACATGAGCATCTTCACCATGAAGACATGTGGCGCTTCCACGCGTCAATGCACAACCTGCATGAGCACGCATGCGGGTTCCTGCCTCCATGGAGCCTGCACCCTGCCCCCCTTCTTGCTCCCCCGGAGCCAGCAC
>LFCJ01000719.1_pt1 | contig 21596 bp, 20 predicted proteins | sample 643141 | NCBI WGS metagenome assembly LFCJ01 (sample SAMN03766243, study PRJNA286221) | soda lake metagenome | biome: soda lake; feature: Kulunda steppe; material: water; isolation source: sample B1-Br-g2 brine of Lake Bitter-1 | place: Russia: Kulunda steppe | collected 2010-07
ATCACAAGCTACACTTGTAGTCCTTCAACCAGCGACAGTCCTACCTGTTAGGACTCCAAAATTTTTCCCTTTATTTTATATTCTAGGCCGACCTCTTTTTAACCTGTGAAAGGACAGACGCAGGCTATTACCGCAGTACTGATAACAAGTGTTATAGTAGGTGCTATAGCAACTGCTTACGTTTGGGGCGGGCCACTTCTACAGAAAGGTCAAGCCGAGGCAGACCTCGATCATATTGAGTCGGAAGTGATTGCACTTCACGACCAGATAGAACAGATAAGCCAAAGTGGTTCAGGAGCTGCTGAAACAATAACTCTTGATCTTGAGACCGATACCTCTGGCAACGCCAGAATTGAAGTTAATGAAACCGGAAACTATATTGATGTTGTAACTGCTGCCGAGAGTGTTCCTTATCCTATAGACACTTGGACCCTTATAGAGGGAGAGAATCTGCAAAATCTGAGCATAGTTGAAGAAGGTGATGCAGGAGATTATGCGATATCAGGCCAAGATTCTTCCGGAGTAGTAGCCGTTTATCCTGTTGGAGGCGCGACTGAAAATATAGTAACATACCGTGTGGAGTTCCGAAATATGCTTACAGATACCCCTGAAGGCTCTAGACTGCAAAAGATAGATCTAGAAACTGTTGACGGAGATACAGAAACTGGAGAGGTAGAGATAGTATTGACTAATAGAGGTGACGAGTTTGATTCAGGCTACAGCCTGTCTACAGGAGAATCTATAGATAGAGAGAGAACGGTTGTGCAGATAAACTTGAGGTGAAATCATGAAGGGGCAATATTTAGCTATAGAGGCAGTACTTACTTTTGGTATGGGTTTGTTGTTGGCTATAGCAACTATATCGGCCTTTAACAGTTATAACCAAAACCTACTTAGTTCGGGTGCCGATCAGCAGATGTCGGCAGCAGCATCTCAGCTTAAAGAACAGCTTCTACACCTTAAACAGGCTGACACCGCAGATACAACTGTTGATTTACCAGAAGAGATTGGAGGAAACGAGTATCTTATTGCTCTAGATAACGGAATAACACTGTTTCTAAACGGAGAAACCTATAATTATGAGATCAGAGGCCTTGATGACTATAATTTAGAAGGTAGTTCTGAAGGAGGAGAGGTTAATATTTTGAAAAGAGAGAACGAAATTATACTGGGTGCCAACTAATGTCACTAAACTTCCTAAAGTTAGCGGAAAAGATGAGGAGGGTGAAGCACCCTGAACTCTATGAAGAAGATGAAGAACCTGAAGAAGTAGTAACAGATAATAAGGGGATAGAAATACCTGTACCAGGAAAATTCAATCCTGAAATGGTTGATGAGGAAGAAGAAGAAGCAGAAGAAAAACTTACTGACGTTGATATTTATTACCCTCTAATACCTAAAAACCCTGAAAAAGGTGAAACAGTCTACGCATGGGCACACATAGTTTGGAGCGAAGAAAAAGGAGAGCTCCTATACAAAGTTGTTGAACCCGAACTGGACAGAAGCACCGAGAAAATACTTGAAAAAATACGGGAAATTCTTGAAAGAAGCTTCGATATCGACTTCACCGACTTAGAAACCAGAGAAGCAGAAAAATACTTAGAAGATAAAATAGACCACATAGTCGATAAATACAATATCAACTTAACTCAAAAACAGCGAGAGATAATAAGATATTACTCAAAAAGAGACTTCGCTGGACTAGGCAGATTACAACCCTTAATGAATGACACAGAAGTTGAAGATATATCCTGTGACGGAACAGAAATACCTGTATACGCATACCACCGTAATCCTCGTTTTGGATCAATCAAGACAAGTATATCATGGGAAGACCCTGATGAACTTGACAGCTTTGTAATGAAACTTGCACAGAGATGCGGAAGATCTATCAGTGTATCTCAACCTCTTTTAGACGGTTCTCTACCGGACGGTTCTAGAGTCCAAGCAACACTTGCAACAGATATTGCAAGAAAGGGATCAAACTTCACAATTCGACGGTTCACAGAAGACCCCTTGACACCAATACACATGATGGATTTCGAGACAGAGAACGCTCAAATGCTTAGCTACCTGTGGACACTGATAGAACACGAGAAATCTGTTCTTGTATGTGGAACTACAGGAGCAGGAAAAACTTCTCAGCTGAACTCTCTATCACTGTTTATACGCCCTGATAAGAAGATTGTATCTATTGAGGACACACCCGAGTTAAGACTTCCTCACAGCCACTGGGTTCCAGAGGTTGCTAGGAGTGGTTTCGGTTCCAGTGTAGAGGAGGGCGGAGAAGTATCTATGGACGACCTCTTAAAGGAGTCTCTACGTCAAAGACCAGAGTACATTATTGTGGGTGAGGTCCGTGGTGAAGAGGCATATATTTTATTCCAGCAGATGGCTACAGGACACACAGGACTTTCAACAATACACGCAGACTCTCTAAACATGCTTATGGACCGTCTAACCACTAACCCTATTAATCTTTCTCCAAGCCTCATAGAGACTCTTGACGCTATTATGTTGATAAAAAGAATACGGAGAGGCAATAAATACGTAAGAAGAATTACTGGCATATACGAAGTTGAAGGTTATAATAAGAGATCTGGTCTAAACGCCAACAAGGTTTTTGAGTGGGATCCGGAGACAGACACATATCATCTTAAGAATAAATCGCTTCTACTAAAAGATATTGTTCACGAAACAGGCGGAGACGAGGAAGATATGACTAAGGAGCTGAAAAACCGCCAACATGTTCTTAAGTGGATGCAGAATGAGCAGATAAAGCATTATAGAGATGTAGGAGATGTTATCTCAAGATACTATTCTGACCCTAAATCTATCTTAGAGCAGGTCGGGGAAAGTTTAAACTCCGGAAAAGACCAAATTAAGATAGAGAGTTAGATATGCTCAAAGAATATGCTGGATTCTGTTACGATCAGATAGGAAGTTATACATTAGACTATGTTGAGTATTTCGAAGATTTGAGGCCTCAGCTTTCAAAGTCGGGTTTAGAGGTATCTTTACCAGAGTACATAAGTATGATGGTTTTTACAAGCATAATGGCTTTTACATTTGGAATATTCGTTTTAGGAACTTTAATGACGCTTTCAACAGGTGCTTCCGGATTTATATTTGCTTTAATAATATCTATAGTATCTTCAGCCGGAAGTTTAATTGGATTCTATCTTTACCCTTCAATAATAATTAAGGACAGAGCCACTAAGATGAGGGATACCCTTCCCTTTGCAACAATGTACATGTCCACCCTCGCAGGTACAGGAACTTCAGTCGGAGAACTTTTCAAAAACCTATCAAAGACAGAGGAGTACGGCGAAATATCAAAGGAAGCGAAGAAAATAAACAGAGATATAGAAACCTTCGGAATGGACGTAACAGAAGCTCTTCAACGTGCTGCAGAGAGAACACCAAGTAAGGACTTTAAAGAACTTTTATGGGGAATAAACCACACCATAACATCCGGAGGATCACTTAGAGCATTTCTACACGAAAGAGCAGACACTCTCATGACGGATTACCAAAGAAGAGTTGAATCCTTTTCAGAACAGCTCTCCCTAGTGGTCGAAATATATATTACTCTTGTAATTGTCGGATCAATAGTTTTCACTTCTTTAAGCATAGTGATGACTTCTTTTACACCTTACAGCGCTAATACAATAGCTCTAATTCAGATAAGCGCTATATTTATTGGTTTGCCGCTTATATCAGGCATATTTATCTTCATAGTTGACTCAATGGCTCCAGGTGGTATAAGATGATAGACTTCTTTAGAGAAGACGAGCTAGCGGAGGGCTATACACCTGAGGATAAACTAGTTATAGGGTCGGTAGCTGCAGGCCTATTTACAATACTTTTAGGAGTTCTATCATATATTACAATATCTCCTCAGATAGGAGGATCAATTATAATTCTTGGTTTAGTGGTCTCTATTCTCCCTTACGGAATAATTTCATTTCTAAAAAACCGTGCAGTACGAGAAATAGAACAACAGTTCCCCACATTCCTTAAAGATCTTGCAGAATCTAAACGTGGAGGAATGACGTTGTTACAGGCCTTTGAATCAGCAAAGGAGTCTGATTATGGACGGCTAAACAAAGAAATATCTCAAATACACGATGAATTAACATGGGGTATTCCCTTCCCAAAAGTAATGGGCAGATTCTCAGCACGGATGAACGAATCCACAGTCATTCAAGAGTCTATATCGATACTTCTTCAAAGTTTCAAAAGCGGAGGAAACATAACCAAAACAATAGAGTCCATAGCTGAAGACTCAGCTAAACTTAGAGAAACTATAAGAAAGAAGAACTCTGAAATGAAGCAACAAATACTGATAATGTACGTAATATTCTTTCTATTCGTCGGTATAACGATAGGGCTCTACGTTATGATGGCGGAACTAATGGGGCTTGGAACAGCGCAGGATGGAGCTCTAGACAATGTAGACTTCATGGGTGACGGTGCAGGAACTGAAAACTACTGTGACGGATCTATACTAGTCGCTCAGCCACTATGTACTATAGCCCAAATATTCGGTTTTGTTCCAAGCCACATATCAGATCTGGGAGGAGAAGAAGCTGAAACCTATGGCTATGGTCAAATGGCATACTATAAGGCCTTACTATTCACTATGCTTATTATTCAAGGATTGTGTTCCGCTGCCGTAGCAGGCCAGATAGCAGAAGGATCACCAAGTGCAGGTATAAAACATGCTTTAATCATGATACCGATAGCTTTCGCCGTATTCATGTATGCCGTAGGATGGGCAGGTGTATGACAGATGAAAGGTCAGATAAATATAGAGTTTCTCACTGCAGCAATGCTTTATCTTATTGCATTAGGAGGTGTTTTTCTAGCGGGCGATCAGATACTTCCTTCTTTCCATGGGGAAACAGAGAGAACTTCCCTGAACCTTGAGTCAAAAGCATTTACTTACGAAATTTTAACATATCCTGGAAGCCATACCGAAGGTTCAGACTGGGAGCAGGAAAATAATATAGAAAATATAGAGTCTTTCGGCTTAGCGCAAGACTATTTTGAACTAGATAGAGGTAAAATAGAGAGCTTAACAACGTTTACTGAGCATGATGAGGAAAGCACCGACCTAAACTACACCGAGTTCAGATCATTAACCGATCTCGATAATGAGTACCGTTTTGTATTCACATGGATGCCCCTAGTACATACTCACGAATCATTTATTCGAGGTAGTCCACCTGAAAACCCTGCCATAATCGAACCTTGTGATACCTCAGGAGCTGAATGTGAAAGCGGTTACAACGAAGCCGATAACAGAGTTCATTACGGGTCAACAAACTTAGAAGGCTTAGAATACAACTTTCTTGTAACTGTGGAAGACGGGGTTTACAACGGCCTATATGTCTCAAATGATTGGGAGTTCGAAGACGAAGAGCCTTTACGAACCCGTGACACCTTTGAAATTTATGATACCGAATTCACTATTGAAAGCTTTCAGAACCGGGAAAACGAAGAAGGATCTTTAGTAGTTCTAAGCAAAGAGCTGAATGAATTTGGTCCAAGTATAGATTCTGATGTATCCGTTCAAAGAGTAGAGAGATTTGCTTCAATGGAAGAAGAACCTCTAAGAGTAGAGGTGTGGACCTGGTGAAGAGGAAGGGTATAGGCTATATATTAGAAGCCGTTTTAGCCATGTTAATCTTATTTGTTTTCGTCTTAGGAAATACTGTAAGCTCTCCTGTACAAGATTGGACCAGTAAACAGAACCAGATAACTGCTAACGACCTATCATACACTTTAAAGGAGACAGGCGACCTTCAAAAATTTATAGAAAGAAACGAACTAGGCTCGCTTGAAACAACCATCTCAACCTTGACCTCACGCGACCTTGAAGCCTCAGGAAGTATCGAAGGTCTACCCTTAAATGATGCATACATTGGTTTTCACGCACCAGAAGAGGACAGACACAGACTTCGTATGACAGGGGACCTCGAGGACGATGAGTGTTACCAAGATAACGAGCTTCAGGAGCTTGTTGAAAGAGCAGGTTTGGATGGAGAAGAGCCTAGAATAAAAAGAAGTGAAGAACCTGAACACGAGACCTATCTCTATTTTGTCGACTCGGAGCCAGACAGCTCCGGATTCGATGAAACTTTATGGGTAGACAACGGTACAAGATGCCAGTTCGCAGATTCTGACGGACCAATAATAGAAGACGACTTCTTTGTCTGGGGAGATAAGAACAGCAACTACGAATACTATGAGTTTAAAGATTCCAGTATGAATGACGAGGAATTCAAAGTACATAACGCGACAGAGGTATTCAAAATTAAACAGCAAATGGAGGAACCTTTAAACAATATAGAGACGTCACAAGAGTTTGAAACATTTGATTTTAATGAGAAGAATATCAATGAATTTGACCTAGTTGGGCTCCAAAATAACTCAGTTGAAGAGTTTAATACAGGAACAGAAAGATCTGAACTCGAACAGTTCATAGAAACAAAACCCGTTCTACTACTAGCAGATATCCACGACGACCTTGATACAGGATTCCTATCAGACACAGGACTAGAAAAGATAGATCTAGAAAAAACAGGATCGCCTGGCACACCTCGTTTTGGAGTCAATGTTTATGGTTCCGAGATAGAAAGATACTTTAAAGGATTAAACGGCGATACCGACCAAATTAGTGTAGAACCACAAGGAAGAATATCCTCCTCGAACTCAGAGGGTTTAATAGAACAGAATCCTATTCTAAAAGATTCAGACATGGTATATGACACATCAGAGTGGACTGTTTCCAACAATGAAATGGAAAGTCAAGATCCTGGCGAAATCGAAGGAGTCCCTGATAGCAGATGTGTAGAAGAATACGGTGATGAGGCGGTCTCAATCGGGGATTTTGATTTCCCAACAAGTGAAGGGATCCAAACCAGGAACGTTATCAGCACGGAAATGGCTTTAGAGGGAGACTGTGGAGATTATAGAGCAATAAATATAGATCTAGAAGATGATGGAGATTTCAGTGACAAGGGGCCAATGTTGGTAGGAGAATCCGTGGAGATATATGGAATAGTATACAGCATAAGCGTTCCTGACTCAGAAACTGTAGAATTCGAATTTTCTGGTGAAGAGACAGTTGAAACAGTCAATTATCGTGAGAGCTTCGAAGGTTTTTCGGGAGACAGAATGGCCCGTATACCTTACAAAGAGCCATACAACGATCATGATAGAAAGATGATTGTCTCAATTATTTACTGGCTGATAAGGGAAGATGCACAGTTTGGTGGAGATGATCATGAAGTCTCCAGCAGCGTTGCCGGTAGCATAGACCACAAAACCTATATGCCTTACAGAGCATCTTTAAGGTGGAAATAGTTATGAAAGGCCAGTTCATGGTTTTATCCTCTATAATAGTAGGATTAATCGTGATATCTCTAGCCGCGACAATATCAGACATACAGACAGAGGAATACGACACAGTTGATCTTGGATATACCGTACAGACAATAAAAGGAGAGATCTCTGAAATAGATGTCGAGGATACCGAAGACCGGGAGAATTTCGAAAGATTTCTGTCTAAAACAGATTATCAAACCAATATGGATTACTGGAGCGAAGAATCCTGTCTAAACGTCACTGTATGGGACGCCGGAGACCGTGCAGAGCTCGACTGCTTATCCTAGTGAAAGTTTTCAATAAAATCTCTTTCATCATCAGTTAGCTCTAATTGCTCCTGCACTTTAGGGTTGTCTTCCATTAAAAGAGCTAAAAACCTGAGTTCAGACTTAGATTCTTGAAGAGAAATATGAAGTTTCTCACTTATCTTCTCCGAAATAGCTTTTAACTTGTTTCTAGAGGCTCTAGAGGATCCCATCTTTCTTATCTTTGAAGGATACTGGTAACGAGTCCAGCCACTATATCTTGCTTTTTTACTCAGAGCTACACCTACTGTAGAGTAAAGATATACGTATTTGAGTAGCTTCCAGTTCATTCTTTTTCTTATCCTGCCATTAAAGAGATCTGCTTTTGAAATCCAGTTATAAGCCTCCGCATTGTCTTTAGGTCTTTCATACTCTCTTGGCGTGTTCTCTCTTATCCATTGTAAGAAAGTATCAGCATTTTCTTCCAGGTTTTCTGTTGCCTGATTAGCTGTAGCAGCATTTTCAGTTTTGAAAACCATTTTAAGCGCTTGAAATACTTCCTGTTCCCCATCACGTGTTGAAACCGCGCTTATATCGTCAACTTGTAGAGAATCTTTACCTTTCGCCACCGCTTCCAGATCGTTTATTGCGGATCTCATCTGTCCATTTGCCTGTCTTGCTATCCTCTTCACAGCCCCATCTTCGTACTCTATACCCTCTTTCTCAAGTATCTGCTTCAAATGAGCGTTAATAGAGTTAGTATGAACATTTCCAATCTCGATAATCTTTGATTTATCTTTCAAGGTTCTAATACCGGAATCATAAGCATCATTTGCTGTCATAACCAGAGGAAATCTTGTTTCATCTACAATTCTGTTGAGCTCTTGTGTTCCTCCTCTGTCACTTCTCCCCATTCCATCAACTTCATCTATTAAGATGAGTTTTTTACCTCCGAAAAATGACTGCTGTCTTACAGCCTCTTTAAGCTCTTTTTTTAGTTTTGACTTAGTTCTTACATCTGAGGCGTTTGTTTCAACCATTTCATAACCGAGATCGTTAGCCAGTGCTTCAACCAAAGAAGTTTTTCCTGTCCCTGCAGGTCCATGTAGTAGAACAGGTTTGTCTCCGGTTTCCCAGTTTTCTGCCCATTCTTTGAGCTCTTCTTTTTCTTTACTTGCTCCTCGGTATTCTGAAAGCGTTTCTGGCCTGTACTTGTCAACCCACATATTTGGACCTCTAGTTTTTCAGACTTGCAATTTTAGCAAGTAGTGCTTCAATCTGAATATCGCTTGTTCCTCCTTCCGCTATTCGGAACTCGAACTCTCCAAGATTGTCTATAATCTCTAGTTTGCCTTGATCAGATATGTCTAGGTCTAGAACTTCCCTATGTATAGCGTTTATCACGTCTTGACCGTCTAAACCTCGGTCTATCATTAGTTCTGACAGCTGTTTTCTCGAGTCCATGAATTTTCCGTTCAAAGCTTTTTCTAGAACTTCGTTTATTTCTTCAGGTCTTAGTGACGCTGCAGCACCGTAGATATCTTCTTCGGTTATTTTGTCTTTCTGCATGGTCGCGGTCTGTAGGATATTAGTTACTCTTCTTAGATCGCCGCTAGCAACTCTTAGAACTGCTTTAACTGCTTCTTCAGATATTTTAAAGTCTTCTTCTTCCGCAAGCCTCTTTATGTACTGTTTCACTTCTTCCTCATCAAGTCTGTTAAATCTGAAGACTGCGCACCGGGACTGTATAGGATCTATTATTTTTGAGGAGTAGTTGCATGAAAGAATGAACCTACAGTTTTCCGAGAACTGTTCCATTGTTCTTCTAAGTGCTTGCTGTGCGTCAGAGGTTAGTGCATCTGCTTCGTCAAGAAAGATTATTTTATACTCTGCATCCACCGGTTTGGTTCTTGCAAAATCTTTAATTCTGTCTCTTACAACGTCGATCCCTCTTTCATCGGATGCGTTTGTCTCCATAAAGTTCTGCTTCCACTGATCGCCGTAGAGATCTTTAGCCAGCGCTATCGCGCTTGTTGTTTTCCCTGTTCCTGCCGGACCTGCAAACATTAGATGTGGTATCGTGCCTTCGTCGACAAAGGCTTGAAGTCTTCCAACTATCTTTTCGTGTCCTACTACTTGTTCCAGTGTATCCGGCCTATATTTTTCAGTCCAAACATCTATCATTTCTACAGTTCTCTCCTCGTCAAAGTTTAAAGTAAACTATTCTTTTATTCTTTCACAGAACTGTTTAAACATAGATGAGAGTATCTATTACAGGCACTCCTGGCACCGGTAAAACTTCTGTTTCGGAAGAGTTTGAAGATTTTAAAGTTGTATCAATTACCGATTTCGTGGAGAAACATGGACTTGGTGAGGATGTCGATGTTGACAAGCTTGTTGAGAAACTGGAGTCGGAGATAGGTTCGGAAAATATTATTGTTGAAGGACATCTTTCCCACCATTTAGAAGCAGATTACTGTGTTGTCCTAAGATGCAACCCTGAAAAGTTAAGAGAACGACTTTCCGAAAGAGACTACTCTGAACGGAAAATTGATGAAAATATCGAGTCCGAGATTCTAGATCTTGTGTTGGTAGAAGCTTTAGAAAAACAAGAAAACATTATCGAGATAGATACTACCGGTAAAACGCCTGTAAATGTAGCGAGAGATATTAAAGAAAGAATTGAAAACAACGATTTCCGCTACGGGAATATAGACTGGACAGAATACATCTAGGTGTTTTCCTGCACCCAGTTCGCCAGCTCTTCCTTTTTCATAACACCTGAAGTCCTAGCTACTTCCTCTCCGTCCTTAATGATTAAAAGCGTAGGAAGGGCTCTAACACCGAACTGTGTACCTAACTGCTGATTTTCCTGCATATCAATCTTTCCGAAGTTTACATCCTCTACCTCTTTTGAAACATCATCAAAAACAGGGGATAGCTTCTTGCAAGGGGCACACCACTCAGCCCAAAAATCGATTACCCAGGTTTCGTCAGAGTCTTGGACTTTTTCTATAGATTCAGAGTCTAGTTGTTCTGGCATATGAGAACTTATCTCTTGTAATCCTTAAAATTGAACCGGTATCACTCATCTTCCATATAAACGGTTCTGATAGGATAAGGTATATCTATACCCTCTTCATCAAACTTCTCTTTTACAAGCTGCGTGACCTCTGAGGATGCTTTTACAACGCTTGCTCTTCCAGTATGTGTCCATCCTCTTAGCCTTAAATCTACTGACGAACCTCCAAGCTCATCAGTCAGTACCTGCGGTTCAGGCTGCTCTTCAACAGATTCTGCATCCACTAAAGTCTGATAAGCTAGGTCTTTTGCTTTCTGTATGTCATCATCATAACTTATACCCACCATTACATCAAATCTCCTGTTCTTGTAACCCGTATTGTTGATAACAGTTTCGTTATATAGCTTAGAGTTAGGTACAATTACTTTACGGCCGTCAAAAGTCTTTATATCTGTAGCTCGGACACGGATGTCTTCTACAATCCCTGTCTCTCCTTCAGCATTTATCTGGTCGCCAATCTTGAAAGGCCTGTTAATCAGAATCATAAGTCCTGAGATGAAGTTCGCGATCATCTCTCTGAGAGCAAAAGATAATCCTAAGCCTATAAGACCTACTGCCGCACCAAGTGCCTCGAGAGGTACTCCAAAAATACCTAGAACAATTATGGCTGCCAAAGAATACGTTATGTAAGCTGTAAGCTTTTTTGCAGTTGCAGAAGCATGTTCCGTACCGTTGCTATGTTCCACATAGCGTTCCACGGCTCTGTTAGAAGCTTTATTAACGACAAATGCAACCACGAGAACTAAAATTGCCCATCCAAGAGTCTGCAATGTTAATTCGGGAGGCGCCAAAGATGCTACCTCTTCTGCCCCCAAATCATCAGGCGAAATCAGCGAAGTCATTCAAGAATGTAAAGGTTATATTAGTTTAATAAAAATTCGCCTACAGCTGAATCCAAAAATGTACAGCCGATTCGAGACCCTTCAAAAGTTTGGAAAGAATGAACTACAGAAAATTAAAGATTCTAAAGTAGCAATAGTAGGTTTAGGAGCCACAGGGTCAGTTATAGCTGAACACTTAGCTCGTCATGGAGCAAATCTTGTTTTAATAGATAGAGATTATCTCGAACATAATGATATATACTCCTCAAACATTTACACATTAGAAGACTGCGAAAAATCTATTCCAAAAGCAGTAGCCGCAAAAGAGTATCTGGAACAATTTACGAACGTAGAATCTTACGTGAGAAGTCTCAACTCGGAGAACGTGGAACTACTGAAAGACTCCGATCTTTTAATCGACGGAACAGATAACATGGAGACCCGTTTCTTGATAAACGAGTTCTCAAAGAAGGAAGATACTGCTTGGATATATACCGCAGTTATAGGCGAAAAAGGCTACTCAATGCTCTTTGATGAGAACTGCTTCAACTGCATCTTCGACAGCCTTCAGGCCGGCGCACTTGAAACATGTGAAACTTCAGGAGTACTAAGAGAGACGTCTACCATAGCAGCATCATTTACCTCGAGTAAAGCAGTACATTATCTCGCCGAAAACCCTGTTGAGGAGAGACTCGACACAGTTAGCGGAGAAAGCTTCGAAATTAGTTCTCCCGGCTGCACCGTATGTGACGACGGAAACTATCCTCATCTTGAGTCCTTGGAAAAAACCACTTCTGTCTGCGGAGAAAACAAGTATCAAATAAAAACAGATATAAGCGAAAACGGTTTTGAAAAGATCAGAAAACATGGAAAAATAATTTCTGACAACGAGTACGTGCTTAGAGCCGAAATAAAAAATAAGGAAATCGCTTTATTCCGTTCAGGACGAGTAATAGTAGAGGCTAAAGATTCAGGGCATGCGGAAAGTTTTGTCTCTGAAATAGTAGGGGTTTAAATTTCTCTGATTCACAAAAACCAGTAGAGATGGACCTAGAAGAAGATTACGTGGAATATGCAGCACAGTTTTCTCTATCTCTTCTAGCTGTTTCCGCAGTATACTTCTTTGAACCCAACAATCTCTACAGCTACGGCACCCTTATGCTTATACCCTTGTTATTTGGTTATACTGCCTATACATCGAGAGATACATTTAGATCCGCATCTTTCTTGGCCTTCATAGCGCTAATTTTTGCGCCTTTAAACCTTCAAACCGCTGCGGCAGCTATGATAATAGGTTTCGGAAACGTACTAATCTCCTTTTTTTCACGAAGAGACAGTTTCAGAAGCTATTACGGTAGTGTAACTCTCCCTATGCTTTTCACAGGCATAATACTTGGTGCAGGGTTTTTCTACGGAGCAAGTCTACAGCCAGATGTTGCTAATGAGATCGACAAACAGTTCTCCCAATTTACTGCTGAAAAAACCAATTTAATTATAGACAGAACCGGTATTGTCGAAATGCAGTACGAACAGCAGAGTCAGATAGTTGATGACGTTGCTTATTCTACTTTACTAGCGACCCAAGGTTATGTACTGAATGAGACCGAACATCACGGCTTTACTCCTAATCAGCAGCAGACTGTTGAAACCGCTTTTGAAGGTGCCGAAGAAAGCGTTCTGCAAGATTTAACACAAGCCGAGGACAGTATAGAGGACAAAGAGAGTTCTAAACAGATCGAAAAAGCCGTTCTCAATCTTTTAGATGGGGATACAACCGTCTATCTCGCACCCTTAATCGCATTAACTCTTTACGCTCTCAACCCTATTATAGGTCTCTTTACCGCTATATCCGCAGTTTCGTTCCGTAAACTTGACGAAATGTACGATGATTCAGGCTATTAAAGTTTATACCGGAACTGAAATCTATGAGCGAGATAAAATTTATAGAGAAATCAGATGCTTCTGAGGAGCTTCCTAAGGACTTTGAACCTTACGTAAAGGACTGGTTCAACACCGAGTTCCCCGGGCTAAGTGCACCTCAAAAGTATTCTTTCGATTTAATACATCGAAATCAGAACTCCCTGATATCTGCTCCTACAGGATCAGGTAAAACACTTTCCGCATTTATGTCTGCTTTAAACGAGCTTTTCCGAATGGGTAATGATGGAGATCTTGAAGACGAGGTCTACGTTCTATATGTTTCTCCTCTAAGAGCTTTAAGCAACGATATTGAGAGGAATTTAGAGGATCCTCTGGAAGGCATAAAGCAGACCGCCGAGAAAAACGGTTACGATGTTCCTGAAGTACGTAGCGCGGTCAGGACAGGCGACACTACCGACGCTGAGAAAAGCAAAATGAGAGAGAAACCGCCACATATCATGATAACAACTCCCGAATCACTCGGTATAATACTGGACTCTCCAAAGTTTAGAGAGAAGTTCAGAAACTTGAAATACGTTATAGTTGATGAGATACATAGTCTTTCAGAGAACAAAAGAGGAGTACATCTATCTCTATCGCTTGAAAGACTTGAAGAGATGGTAAACGGATCTCCAACACGTATAGGACTATCTGCGACACAGGCACCTATAGATGAGATCGCTAAATACCTAGTTGGCTACGAAAACAACGCCAAATCTTCTGAGAAGATAACTGAACGAGGTGACGAAATCAAAACAGAGGAAATATCTTCCTCTCAAGACTACACCACAAGAGGATGTACTATTGTAGATGTAGCAGCCTCAAAAGAAATCGATCTAGAGACCATCTCTCCTGTAAAAGATCTTATCTATTCAGAGCCCTCAAAGATCAATGAAGAGCTTTACTCAAAGATACACGACCTTATACAGGATCACGAGTCAACCATCATATTCACAAACACACGAAGCGCAACAGAACGAGTAGTTAACAACCTAAAAGAACGGTTCTCTGATAGTTATAACGATAATATAGGTGCCCACCACTCTTCCATGTCTAGAGAAGAAAGAATAAATGTTGAAGAGCGTCTGAAAAAAGGAGAGATGAAGGTAGGTGTCACCTCAACCTCTCTGGAGCTAGGGGTCGACATAGGTTCAGTAGACCTAGTGCTACAGCTTGGTTCACCTAAGGGCGTAGCACGAGGAATCCAGAGAATCGGTCGATCAGGACACCAGATAGGAGAAAAAGCCAAAGGAAAGATGATCGTGGTTGACAGAGACGACGCCAAAGAATGCTCTGTACTAACGAAATGTGCTAAAGAAGACGAACTGGATAAAATACAGATACCTCGAAACTGTCTGGATGTTCTCGCACAACACATAGTAGGTATGGCCTGTAATCGGAAATGGGACATAGATCAGGCCTATAACATGATCCGAAAGAGTTACTGTTACCGCGAACTAGATTTAGGAGAGTATGAAGACGTTCTAAAGTATCTAGCCGGAGAATACGAGTTAGAGGATCAAAACGTTTACAGAAAGATCTGGATAGATCACGACGAAAATATCTTTGGACGCAGCGGTAAGATGACCCGAGTAATCTACATGACCAATATAGGAACCATACCTGACGAGTCCGGATACGATGTTGTAACTCGAGGAGAAAAGAACTACGTTGGAACACTTGACGAAGAGTTTCTTGACCGACTAACCAAAGGAGACATCTTTACACTAGGAGGATCCACATACGAGTTCCGTTACGCCAGAGGAATGAAGGTCTATGTCGACCCACAACCTAAAAAGCAGCCCACAGTACCTTCTTGGTACTCTGAAAGGCTTCCACTAAGTTACGATCTAGGTATAAAAATCGGAGAATTTCGAAGAAGTGTTGAAAAACAGATAGAGCTGGGCGCAGAAGACGAAGATATTGTAGAGTGGATTATGCAGAACTACTACCTCGATAATAATACTGCAGAAGCTATTTACAGCTACGTTAACGAGCAGAAGAGATTTCTAGGCAAGGTTTCAAACCATGAAGATATCACCGTTGAGAGATATATAGATGAGGAAAACCGACAGAACTTCATATTCCACACCATCTACGGAAGAAGAACGCATGACGCCTTAGCACGCATACTTGCCCATCTACTTCAAAAAAGAATTGGCTCGAACATAGGAATGGTTATAGACGACAATGGCTTCGTAATAGTCACTCCTAGAAGACCTATAGACATAGATAAGCTTCTTAAGGAGCTTGAACAGTGCAACTTAGAAAAAGAGCTTAGAAACGCCATAAGAAAAACTGAGTTAATGAAAAGGCGTTTCAGGCACGTTGCAGGGAGATCTCTCATGATTCTAAGGAACTACGGAGGAAACTCTAAAACGGTAGGGCAGCAACAGATGAAAGGCCACTTCCTGCTATCAACAATAAGAAACGAACATGGAGAAGACTTTCCTATGATCAAAGAAACATACAGAGAAATAATGGAGGATGCAATGGACATAAAACACACTGTAGAAGTGGTTAAAGGTTTGAAAAACGATAAAATAAGTATAGAAATTATAGATTCTGATATACCCTCTCCTTTCAGCCATAACCTGCTTTTACAAGAAAGTACAGACGTGATTAGAGTCGAAGATAAGAAGGAACGGCTTCAACAGCTTCATAAACAAGTAATGGAAAGAATAGAACAGAAAGACAGATAGAGGAAAATCGTTAAACAACTACCATCAAAACTGTATAATAAATGGTTTCAACTGATCAGATTCTAAACCTACTTGGAAGCTACTTTCTTAATCCCATCGGGCTTTTAGCCTTAGCTACAGTTGTACCGTTAGTTATATTCTACCTGGTGAAACGGAAACCAGAAAAAGAGATCATGCCTTCTATGATGTTCTTCATGAAGGATAAAAAATCCGGTAAAGCTCGTAAAGCATTTAGGAAGATTCAAAGAAACAACTTATTTCTCCTGCACCTACTAATACTATTTTCAATTTCCGCTGCCGTAGCACAGCCTTTCTTACAATCAGAAGGAAGTTCTGAAGAAGCAGTAATCGTCTTAGATAACTCTGCAAGCATGGCTAACCAGATTGATTCTGCAGTAGAGTTTGCTGGAGATAATGTCGGAGATTCTAATACATTAATAATATCCGGTAGTGATACCGAAGTAGTTCTTGAAGACTCTTCGGCCTCTCAACTTCGTTCCTATCTTTCCAACGTTGAAGAAACACATCTTCCTGGAGATCCAGCGAGAGGTTTAGAGTTAGCATCTCGCTATGATGGAGACATAGTTCTTGCCAGCGACTTACAACAAGCAGAAGACCAAAGAGCTCCTGAGGAGGTCGTAGACGATCTCAGGAATGACGGAAGATCTGTAACCATATTTGAACCGGAACAGGATAACTCTTGGGGAATAGTTGATGTAGACTATGGTGAGGATGAAAGCTCTATAGATGTAAAGAATATGAGGGATACTATAACCAGCGTAACAGTTCGGAAAGATAATGAAGAGACCAGCGAAACTATTGAACCAGGGGCGGTAGAGACAGTAACTTTCTCCACATCACCCGGAGAGAATGTGATAGAACTTGAACAGGACGGTTTTGAGCCAGACAATACTGCCTATATCTCTGTTCCTGAAGAAAGAAGTTATAGAGCTCTTATGATATCCGAGGAGGAAAACCCTTACTTGGAGAAAGCCTTTGAGCTGATAGAATTTATTGAACTAGATACTGACTCTCCTCCTATAGAAAACAGTCTGGACTACGATCTGTATATCATGGGAGAGACAGGAAATATTTTGTCAGATACCGTTAACGAAGTGGAAAGCCAGGTAGAAGAAGGCTCTTCCTTAATAATTTTCGGACATGAAACCGTTTTTGACACCGGTTTCGATTCATTACCTGTTGAGAGATCTTACGAGTTAAGAGAAACAGAGGTTAGCATACACGAACCTCAAAATACAGGTTTTGAAACATCTATACTAGATACAAACAAAACAGACGGATATTCATATACTGAACCGGAAGAAGCCATGGTTCGATCAAGTTATGGCGAAGGAAAAGTATTCTTCTATAATATTGACGATGTAGACTTCCGTAATAGACTTACCTATCCTCTTCTATGGCAGAACGTTCTCATAGACTTATTGGATCAGCCGTCTATTGAAGAACTCAACCTCGAGACAGGTGAAGAGATAAACCACTCCTCTATAGAAACTCCATCTGGAGAAACAGAAGAAGGAGTGAATAGGCTTGAAAAGACCGGATTCTACGATACAGGCGATCGAGTGTACGCAGCAAACCTTGTTGACATCGGCGAATCTGTATACGAGGAGCCTGATATAGAGATAGATGTCGATGACGGAGAAATGATTGAGAACGAAATACAAAACCTTGTTATAATGTTAGCAGGACTTCTTTTACTTGGAGAGCTCATTTACCTGCGCAGAATAGGTGAACTATAGCAAATGATAGGCTTTGAAAGACCCGAGATACTCATACTATTATTAGCCATCCTGCCTATGTTTTATGCTCTTTTAAAGTCGGAAAATAGATTTAAAAGGGTTTTATGGAGTTCAAAAATAGTTACTTTTAGTTTAATTATTTTAGCACTAAGTCTGCCCTTTGTTGAAACCTCTTCAGAGCTTATGGAGGAGCCAGAACTTGTGGTGCTTGAAGATCGTTCGCTTTCTACAGAAGTGCTTCAGGATACTAACTTGGAGTTTGATCAAGTTGAAAGAAGCGACAGAGTTATCGCTTCAGGTAACAACTCCGAGCTAAAAGACGGGATACTTAGAAACGTAGATGAGAACGGTAACTATCTTCTAAAAACAGATCTACAGTCTTCACAAAGTCTTGAAGGTTTGGAAGAAGAGATTAACGAACGGAATGCCACACTTAACCTGCTGAAAACAGATACCTATGACGAAGCCTCTGTATCTATAAACGGTCCTGACTCCACAGTACCTGGCGCAGAGAACCGTTATGAAATCGAAGTGTATTCAACAGCGGATAACCTTCCTGAACCCGTCGTAACACTTAACGAGGAGCAGGTAAATCTAGAACAGGAGGAAGAAGTATGGTATTTCGAGGAAAGCTTTGATTCGGAAGGCGTACATGAACTTGAAGCAGAAATAGAGTTTGACGGATACTTTGAACGTAACAAAAACTACTACAAAGCTATAGAGGTACGTGAAAAACCTAATATTCTTGTTCTTGGGGATAGAGGACCTCTAGGAGAACAGCTAGAGACTTTTTATAACGTTGAATACGTAGACAGTATCCCAAACGATCTATCAGACTACTACAGCATTATAGCTAAGCAAGAGTTTGATGAAGCTGACGTAGTAGACTATGTTGCCGAAGGTAATGGTCTTGTGTACACCGGAGAGATAGAACAGAACTATGATATACTACCTGTATCGCCTACAGGAGAAGAACAGGACACTGATGGAGCCAAAATAATGCTAGTGATTGATGCATCTCACACAACTGGTACAGATGGGCCCACAGGAAACATTGAAGAATCTATAGACATAGCTTACGCACTAGTAGATCAGTTGCCTGGAAACAACGAAGTAGGAGCTATAGCATACCAGCAAGAAGCCTTCCTAATTAGCGAGCCGCAGCCTCTAGTCTACAATAGAGAACAGTTAAAAGAGGATATAAGCAGGGTTGAAACCGAAGGAAACACGTTCCACCACAAAGGGTTAAAAGGTGCAGAAGATGTAATGGACGAGGAAGGAAACGTAATAATGATCAGTGACGGAATAATTCACCCTCTAGGAGAGGAAGTAAATACCTATGAAAGATCACGAGATGTGGCATCACGGCTACCTCAACAGCTCATAACAATTGGTGTTGGTGAAGAAACCAACGAAGAGTTCTTAAGAGAGCTGGCAGATCTTGGAGGCGGAACATACATGGATTCAAGCGACTCTTCCCGACTCAATTTTATGTTTGACGCAGGAGGTGCTGAAACAGGAACCGGGGAACTTGGTGTCCTGGATTCAACACACTTTATTACAGAAGATTTAACCTTATCTGCTCGAGCACTAGGCTTTGATCCTGTAGAACCGGCAACCGGTTCCGACCAGCTGGTTGCTTCGGTAGACAGCGAACCGTTTTTAACCACATGGAACTACGGTGTGGGCAGGGTTGCTGCTTTTTCAGGAGACGACCCTGATTTAAGCAATGTTCTGGCACAAGAACCTTCACTAGTTACGAGAACTGTTAGCTGGTCTGTAGGAGATCCTGATAGGAACAGAGATGAATGGCTAAGTATCGATTCCGCCAGAGTAGGTGAAGAAGTAACTGTTAGATCTTCGGAAAACTTTGAAGGTTTAAGACGTAGTGGTGAAGATTTATACACCGGCGAGATTGAGCCGGAGGACACTGGCTTCCATGATTTTGAGGGAAAGACTTACTCCTATAACTACAATCCTCAGAAGGAGGATATTGGGTATGATGAAGATAATAAAGAGATAATATCTCGTACAGGAGGAAGAATATATGAAGAAGGAGATGAGAGCGATATCTTATCTGATCTAGAAACACACTCTGAAAGAGAGGTTACAACCGAAAAATCTCTAACAGGTTATATCTTGGTTCTGATACTGGTTATCTTTTTATCAGAAGTAGGATACAGAAAACTTAGAGGGAAGAAATAAGGTGAACAACGCTTGAGAACTCCACTACTTAAAAGACAGCTTAACCCCTTCCTACTGATTACCACCGTACTTGTACTGTCTTTGCTAGCAGGATTATCCGTTATATACCAAGATCAGCTAGATACTGTACTATCAGATAATCAGGAACTACAAAACGAGATAAACGAAAAGTCTCAAGAAGTTGAAAACCTGGAACAAGACAAAGCCACACTTGAAGAAGAACTCTCAGATACCGAAGAAGATCTAGACAACTTTGTAGACGAATCACAAGACCTGGAAAACCGTGTTGAAAGCCTGGAAAACGAAATTACTGGCTTAGAAACAGACATTTCGCAGCTTGAATCTGAAAAAGAGAACCTGACAGAACAGAAAGAGGAGTTGGAGATAACGAACACACAAATGAACGCTACTATAGAAGAAGTGTGTGAGGAAGGTAGCAGCTCTATAGATGAAGAAGATTGTGATAGATGGGGTCACGAACACGAAGGTGAAGGATAAATGCGTGTTGAAAAGCTGTTAAAACGGCTTAAAAGAGAATTTGTGAAGATAAATGTTCTTCAAGCAAGTTTAGATTCCATACTATTTTTTCTTACGCTAAATCTGATACTATTTCTTTTCTCATTACAGCTAATAGAAGGATTCACAAATATCGAGGCACTAACAGGTTTAACTATTCTCTTCTTCCTTATAGACCTTGGATATCGTACAAAGAAATATAGACTGGAGATATACGAAGAGAAAAACCCGGAGCTTCACGAAGTTTTAAGGACTGCTCGAGACAATCTAGAGTCGAATAATATTGTCTCCCAGTCTCTTTTCGACGATCTTCTTGAAAGATCGCGCTCAATAACCTCTGAAAGTATTGTACCAAGCAAAAAAATCATACAAAAGTCTATAGCTGTCGGAATTCTCAGCTTTCTAACTGTTTTATCCGGTATCGCAGGGTTCCACATACAAGGAAATGGCGGAGAACTACTTCCCGGCGCAGAATCAATACAAGAGTTTGTAGGAGAAGAAAGCGATGAAGAGTTTGAATTACGTAACGATACAGAAATATTCGGCGAACCTCAAGACATTGGAGAGCCAGGAAGCGTTGTAGATTTCGAGATAGAAGGTGAAGGAGAAACCTCAGACTCTAGTCACGGATACCGAGAACTAGACGAAGAAGAAGTGTTTATGGATATATCCGGTCCAGAAACTGATGAAGATATCGAACTAGCAAAAGAGTACATGGTTGCGATTAGAGAGTTTGACTGAAATTAAACCGATTTAAATCTAGGAGCCACAGATTCCTGTATGAAGATATCCGCCAGAGATGAGGCAGGAAAATACGAGAAAGCGAATGAAAAACTTAACCAAGTTATGGAAGAAACCGGAAAAGTAATTGTAGGACAGGAAGAGATACTGAAAAACGTGCTAATATCCATTCTATGTGATGGAAACGTGCTATTAGAGTCCTATCCAGG
>LFCJ01000720.1_pt1 | contig 21595 bp, 21 predicted proteins | sample 643141 | NCBI WGS metagenome assembly LFCJ01 (sample SAMN03766243, study PRJNA286221) | soda lake metagenome | biome: soda lake; feature: Kulunda steppe; material: water; isolation source: sample B1-Br-g2 brine of Lake Bitter-1 | place: Russia: Kulunda steppe | collected 2010-07
AACGGGAGAGATCGTCGAACATCAGCTGGTTTGCCAGAACAGCAGCTACCTCGGTATAATTGCGGTCAGACTCGACGCAATTTCGGTGCGAGCCCCGTCTCAGCCAGACACTAAACTAGAACGGATGGCTCCGTGGTAGGTATCATCCTCAACTAGAAGATTGTTGGCTGCTCCAATCTCTGTTGGATCATCTGCCCAAACTTGGCCCCATTCTTCGGTTTTCTCTCGGGCATCTTCGGGAATTCCTTCTTCCCACGTATTAGGTGGACAATTGGTTGTATGCATTCTCGGTTCGAGAACGGCTTCAACAATACCCATATCAAACTCAATCACGTTTAAGATTATATTCAGTGTTGTTTGTGGTATTGTTGTTCCAGTAGGCGTCCCAGAGGTGAAGTATGGAGACCCATCTTTCATCACGAGCGTAGGGCTAGTTGAACTGAGTGGACCTTTACCTCCTTCTGGGGCGTTGGGTGAATCTGGATCAGCGTCGAACAGAGCCAGATAGTTGTTAAGCATAATCCCGTAATCAGGGACCATTATCCCGGATCCGAAACCGGAATTAATGGATGTCGTGACTACGGCTACATTGCCGTCACTGTCTGCTGCTACGAAGTGCGTCGTTGGCGAAGTGTCCCCATCAGGTTCTATCTCACTGCTGGGTCGGTCGCTATCCCCTTCACCATCTTGATGAGCCCACGGGTCACCAGGTTCGACACATTCTCCTTCTTCGTAATCCGCGAGCGTTTCCCCTAATGCAATTTTCTCGGATCGGTCCTCAATGAACGAATCAGACTGCATTCCTTCGAATGGTACGTCCACGAAGTCCGGATCGCCTAAGTATTCCGCTCTATCAGCCCAGGCTAATCCGACACTTTCAGCGAACAGATGATATCTTTCTGCCGATCGAGGGCCGTACTCGTCGCCCAAATTAAAGCGTTCCAACTGGCGAAGCGTCTGTGGAATCAAAAACCCTGACGTGATTGGCAGTCTCGGATTGTATAATTCGTACTCTTTGTACTCTGAGTGCATCGGCTCGTCAAAGCTAATCTCGTAATCACCCAGGTCATCCACAGTCATCGTACTCCCACCGGCCTGCACAGTATCTACAAACGCCTCAGCGATCTCACCTTCATAGAAGGGCGATACCCCTTCTTTCCTGATGAGTTGGAATGTTTTAGCTAGGTCTTCTTGGACGAGTAGGTCGCCTTCTTCGAGTGGCTCTCCGTTTTCATCACTGAACACTTCCTTGGCTGCATCATTGAAGGTATCCCAGCTGCTTTGAATACTCGAGGCGGTAACCGAATCTATCTCGACTCCCTTCCGAGCAAGGTTAACGATCGGTGAGAGTATTCGCTGCCAAGAGGCAGTCCCATATCTGTCCTGAGCTGCTTTCATTCCCAAGAGCGTCCCCGGTACTCCAACTGATAGTTCACTCTCCCATTACACTTCGAATGGGACTGGCTCACCATCCTCAAGCCAATAGTCCTTCGACACATCTGCGTGGGCCCTTGGGTAGAAATCTAAGCTGATTACTTCATCTTCACTTGCATCGTAGTATACCATCGTACCGCCACCTCCGATCCCACACATCGGGGATGTGGCCACGTTTAGAGCAAAATGGACTGCGGCAACTGCGTCTACTGCATTTCCACCTTCGCGAAGGATTCGTGCTCCGATTTTTGAGGCTTCTGCGTGATCAGAAACAACCATGCCATTTTCTCCCGACACAGCCTCTCCACAGTCGAATCCAGGGAAATTACATTCCGACTCTGGTGATGTGGAGGCGGCTACAGAGTGTGGGAACCCAACCAAACTGATACCGCCCGCGATTGCAGCGCCTTTGAGGACGGATCTTCGAGCGACTGAACCCTTCCCCTTCTGCGCATTCGTTTCGTTGGCTAGGCTCTCTTGTTTTTCAGTGGGGCGTTTTCCCATACCATACATTCAACTATTTTTTAATTATATCTTTTGGTGATAATCATTGATAGATAACTGGAGGTTCAGTAAAGAGGTACCGAAGCACTCTACACAATCCCGCTGCCGAAGCGCGTCCTCAACCTCGAGCCCGGCGGCGAGTGGAAAGACAGGTGCGACCGGGTCTGGTACCCAACGGCTGGCACACCATCGACGGCGAGATTCGTATTCCACTATGCTACGGCAACAGCGTCTATATCGGTCGTACTGCTGAGGCCGCCGAGGTCGAACTCTACACAGAGGAGTTCAAGCAAGTTAATCGCCGGCACATCCACCCACATACATTGTGATACTCGGTCGCCTACCGGATCACCGTCGAGGAGGAAGGCCGCTTCAAGGAATTCCAGATGCGGCTCCGACACACGAGCCAATTGACAACCGACCGTATCTACTCGCACTACGTGTTGAGGTAGATGAGTGAAGATGTCGATCTCGTGAATCTACGATCGAACGGCCACTACCCACAGTTCGTAGACCACGAATGGCACTATGTTCCCGACAAGTTGCCTGGCCGATCTCGCTCAGCCAGTCAAAGGCCTGGACGACAACTGAGTACTCACGTACACGCCTAAACAGAGGGCTCTGGTGAATCGCCATACAGCATCGGGTTTTAGTGGTTCGATGGAAGTGGGGGTGCGTCCGCCTGCTTCGTCACTGCTGGAATTCCCAACGTCACAGGCACATTTGTTCCAGAGTGACGCCTCGAGCGACGTGAGTTCTCACCAGAGGTCGCCGCAGTCTAGCGATTCACCAGAGCCAAAAAGAGGAATGAAGACGATCGCTAGAAAGTCTTCGTTCGGCTTCCAACTCGAGTGGTTCCGGACTGTAAATCGATGCCCAACGCCTTCCCCCCGATGCTCAACAAACCAGCTACACGGCCGAGTGTGACTTCTGCGGCGAACAACTTGATCTTGAGACAGGATCCCAAACAATCGCAAGGAACCCGTCCATCGTCACTGCTACAAAGAAGCCTATGGATGACCGCCCTAGATCAAGTGACAACCAGGACAATGATTAGCGTCGCAATTAACAGGTTGCGGCAAACGAGGAGAGTCACGGCCGAGCTGTCGAAACTATCGATGATTTCGTTCCAGCACTCAAGACTGGACGCGACGAAGCAGGCCCCTCTGTGCTTGACGTTGCTGTCCACGATTAATGGTACGAGATACCTCGAATTCGTATAGGACGTAGCGGACCACCGTTCGAAGGGCTTACGAGCGGTTCAAGACATCCGCCTGCTGGAAAAACTTCTACTCCGCAAGTCGTTGAGTCGCCTCTACGTATGCCTTTGCACCGTCAACCGCATCAGACCATTCAGTGTATTCCGCTTCGTTATGCGTTTTCCCGTCAACGCTGGGAACAAAGAGCATTCCGGCATCCGTTATATCAGACAGGTAATTGGCGTCGTGCCCAGCCCCGCCGACCATCGTCTGATACGAGATGCCTGCTGCTTCAGCACCTTCAAATACAGCTGTACGTACTGACTCTGCAAACTCGGTATGAGGAATTTGCCAGATTTCCTCAAGTTCATATTCTGTGCCTTCACGTTTACACGCTGTTTCGATTTCCGTCTCAATATGATCAACGAGTTCCGCAACGACAGTATCATCGTAACTACGAACATCCACAGTGAATGTAACCTCCGACGGAATGACGTTGATCGAGTTTGGATAAACATCAAGTTCACCGACAGTAGTCACAACATCGTCTGAACGCCTATTCGAAAGACGACGAACCGCCTGTACGACATCAGTTGCCGCTACCAACGCATCGCTACGGGAATGAATCGGTGACGGTCCAGCGTGGTCGGCATCACCGCGGATTGTCGCCTCAAGCCAGGACATTCCGTAGATCCCCTCTACGATACCGGCTGCAAGGTTATTTTCTTCGAGAACAGGGCCTTGCTCAACGTGAAGCTCGAGATACGCGTGGATCGGTTTGCGAGGCTCACAAGGTACTTCCCCACGGTAGCCGATCTCTTCAAGCGCTTCTTCAACCGTCACGCCGTTGGCATCCGTTCGAGAGAGTGTCTCGTCAATATCGAACTCGCCAACAAATGTCCCGCTTCCCATCAGAGCAGGTTTAAACCGGGATCCTTCTTCGTTCGTCCAGTTGACGATCTCAATTGGTCGTCGGTGTTCTATATCCTCGTCGTTGAATGCGTGGAGTGTCTCCAGAGCAGTCAACACGCCAAGTTGGCCATCAAACCGGCCTCCATACGGTTGAGAGTCAAGATGGGATCCGATTACTACCGGTTCTGCATCAGGGTCGGAACCTTCTCGGCGACCAAATATATTCCCCACTTCATCGATTCGAACATCGAGATTGATCGCTTCAAGATCAGCAACAAACTGATCACGAACCACCTTATCGGCCTCTGATAGACTAAGTCTATGGAGTCCGTTGTTTTCCGTACGGCCTATTTCGGAGTATGTCTCAAATCGTTCTCGAAACCGTTCTCTGTCAATCGTAACCATGACTCAATCCTATGCAATCAGACAACTAAGTGTTACGCTATTGTGTGAGTTTAAGTTGAACTGATTGTGTTAGAACCAACTAGCCAGACTAACCACGGTTTTTATATGATGAGGAGCCATTTCATGATAGGGTTTTAAACCACTGATAGAGTGACGTAATATCATGAAAAGAGACAGACTATATCCCACGAAAGAGTAAATTCGTCGCCGAGAATAATTAGAATCGACTTTAATTATCGCGATAGTAGTTGGGTCAAATATGTATTCTTAGACCGCCCACCAGTAAAAAGGCTTATTATCTGGGATCAAAATTTGACATATTACAATATACAATAACAGTAACACACTTAATCAAGAACGAACCATCATACAGATATCAATTCATCAACTATGCCCAACACAGAGACTAAACGACTTGCCAAGAATAGCGAGATTCAAGAAGCGTTCCCAATACTACAAGAACTCAGGTCGAACCTTGATCGAGAAGAACTCAAAGCGCTGTACAAGCAAATGCAGGAGGAGGGGTACCAACTCTTCGGACGATACGTCAACGACGATTTGGTAGCTGTTGCTGGCGTCACAATCATGACAAATTTCTATTTGGGTCGTCACGCCTTTGTCTTCGATCTTGTTACGACCGCTGATCATCGATCCGAAGGGCATGGAAAACGCCTCCTGAATCACATCCACGACTGGGCACGAAATCAAGGATGTACGGCGATTGAACTAGAATCTGGACTTTGGCGAGAAGATGCTCATCGATTCTATCTTGATACAATGGGGTACGAGAAATACTGTTATTCGTTCAGATACGATTTGGAATAGATGCCAAGGGCCTTGTTTGGGCTGTCGAAATCATCTGAGTAGGCGTTGAGCCATCCGTCTTTAGCTAGGCGCGAAATCGAACGACAGCGGCAGCTTATCGAGAGTTCTTTTCGGAAGCAATGAGGTGTCGTCAAATGTACACTCTGACCCTCCTCACGGGATAGAACATCGTCTCACTAGCAATCTTCCATCTGAAGCGCTCGAAGACCACACCGATGCCGTCGGCGTGGTTGAGCGCGATCGGAAGCTGCAGATTCCACCGATCGTCTGGTCGTTTACGTTCGGCTTCGCCGGCGGCGGAAGCCGTACGCTCGCCAGCTTTAGACGAAGTACAACTCAACTGCAGACAAGACACTGTCGTCTAAAGGCTTCCATAAGAGGTTGACACCGGCGCTTGCGACATATCTGCGCGGCTTCGTCGAGCCCGCATTCGACGAGGTTGCTGTCCCCCACACTGTCTCAGAAGAGTTCAATCGATTCAGAGACGTGATGATCGCAGATGGAACGGTTCTTCGGCTCCACGGGTTGCTTTCTGCGGAGGACGAAGGTCGCCGTGAGGAGCAGGCTGGAGAACGGCTCCACCTGCTCCACAACGTCACTGACCAGACAATCGACCGGTTCAACGTCATAGACGAGAAATGACACGACCGCACGCAGTTCGAGACAGGATCGTGGCTTGAAGACCGGTTAGCGATCCTCGATCTGGCCTATTTCAACTACCGACGATTCGCATTGATCGACGAGAACGACGGCCAGTTTGTGAGCCGACTGAAAGAAGCTTTAACCCGGTTCTAACCAACAAATTTCGGGAATGGCGCGGCCGCGCCATTCTCTTGGATGGGAAGAAAATTTTCGACGTTCTGGACGATCTCTGTCGCAAGTACATCGACGTCAAAGAAGATAGAGTTTGACCGGAGAGAGTACGCGGGCACACAGTTACGTGATACGAAACGATTTCGCGTCGTCGGCGTCCTCGTTGCGGACGCCGACGACTGCCACTTGTACATCACGAATCTCTCGCGTAAAGAGTTCCTGCCGGAAGACCTAGCGACGATCTACCGTTGTCTCTGGGAAGTAAAACTACTGTTTCGGAAGCTGAAGACACAGTACAGACTAGACGAGTTCGATACGACGAAGAAACACGTCGTGGAAATTCTGCTGTACGCGGCACTGTTGTCCTTGCTCGCGAGTTGCTTAGTCTGGTCATTGGGCACACAGATGATGACCTCGTGTTTCCGCCGGAACGCTGGGCGGCGACCTTCCAGTCGCACGCCAAGCTCATTCTCTACCGGTTGAGTGGCTACCTCGGGTATTCTCCACCACCACTGCTTGACCTCCTAATCGCCGACGCGCAGAGGATCCACAAACAACGTCCGATTCTCCAAAAACAGCTCGCTACCGCCATCAAGCCGGCTGCTGAGGCCTAACTAAAGAACAGTGGTGGCCAAGTAAGGCTATGAACAAACAGTGACAATGAACGTTCGATAACGCTTCGAAATGCTCGTCCAATATTGAGAAGGGCAAATCGCGATAACTCAACTCGAAAAACGTGAGATCGGTTTCAGCGTCCGAAAAGTTCTTTTGCCTGGTTTATCAGATCGCTTCTCACGTTACCGTCCTGGTTTCGGCCGACGATTCCGTTGGGGACGAATAGAATTGCGACTATCAATAGAATCCCCCATACCAGCAGTCGGGCAGTTCCGATAGGTCGTAACGCCTCCGAGAGCCCGAATACCACGATCGTGCCGAAGATAGCTCCGCTGATCGTTCGGAGACCGCCGACGATGCCCATCGCCATGAACTCGATCATCCGTTCGAGTTCGAACATGGGCGGCGAGATGATGAGAATGTTATAGGCTTGGAGACCGCCCGCAATGCCGACCATCATCGAGCCGACGACGAATCCGTACAGCTTGTACCGTCGGGTGTTATTCCCGAGCATCTGGGCTGCATCTTCCGATTCCCTGATGGCTCTTGCGACCAACCCAAACCGGTTGATGGTGATAAGATATAGTCCAGCTACCATCAGGGTTACTATCAGCAGTGTGAAATAGTAGAGGAGGGCACGATCTCCGCCGAACAACATCGGGAATCCGGTGTATCCCGTCGGACCGCCGGTGACATCGCGCCAGATAATCGATGTAAGGAAGATTACTTCAGCGTACGCGATGGTGAGCATAGCGACATACGCTCCCTTCAGATGCAGCAAGGAGATGGCCATCGGTAAGCTCAAAATCCCGGTGACGATTCCAGCCAGCAAAATTGCGGGTATCACAGGAATTCCGAGCTCTGCTGCTAGCATCGCTCCTGCGTACCCACCGACGCCGAATAGCGCCGCGTGGACAAACGAGAGAATTCCAAGGTAGCCTGCTATGAAATTCCAACTCGCTACTACCAAGATGAAGATCAGTAACTGTATACCAATATCCAGAACGTATCGAGACACCAGAAACGGCAAGATTAACGCCACCAGATAACCGACGACGATCAACTTGCCGACAGTCGTCTGTAAGTTTAGCTGAACGTCATTCCGAACTCGTTCGATAAAGATTCCGAGTGAGTTAGTGTTCATGATTCAATCCACCTCCCGATGCCTTCGGGACTCAGAATCAACACGGCTGCCATAAACAGAAACAGAATGATCATTGCACCTTGTGAAGAGGTCCAAATCATCGCGAGTGATCGAACCAGCGCTAAGGCGACTGCGGCGATGAGGGTCCCGCGGACGCTTCCGAGTCCGCCGACCATCACGACGATGAAAGCGAGCAAGAACGGTTGATTCCCGACTGTGGGATAGACGGAGAAGATAGAGGCCAACAAGACACCCGCTAAACCAGCCAGCGCAGCGCTTAATCCAAAAGTGATAGCGTACAACTTGTAAATATCGGCTCCCATAAGTTTCGTCGTCTCGCTGTCTTCCGCTGCTGCACGAATGGCCAGACCAAATTTCGTATACTTAATCACTCCGAAGAGAGCCAATATTGCGGCAACTGAGATGAGAAAGACGACCAGCCGATTAATGCTGATTGTTGCCCCGAAGTAGTTCCACGTTCCGTCGACCATGTGTGGGACGTTACGCTGTTGAGACGTGAAGGCGAATCTCGCGGAGTGTTCGAGGACGAACCACAGTCCGAGCGTGACCACAATGGAAGCGATATCGAACTCGCGCCGATTCCTCAGCGGCCGTACAAGATAGACCTCGGTCCCGTACCCGACGAGGAACGTGATAACGATCCCGGCGAGGATTGCTACGATCCAGCTTCTGGTGAACTGTAGCGCAAAATACGCCGAATACGTTCCCAGCATGAATACAGCGCCGTGGGCGAAGTTGAGGACACGAGCGACGCCCCAAATGAGGGTGAACCCTACTGCAATCAATGCTAGCTGTCCTCCGAAAAAGAGGCCGTTCAGAATCTGTTGTATCAGGAGACTCACATCAACCATGTGATCACCTGGAGCTGCAACGCACCTGTCGCGGTCTTGCCTATCATTTTACTATTTTATCAATGGTTCTGGGTTCTCAGTCTTGGTTCTCGTCACCGTCGAACGTTTAATTGTAGAAGCTCATGTCGATGTCTTCTTCTGCGATTTCGAACGGCCAGACAAGGTTCAACTCGCCGTCGACGACCTGATAGCCGAGGGTCGGAATCGTCTCCGCCGAGCCCCAGTCAGCTTGGTGATTCTCCTGGAAGTCGATGTTGCCGACGCCGCCTTGAATCGGATCCTGAGCTATCACGTGTTCTTCCCACTCCTCAGGACTCATTTCTCGGAATTCAGAGACGCCGCCGGCGCTCTCTACCATCTCCGCAATGACTGCCATGTTTGTCATGGACGTGGCCGCGAATCCGGATAGGTCGAGATCCGTTTCTGCTTCCCAGAGCTCGTCCCATTCGAGCTCACCGATGAACTCGGGAACGGCGTCCGGATGGACGATGGTGAAAGCGCCGTTAGCGGAGTCACCGGCCGTATCTCTTGCGTCACCGGCCGTCAGTCCGAAGTTGTGGAAAAAGTGTGATTCCCCGAAATCTACCTCTTGGTATTGATCCATCAGCGCACCAGTTCCGGCGGAGTTGGTCTGTACCGCCCAGACGATATCCGGCTCATCGGCCTGGATCGACGCTAACAGCGACGTGAAATCAGTTTCTTCGAGCGGGACATCGTTTTTCGAGACCACCTCCCAACCTTCCTCTTCAACGTATTCTTCGGTCGCGTCCATGACGCTGATCCCGTAGGAGGTGTCCTCAGCGATCATTGCGATCGTTTGATCTTCGAAGGGGAAGTGCCCGACTTCTGCCTCGTCGAAGTCGGCTACGAGGTCACCCCAGGCAGCGGCGTACGCCTCGGAGGGTGGAGCAGTCTTGAATACCGTCGTCATGTCCTCCTCAATTATCAGGTTGTTTATCTCTTCGCTCACACCCTCGTCGATAATATACGGCATTTGTTCTGCGTGGGCGAGTTCAGAAACGGCCAGACAGACGTCACTGTGGTATCCGCCACCGAGGATGTCGATATCGCCCATGATTCTATTCACGTCGCTTCGGCCTGTCGTTGGCTCGGACTCTGAATCTGCGGTGACGAGTTCGATCTCTGCACCGTCTATGCCACCATTTTCATTAATATCGTTAGCGATGACTTCCCAGCCCATTTGTTTCGCCTCACCGATGTTCGCGTTTGGTCCGGTGAGTGGACCAAAAACGCCAACTCTGAGAACATCTTCATCGGCCCCGTCGTCACCTAGACAACCAGCAAGTGCGCCCATTGTCCCAACAGCGGTCGCCTTTAGAACATTTCTTCTCGATTCACACGTATTTTCATGTGCCGTGTTATTTTCGGCCATGGCATACTGTCTCACTGTTCTGTATTATATTTTGTGTTGTCCGGTCCCCCTCTGGACCAAATAAAAGTACCAGTATAAATCATTAGATAGATTTATAGAGTGCTCTGAAGTTGTTGGAATCCATTCTAAACCTCAAACGCTTGAAACAACACAACTTCTGGTGCTGTTTAGATGAGGAATTGAGGAACCAGCAGGTGAAAGCAAGAAGCGTCCATGCAACTCGCCACCCTGCTCACAGAAGCCCTAGACGTGGACCGGCTTGAGGCTTGGGAGAACGAACGCGCCCCGACATCCATCAGGGTGTTCAGGGTGTGCCTGTACTCGTGCAAATTATGATTGATCGAAACAACCGTCGTCTTGCGATGGCTCGGCGTTGGACGCTCACATGGTGCTATCTGGGCGTGGACGCATCGGCTGGTTAATCGCCAGCCTGCCCCGTCAGCGAGACGGCAGTCCGCGTCAACGGGCAGTGACAGTGTCTATACGCGGCAATCGATGTCGAAATGAAACTCGTGCTCGACACTGAAGGGTTCGGTCGTCGTGGGACTGATCCGGCAGCAGCGTTCTTACATCGAGTGAGCGAGAAACACGGCCCCGGAGAGACTGTGTTTCTCGTCGATGGCTTTGGCTATCTGACTGGACTCTCTCGGTTAGACCTCAGCGGTCGGCTCGACTGACGCGAGTGAAACCACATCGAAAACTGCCCAGTTTCGACTTAATAAGACTACCGAGCGCTCAACGACAAGAGAGACCGTGATTCATCAGGTCGCGAAGCGATCAATACTGAAGAAACCTGCTGCAGATGCATGCAACCAGCCGCAGTCCTCCGGATTCAGTTTCAATTATGTGCGATTCTTCCCGTTGGGAGAGTGCCGCCTCTCCTGCGGTGGCGCTTTCACTGAATCTTGAGTGAGTCATCCGCACACGGGAAGGGGTTGATTCCGGCGTGTGCAGACGAGACGGATTGCTTCCGGCACTGCCATCCCCCCTTGGGTGGCGTGCCGGAACCACTTGATCAGCGCGTACCTAATCAACGTACAGAACAACTCGAACAACACGTCGTTCAGCAATTGTAAGTGGAATTTCTCGATGTCGTATACTAATTCAACTCGCGGAACAGAATCTCGAGGCTCTGTTGAAATCCTCTTCTGTAGAGGCTTATTCACGTGAATCTACTGCACACTACATGTGCGGACATACTGTTGAGTTCCCTTGTCAACAATACCCGCACCCGAGTGTTTATACTGTGCTAAACGCGCATAGCACACATGACCGGGAGTGGCACTGTCGAACGGATTTTTATCGCACCTGAAGCCGAAGCGGGGATGGAAGAACAGACCGACGTTGAAGCAGTTGCCGGAAAAGGTCTTCGAGGTGATCGCTACTTTAGCGAGATTGAGACGGGAACCTTCGTCGAGTGGGAGTCAGATGAGGAACGCCACGATGGGTATGACCTCACGTTGATCGAGCAGGAGGCCGTGGCAGCAATCGAACGTGAAACGGGAATCGAACTCGCACCGGGAGAACACCGACGAAACATCGAAACCCGTGATGTCGCACTCAACCACCTCGTTGGACAACGACTCCGAGTCGGTGACGCCATCTGCCGAGGGGATCGACTGTGCGAACCGTGTAATCATCTTCAGCGCATCACTCAGGACGGTGTATTGCAGGCACTCACTCACCGAGGTGGACTCCGAGCAGATATTCTCAAAGATGGATTAATTCGCCCCGGAGACGTAATCGAACCGCTCGAATAATCTGCACTCTTTCGTATAGGACAGCTCGTATTCCTGAGCGATGGTGCGATCTGCGTATCATGTTTTCGGGTCGTTGTAATGTGAATATCGAAGACGGCGTTCGCTTTGGTATCGACTAAGAGCGTGACCTTCAGCTGCTGAATCGTCAACTTCGGCCGTTTCGTGTAGTGCTCCGAGGCGTGACAACGGTCAAACCTTGAGGCGTCGATCCCCGCAATACCGTTAGTCGGGAGCAGTGAAACTGAGAGATTGATAAGCACTCGCCAGACGGCCATATCGAGCCTGTCGAACGCCTTGCATAGTGTAGACGGCGCGGGGAGTTTGGTAAGGTTAGTCGCATTCCGAATCTGGGGCATTTCAATAAGTTCGTCGAGGAGTGTTCGATAGGTCGTGTTTTTCCGAACTTTGAGACACAGGAGAACGATATGCTGATGAGGCGTGTAGCGTTGCTTCGAGAACTTTGAGGAGTATCGAGCTACAGTACGTTGCGCTAGCTGAAATGTTTCCTCGACAGACCGGTGCAGTCGTGACTTCGGGAGAGTCTGCATTCGCCCACACTACTGTCTAAACGTGTATCTTCTCATGGATTTCAACAGAGCCACACTAACAGATGTCCTCAATTGCCGACGCGAGTCGCACCGCCGAGGCGTCATCGTTCCAATCAGTAACCACCTGCAACCCTACTGGGAGTTGGGTCACTCCCTGAATCGGAACCGAAATAGCAGGCTGGCCAGTCATGTTAAACGGCCCCGTGTGCGACTGGGTTTCTAACAACGACTCAATGCTGTCGATCTCGCCGTGTTCGGGCGCAGTCATCGGAGTCGTTGGTGTCAACAGCGCATCGTACCGCTCAAACAGTTCCCGTACCTCTCGAACAAAGTGCCGACGCATATTCTGCGCAGCGAGGTACTGTCGTCCGCGACTGTCTTTTAACAGGTGAGTGTTAATCAACAGGCTCTCCTCGATGTGTTCGCCAAATTTTCCGGTGGAAGTTAGCTCGACGACCTGCTTTCGCCACTCTTCACTTGCACCCGTACCGCAACCGTACACTTGGCCATTGTTAAGCAACAGCGAGGAAAATTCACAGCTCTCTATGACAGTAAACGCGTACATCACATCCGCGTATCCCGGGATAGAAACGGGCTCAACCGTGCAGTTTCGCTCCTCGAGTTCTTCCGTCGCTGTCAACACTGCTTGTGAGACGTCCTTGTTCGAGGCCGACAACGCGTTTTCGACGAGCCCAACCTTCATTCCGTCGATTGGTTCTTCGAGAGAAGCTGTCAACGACGGTCTCGGAGTGTAACCGTACGTCGACGGATCAAATGAATCAGAACCGATTAAACAATCGGTGATTCGAGCTGCAGTCTCGACCGACGTAGCGACAGTTCCAATGTGATCGAACGAGGGGGCGAGGTCAACGAATCCAAACCGAGACACCGATCGATAGGTCGGTTTGAAACCAACCACTCCACAAAACGAAGCAGGAATACGGACACTCCCACCCGTATCAGTTCCCAATGCAGCGTCAACCAACCCCGCAGCCACAGCCGCCCCGCTCCCCGACGACGAACCCCCTGCAACATGGTTTGACCGTTCGGGATTGACCGCCGTCCCGAAATCACACGTCTCACCGGTCGTAAAGTACGCCAGTTTGTCCATATTGGTCGTCCCAACGATCGTCGCACCACTCTCGAGCAACTTCGAGGTGGCCGTCGCGTTGTACGAGGGGACAAAGTCGATTTCTCGAGCCCCACAGTGCATCGGTACGCCCGCGACAGCGATGTTGTCTTTAATACCGACTTCGAGTTCGCTGAGTTCGCCATCGCCGGTTTGATGCTCAAACCGGTACCTAAACGCGTTATAATCATCCACACCGTCGTCGACCTCGGTGACGCGCTCGTGACTCAATGTCGAATACTCGAAGACATCCAGAAACTCTGCAAACTCACGCGCCTCGTCTCGTAACTCGGCCGCCCGTTCGTCGGTTAGCTCAATACCGAACTGCGCCGCGATTTCCTTCATCATCACCACGAAGCATTATACCTGAAACATAGTTATTTTTACCCGAAAATTCAATACCGTTCAGAATTATTGGTACGCAACCTTCCTGCGCAAGCACAATCTTCTTTTAGGGACTGCATGGTGTACAGGCAATTCGAAATCGCAAACAGCGAAGGCACTGAGAGCAAAACCGCATCAGAGTTTCTCCGAGAATCAACCCGACCCCAAGCTGTTAAGAGTGCTCGTCAGATAGAATTAGTGGCTTCCGAAGTACATACTCATTAACTCATCACTATCCTGAAATCCTTCTTTCGGTCCTCTGTACGCGACCTCCCCTTGATCAAGGACGTACACGTGCTCGGCAATTTCTAACACCTTCCTAACGTTCTGCTCAACGATCACCATATCAATCCCCGATTGCTTCAGCCTCCCGATCTGATCGAACACTTCGTCCGTGAGATTAGGTGCGAGTCCCGCACTCGGCTCGTCTAGGAGCAGTACCTCCGGTGCTGCCATCAGCGCGCGCCCAATGGCGACCATCATTTGTTGTCCACCGCTGAGATCGCCGGCGCGTTGATCGATCCGTTCAGATAAAACCGGGAACACATCGTACACTTCCTCGTACCTGCGCTCAAGTTCCTCTTTGTTGTCATTCAGGTATGCACCCATACGAAGGTTCTCTTTCACTGTCATTTCAGTGAACACGTTTCCACCCTGGGGGAGCATGACGACACCGCGCTCAACGATTTCCTTCGTATCCGCGTCGGTAATCGGATCGTCATGAACGAAAATATTGCCTTCCCAAACCGGAACCAACCCCGATATCGTTTTCAACGTCGTCGATTTCCCCGATCCATTCGGACCGATGATAGCGCTGACGCGATCCTCTTCGATGGTAAACGACAAATCGTGGAGGATCTCGTTGTCCTCGTACCCCGTCGTTACGTTCTGAAGCTCAATTACGCTCATCCCAGATAGGCCTCCTGTACTTTTGCATTTTGTTGGACTTCCTCGAACGTCCCGGTGGCAATTCGCTGACCACTATCGATAACGATAAGCCGATCACATAACGCCCGGACAACGGCCATGTCGTGCTCTACTACCAAGAACGATTTGCCCCGCTCGTTCAGCGACTTAATCCGGTCAATAATATCATCCATGAGCGCCGGGTTCACTCCTGCCGCGGGCTCGTCGAGTAGAATGAAGTTGGGATCAAGCATGAGGACGCGCCCAAGCTCGAGTAACTGCTTTTGCCCGCCGCTCAACTCGTTAGCGTTGCTGTAGGCGATATGATCGATATCTAACTCCTCGAGAATTGACCAGATTCGCTCTTCAGTTTCAGAGCTGTACGTATTAATCTCCGTATCTGGAACAAGCATATTTTCGAAGACAGTCAATCGACCGAACGGTTGACTGATCTGAAACGTTCTCCCTAACCCTAACTTCGCGATGGTGAACGGTTTTTCGTCCGTAATGTCTTCACCCTCGAAAAGCACTGTCCCGTCATCCGGTTTTAGAAATCCTGTGATGAGATTGAACGTCGTCGTTTTTCCGCTACCATTCGGTCCGATCAACCCAACGATCTCGTCTCCTTCAATGGAGAACTCGAGCTCGTCGACTGCCCTTATACCTCCAAACGACTTGCTAAGCCCAGTCACGTCAAGTACTGTCATGCAATTCAATCAATCAGAAATTGGTTATCGACCACTTATAGTTTTTCACTTCCCGTGGTTTGTTATCGAATGTCATTATATAGTTGTGCACCTATTCAGCTGGTGTTCGGCCATTCAGCGCTTGATTCGGTCAATCATGACTGTAGTGATGGCTGAAACGTCTGAGCCAGCGGCGTACGCTGTCTGGACTGCCCGCCAGAAGGAACGACCGCGGTCGGTCCGCATTGAGATGGTCTAAAACCACTTTTTGACCTGTCCCGTTTCAAGTCGACAGAGTTACCGAAAAAGTGGGTCCTGTTTAGACGCTCGATCGTTGCCAGTGTAACGTCGTTTGAACTCGTATCGACGTGTTAATAGCTCAAAGGAAAGACAAACTTACTAGGGAGTAAAGCGGGAGGGTTTGTTGTGCACACGAAGACCTCCCGCTTCACAGAGAAGGTTGTATCGCTCGCTCAAAAAGTCATCATTGGTACGCCAGCTCCGGCCTATCGTCAGGGAGAAGAAGGCTACGCCGACTAGCTGATTCTCGCCGTTCAGGGGTTGAAAGAGTATCTCGGCCATCCACACCGGAAGCTGATGGACGTCCTCCGCGAGATGCCGAGAGTGACGGAATTGCTCAAATTGACGCCTGAAACGGTCCCACACTTCTCGACCGTGTGTACGTGAAAGCTGGCGATTCCGATGAAGCGGTGGCAAGAGATCCTTGATCAGTCCGTCGAACTGTATGATCTCGCTGATGTACAGGAAATCGACGCAACCGAGTTCGATCGCATTCAGGCCAACCAGCATACGCAAAACGCACGGACTACGCGTTCGAAGCGGTGAAGACGACGCTGCTCATCGACTGTGAAACCATTGCGATTCTCGATATACACTGTTCGATGAGTCAACCGTACGATACGCAGGTCGGCTGGCAGATGTTAGTCCGGGATCCTGGCGATTTGGCGACTGACGCTGCCGATAAGGGCTACGACTGCGAGGAACTTCGCACGAGTTTGCGTGCGGAAAATATCACGCCGCTAATTCCGCAGTGAGATCCTGGAACGCGGGGATTGGCAAGGAGTTTAGCTCATCAGGTACCGGGCGTATCACCAGCTCTAGAACGCTGAATCAGTGTTATCCGGACTCCGATGTAGATACGGTGATACGCTACAGTCGAGAACGTGGTGTGGCTAATTCCGTGAAATTGTCATGAAACCCGCGGTCCGCAACATCGAACGCGCCCTCGAGTACTCACACCTGTGAAATTACGCGTTCAAACAAGGCCTAAGTACTGCTCCGAGTCAGACTACCGATTAATTCTCACACCAGTGTGCCTCGACAGTACTGGCGATAGCGAACAACTCATGATCGCCGTACCGTTCACCGATTAACTGGAGTCCGACTGGAAGCCCTCCCACCGTTCCAGCCGGGAGAGTGACCGCGGGAACCCCTGCCAGATTCGCTGGACGAGTGTTGTACGCCAAAGGAACGTCGTACTCGTCGTCCCCTGTCGAGTAGGTACTACTTGACCAGGTCCCGATCTTCGGTGCCGTAACCGGCATTGTCGGCGCGATGAGCGCGTCATGACCGGCCGCCGCAGACGCAAACTGAGCCGCGAGTTGGTCGGCCACCCCCCGTGCTTGAACGTACGCCTCAGCCGCCTCGTCAAGGATATTCATCCCAGTAACTGCCTTCCGACGAGCGACGTAGCCGAGCTCGTCAGCACGACGCTCTAACGAAGCAGCTGCAGCTTCCTGCCATGTGGGATCGAGCGCGACCCGCCGTCGAACCGGAACGAGAGCCGACCGTAACGTGTCGGCGAACTCAGCATTAGTGATCGCGTTCCACACGTGCACACACACGTCAATTTCAGGAATGGAAACCGACTCGACCGTCGCACCTGCGGCCTCGAGCTCGTCCACCTGAGCCCGTATCACCTCTTTAACCTCCGCATCGACATGTGGACCGAACAGTTTGTCAACAAGACCGAACGAGAGCGTTCCAACGTCCGGCCGGTCAGCAATCGATCCCTGTGCCGACCCCTCGAGTTTCAACGCGGCCACTGACGAGGGATCTCCGTCATCCGGCCCCGAGATGGCGTCGAACACCCGAGCAGCGGTTCGGATATCACGGGCAATCGGGCCGACGTGATCGAGCGTATAAGCCAACTCAACCACGCCCGTCCGAGGGACCAGACCCCACGTGGGTTTGAAACCAACCACGCCACAGAATGAGGCAGGAATTCTCACAGACCCGCCAGTATCGGTGCCGATCGCTGCATCCACCTGCTCAGCCCCGACCGCAGCGGCGCTACCGGACGAAGACCCGCCCGCGACGTGCTCGTCGTTCACCGGATTCGCGACCGGCGCAAACCCACTCGTCTCACTCGTCGGCCCGTACGCTAACTCATCCATGTTCGTTTTCCCGACGATCGAGGCACCCGACGAGACCAGTCGGTCGACGACAGTCGCATGCCGCCCAGGCGTTGCCGATTCGAACACGCGCGAACCGCACGTCATCGGCGCCCCTGCGACGGCGACGTTGTCCTTAACCCCAACGTCGAGATCCGATAAGGGCCCCTCAGCCCCTAGTGGGTCGAACACGCTGGTAAAAGCGTTCAACGGGTCAGTATCATCTCCCGGGTCGAACCGAAGTCCGGTAACAGATTCGTCCTGAGATGACGACTCAACGACTTCCGCGAGGTTCTGATACCCACGAAATTCGGCCTCGATCGCATCAGCGTACGCTTCTTCCTCGTCGGGTTCGACCGAGACCCCTACAAGCGTTGCGAGCGACTGGATCTGATCCCGAGTACAACGACTCACTCAATCCACCACCGTACCGTGATCAAGTGAGTTAGGACGCCGGCAACAGACGTCGAACTCTCCTCAGTGTGTCTGACTCTCATGATATAGTATCGCCAACTGTATCATATCATACTTCGGAAAACGGAACCGGTAACCGCTACTCGCTAAACCACCGCTCTCCTACGAAATTAACCATGGTCACGGCCACCTGCCCAATCAAAGTCGTTCGAGATTACGACGAATTGTTAAGGCGGAGCCGTCAACATTGGTACCAATGTCCACTGAAAAGTACACCATCGATCACAGACTCTCTGATGAGGAACCAAACGTTCACTACGATTGGTCGTGCGATCGCGACCCACGATTGACGATCTCTTCCGGCGATACCGTTCGCTTCGAGTGCCGCGACGCGACGAACGGACAACTGGGCCCCGACGGCACGATCGATGACTTCCACTCGATGGTTTTCGAGGGACACCCTCTCACCGGTCCCGTAGCCATCGAAAACGCCGAACCAGGAGACGTACTCGAAATAACGCTCCTCGAATTGGACCACCACGGATACGGTGTCACGTACTTCTACGAGGGCGACCGCGAGAAGGGATTGTTACCCGATAAGTTCGAACATCCCAGTCTCCACGTCTGGGAACTAAACGGCCAGACTGCGCACTTCACCAACGATATTCAGATACCAGTTGAACCGTTCCCCGGCTGTATCGGCGTAGCCCCAGGAGAACCAGGAAGGCATAAAACCACTCCGCCCTACCCAACCGGAGGAAACCTAGACATTAAACACCTCACCGCAGGCTCGACGCTCTACCTCCCAGTCGAGACAGCAGGCGCACTATTTTCCATCGGTGACTGTCATGCCGCTCAGGGCGATGGAGAAGTATGTGTAACCGGTATCGAAGCCCCAATGTCAGTAACAGCACGCTTCGACGTCCACACCGAAATCTCGCTCGATCGACCACGATTCGAAACAACTGGCCCGTTCATTCCAACAAACAGTTCGAAAGCGCACGCGACGACGGGTATCGACTCAACGCTCATGGGAGCCAGCAAACAGGCAATCACCGCGATGATAGAGCATCTCCACACCGAGCGCCAACTAACCCGAGAAGAAGCATACTTACTCTGTTCGGTCGCCGTCGATCTGAAAATCAACGAAGTAGTGAACACCCCGAACTATGTCGTCTCCGCGTATCTCCCCGAAGCCATCTTCCCACCCCACGCAGACCCCTAACAGTAGGTGGCATCCTCGGCCGCCGTGAACAGTCGTTGCCGAACCAGGGTGTAGAACAGACTGAAACAAATTGCTTCATCACTTTCCGGGACGGTAGAAGTTAGTCCAAAGAGCGGACGAGCGATTGAGAGAGCGAAGGAGCGCCGTTCGCCGGCGCTCCGAAGCGTTATCACTTATTGGTTGCTTCCTGACCAATTAGCTCGGTCCCGCTCTCTCCACACAGCACGAGTCGGTCGTTCAGGAACTCGAGGTCGAAGTCCCGACCGTTGTACGTGACAAGCCCGTCGGCGTCGCTTTGGTCGACGTACTCGAGGGCACGCCAGATCGTTGCGGCTTCATCGTCGGGACTCTCGCGGTGGTAGGGGTTGTACTCGAACTGGCCGTCGGCAGCGTCGTACATGCCGATGCCGACCGAGACGACCTCTCCCCCGCTGGCTTTGTAGTGGGTTGTTTCAATGTCGAGCGTCGCAACGCGGTCGTATCCGGGGTCTTCGCGTTCGTGTCGCATACGCTACTTGTTTTCTGTGTGTGATATTTAAAGTGCCGCCAACAGGGTGAAAGTAAAAATGTATGTCGGGTTCGAAACAAATCAGTCGGTCGGTTCGATAACCGACTGTCGGCGAGCCTTTTAACCCCGTTTCCGTACCAGTCGTAGATAGACGATTCCGGAGCGACGTGGCTCGAGTCCGCTGGAATCGAGCGGTGACGAGAGACTATGGAAACCACAGAGAGCGACAGCTACGGCGTATCGATGATCAACCCGCACTCGACACAGCGTTGCTCTCGGTCTGCGTCAGCCGGTGTGTGCTCACTCATCGGTCTCGTCACCTCCGTCGATAGGTTCGTCCGTGTAGTGGATGATCGACTGTCGAACACCTAGCGAAGATTCCTCGAGCACGCACAGCCGTTCGGGCACGTAGCTTTCGCCGGGCTCGAGCCCGTTTTCGGGCTGGTAAATTGGCTCGTCACAGACCGGACAGACCCCGGGGAGTTGGTCGCCACCACAGATGTGCTCGGCGACTTCGCAGGCGGCCGTGTCGATATCGCTCGGCATGAACGCGAGTTGGGCCGACACCTCGAACGGGACGTCGTGTTCGCTCGTGAGTCGGTTCAATCGCGAACTGTCCGCGCGAAGTTGGGCGAGTTTGTGGATGATCCGCTCGTCAGGCGTATCCATCGGGACGTCGGTCTCGGTTGAATTGGTGCCGGTGCTCATAGTGCGAGTATTTGCGTGATGGATCGTCGGTCGTCGTCGCTGTCCTGGTCGGCCTCGAGCACCCGAATTGCCTCGCGAACGTCGGCGTCGGTGGCTTCCCCGGTCATGCATTCCTCGCCGCCGTTTGAACAGCTGACCGGGCTGGCTCTCGAGTGGCGACAGTCCCAGATCTCGGGGGTTCATCGACTCGAACAACGCCGAACTGCCGGATTCAGACAGACCGAATCTCTCGACACGCGTGTGGCCGTCTCTTTCGAGACCACGCCGGTACAGGCTTGGACGGCAATCTCGCAGTTTGAGAGGCCGCGGGCTTTCAGGTCTGCGAGTGCTGCGGCATCGTCGTGTGCTCGAGTGCACCCGCCCATCGCAGGCGGTCCCGAATCTCCGCTACAAATCGAGACCTAACGCCTCCCACCCGATGCTCGATAAACCAGCTACACGGCCGAGTGTGACTTCTGCGGCGAACAACTTGATCTTGAGACAGGATCCCAAACAATCGCAAGGAACCCGTCCGTCGTCACTGCTACAAAGAAGCCTATGGGGGACCGCCCTAGATCAAGTGACAACCAGAACGATGACCGGCGTCGCGATCATGGTGGGACCCCTGGTCAATTCGACGAGAGATTGTAACTGGCTCTGACGTCCGAAAGAACGGTAAATGAGTCAGGGATTAGTAGTTAGCGAATCTTATTGAGGAATCCACTGAGGTGGTTGTCGATCCACGATGCAGCGAAACTCAGTTTCTCGGTCAGTTGATCGAACAGGTGGTCAAGGCGTTTCCGGTACTCGTCTTCGCC
>LFCJ01000721.1_pt1 | contig 21559 bp, 25 predicted proteins | sample 643141 | NCBI WGS metagenome assembly LFCJ01 (sample SAMN03766243, study PRJNA286221) | soda lake metagenome | biome: soda lake; feature: Kulunda steppe; material: water; isolation source: sample B1-Br-g2 brine of Lake Bitter-1 | place: Russia: Kulunda steppe | collected 2010-07
CGAGCCGGCACCGATCGACCAGGCCATAAACAGACTGGCGACTGCGGCGACCAGAAACGTCGCAAGCGTCGCGAGTTCGACCATCTATCGGCCCATACTGGTGGCCCCTACAAGTGTGTGCCGACCTGTCTCTAAGCGCTGTCGGCTCGAACGGTCAGTTTGTCGTCGATCGTGAGGTGTCGTCGGGTTTTGGCGGTGGCTCTGCGCCCTCGATCGCTTCGGCGGCTTCGGTATCCTTCTCGACTTCGACGTGCCAGCGGTCGATTTCGTCGTCGAACTCGGCGAGTCGATCCGACACGTCGGCTTTGAGTACGTCATCGTTGACGTTTACCTCGAAGACGAACTGCTCGCCGTTGTTTCCGTTGCGCGTCGACTGCTGGACGTTGGCACTGATGAGTTCGTTGTCGAAGTAGTAGGGTGCAAGCTGGGTCATCACGTTCTGATAGACCGTATCCTCGACCCGACGGAGTGCCTTCCGGCCTGCCGAATCGGCCGCCCGCGCGACATAATCGATCGACTCCTTCCAGTTGTCGACGGCCGCCTCGGCGTCGTCGTCCTCGAGTTGTTCGTACGATTCGGATAGTTTCTCGCCGGCGGTTTTGATATCCTGGTCGGGACGTTTACCTGCTTTTTCACCTTTTCCCTCCTCGACGTGGGCCTGTTCTGCCGTTTTCTCGTTGACGTCTGACTCGAGGGTTTCGTGGGCTTTGGGTCGCCACTCGTCCCACTCCTCGAACGCGCGGGCAAGCCGGGCCTCGAAGTCGCCGTCGGGGTCGTGGACGCCGGCATCACGCAACGCGCGTGTAATCCGTTCGCCGTGTTCGACGACGTCGCCCCAGTCGCCACGAATCTTAAATCCCGAGATACTCTCTTCCATTCGGCTGGGCGCTCGGTAGGGCGTCGACCGACATAAACTTCCTTGCTGTGGCGACCCGTCGGCGACTGCCCGTCAGCCGCCGTAGTGGACCGATACCATGAACTACTAAGCGGGCGCGCATTCGAGTATGGCGATCGAAGACCGCGAGAACGCATATCTCGTCACCCACGCACTGGCGAAAGATACCCTCTCACAGTTACGTGACATCGAGACAGAACAGGTGAGCTTCCGAAAGGGCCTGGTCAAACTCGGGCGGATCTGTGGCTACGAGATCATCGATGGCCGGATGGAAACCGAGTATACAGCGATCGAAACCCCCCTCGAGCCCACAATGGGCGAGCGGGTGCGCGGACTCGAGGATGTCGTCATCATCAACGTCTTGCGGGCGGCGACGCCTTTTGTCGAAGGCCTCCTAAAGGCGTTCCCGCGGGCAAGACAGGGCGTCATCAGCGCCAGCCGCGACGAGGAAGCCGGCCGAACCGAGGATGGTTCGTTTCCCATCACCGTCGACTACGTCAAACTGCCCGAGATCCACGAGGAAGATACGGTAATCGTCGCCGATCCGATGCTTGCGACGGGAAGTACCATGTGTACGGTCTTAGAGCACGTCATCGAGAGTTCTGGCGACCCAGAAAATCTTATCGTCCTCTCTGCGGTGTCGGCTCCTGACGGCCTGCTTCGGGTTGGTGAGGCCGTTCCAGAGGCCGACCTGCTAACGGTGTCGATCGACGACCGACTCGACGAGAACGGCTTTATCGTTCCCGGCCTGGGCGACGCCGGCGATCGGGCGTTTCGGACGACCTGATCGATTCAGCGTTCGATGGCCCCAACCGCAAGGATTTCACCGACACACCCTCCTCGAGCCAGCAGCGGAGCGGTCCTGATACTGCCGGACGTCCGTCGTTGATCACCGTCCCGAGACGGCGATCACACAGGTCCGTCCGATAGAATGAGACGGGACACCCCTTCCAGGCCGTTGGAGCGTGAAGTACCTCGGAGTCAAGTCGTTCGAGAATCTTCGATTCTCATGACTGAGTGAAACAACGCTTCGCGATGTCCGCGAAACCGGCGGTTTTCGGACGACCCCGAGGCACTCTCGCTGTATCTCTAGATCTGCCCAAGTTAGAAAAAACCAATCATTAACGTTCTACTGGTAAACGTTTCCGCATCGTTTCTGGATGATCGTATTCTGAATGGCGAACTCTTAAGGTAGAAGAGAGATTTTATCGGGATGTGCGGACGAACGATGGTTCCAAACGGGAATCTCCGGGTCACGTCCGTTGACCTGTAACTGTCAACGGGTGTATACCAGACTCCTTCGACGGAACGTCGCCCTCCGCGAACCGGAGAATATATTAATACTCCGGATGAGGTAAATACTGGCATGGTGCAAGATATCAAACGGCGGCAATTCGTTGCCGCCACCGGGATTGCCGGAATCGCAACGTTAGCTGGCTGTATTGGCGACGACGCCGTCGAAGACGAAGATGAGGAAGAAGACGACGACGTCGACGACGACGGGGACGAAGACGAACTCGAGGCCGAACCCGAGGGTGACGGCGAGGTACTGACACTCGACGCCGGTGGGACCGAGGGGACCTACTTCCCGCTTGCTGGCGACATGAAAACGATCGTCGAAGACCAGACGCCCCACGGGGTGACGGTTCGCTCGACTGGTGCAAGCGTCGAGAACGTTGCAACGCTTGGCCGCGAGGACGTCGAACTGGCACTTGTCCAAAACGACATTGCCTTTTTCGCCCACGATGGGGTCGAACTCGAGGAGTTCGAGGGTGAGCCGATCGACAATCTTCGGGGGATCGCCTCGCTGTACCCGGAGACGATCCACATTGTCACCCAGGAGGATTCGGATATCGAGACCGTCGAGGACCTCGAGGGGGCGAGCGTGAACACGGGCGACCTCGGTAGCGGGACGCAGGTCAACGCCTTGCAGATCCTCGAGTCGGCCGGCATCGAGGACTTTACTGAGGAGAACACCGACTTCGGAACGGCAGCCGATCAGATCGGCGACGGTGACGTGGATGCGGCGATTACCGTCGGTGGCTACCCGCTGGGTGCGATCGAGGACCTCTCGGCCACACAGGACATTTCGTTCGTCGAGATTCCCGACGGCGTCCAAGAGGAGTTGTTTGCCGACGCCGAGTGGCTCTCCGAGGACACCATTCCCGGTGGGACCTACGATGGCGTCGACGAGGACGTCGAGACGGTGTCGGTCCAGGCGATGCTCGCGACACACGAGGCCGTCGAGGATGAGATCGTCGAAGAGGTGACGGCGGCGTTGTTCGACAACACTGACGATTTCACCACGCAGGCGGATTTCATCGACGTCGAGACCGCACAGGACGGCATGCCGATCGACCTCCATCCGGGAGCGGCGGCGTACTTCGATGAGTAGCGGGAGAACCGACGGTCCGATCGCCCATCGGTTTCGGCCTCGAATCGACTGACATCGACTGCGATTGTGAAACGAGTATCACGGCGGCAATTTGGGGCGTCTCTCCTCGGACTGTCCGGAGCTGTGGCTGTCGCCACGACTGTCTCCGCCGACGCGACGCTTCTGGTCGACGACGCTGAGACGACGGTGCGTGCGATTCCGGTCGACGACGGCACCGAGGTGCGGATCGAATACACCCACAGCGCACAGAAGACGCCGGTCGAAGACGTCTACGTCGTCGACGGGACCGCTCTGCAGGCCGACAGATCGGTGTTTCACTCTTTTGGCGCTGGGTTGCCCACCGATGTCGAGCGCACCGATGAGGGCTATGTGGTCTACGGCACTGAACGGTACGACGAACTGACCATATCGCCGGGCGAAGTCGCCGGTCACGAACTCGTCGTCGGTGACGAGCGCTACGACCTAGTCGCCATCGCGGAGGGACAGGTCGTCCTGTCGGTTGCCGATCGAACGCTCGTCGATGGCTTTCGAGGGCGGGTACAGGTGTCCCCAACCGAAACGAACCCGATCGAACCGAACGATCCCACAGCGGGGACGAACCACCTCGCGACAGCGACCGACACCAGCACATGAGCATCGACACTCGAGACGACGAGGGGATAAGCGAGGACGAACAGCAAGAGTTGGTTGAGGAAGTCCAGCGCCGACGGTCCCATCGCGGGCTGGCAGCGCTTTTGGTCGCGCTGATCGCAATCGCGTTCTCGGCGTTTCAGATGTGGATCGCCGCCCGTGGGGCGACCTTCGGCGGCTGGTTGCCAATCGTCGGCGAGTTTCAGGTGATCGGGTTCCAACAGCTACAGGTCAACGCTATCCACGTCGCCTTCGGGCTCGTACTGGCCTTTTTGCTCTTTCCGACGAGTCGGGGTGAGGGCCCGTTTGCCCGCCGACTCGGGCAGGTTGCACCCGCCACCAGAGCCCGATTTGGCGACAACCACCCCCTGGCGCAAGCGACGGATAGACTCGCTCGGTTCGTGAGCTGGGCGGCGGTCGACCGCGAAATGAACCGAATCACGCCCGTCGACGCGCTGTTAGCCGTCCTCGCAACGTTGCCGGCGTACTACATCGCGACTAACTTCGACGAGATTCGCCAGATTGCCGTCCACCGATTCGACGATACCCAGGGCCTCCACGAGGTGTTCTTTTTCCTCGAGCCGGTGATCGTTGGCCTCGCTGCAGTTGGGATTCCGGCCGACGAGGTCTCGGCAGCGTTCGTCCTCGGCGTCCTCGGGATGGTCCTCGTCCTCGAGGCAACCCGCCGGTCGCTCGGGCTTATCCTCGCCTCGCTGGTTGCCCTTTTTATTATCTACGCCCGCTGGGGCTATCTCGTCCCCCGGGATTCGGTCATCGGTGCCCTCTCGATCCAGCCGGGCACCTGGGGTGGGATCATCTACAACCTCTGGTACACCGTCGAAGCCGGCGTCCACAGCGCCCCCGTCACCGTCAGCGTCCGTTTCATTTTCATCTTCATCCTCTTTGGGGCCTTCCTCGAGATGTCCGGCGCTGGCAAGTGGTTTATTGACCTTGCCTACTCGGCAACCGGCACCAGACAGGGCGGCCCAGCGAAAGCGAGCGTCGTCTCGAGTGGCTTTATGGGGATGCTTTCGGGGTCGTCGATCGCGAACACGGTGACGACCGGGGCGTTTACGATCCCGCTGATGAAACGTTCGGGCTACGATCCCGAATTTTCGGGGGCAGTCGAGTCCTCGGCCTCCTCGGGCGGACAGATGCTTCCGCCCGTAATGGGGGCTGCGGCGTTTCTGATCGTCGAGTTCACCGGGACACCCTACGCCGACGTGATCATCGCCGCGACGCTACCGGCTATCGCTTTCTTCTTTGGGATGTGGGTGATGGTCCACTTCGAGGCGGTCAAAAACGACATCGGTGGGCTCGCGCGTTCTGAGTTACCCGATATCCCCTCGGCGCTGAAACGCGGCTGGTTTTATTTCATCCCGCTAGTTCTCCTGCTGTATTATCTCGTCATCGCCCGCCTCTCGATCAACCGGGCCGGCTGGCTCACCATCGTCGCCGTCATCGCGTTGCTCGCCATCGTCGCCGCCTACGACGAGCGCACGAAGATTCCGCTCTTTGTGACCCTCGGCGTTTTCGCCCTGGCCTCGATGGCTACCTACACCGCCGTCGGCGGCGGCCTCCTCGAGACGCTCCAGATGGCTGGTGGCCTCGAGACGGCGGGCGAGCCGCTTTCGTTCGGCGAGGCAGCCGCCGAAACCGCAGGCGATATGGGGCCGATTGCTATCCTCGTCGGCGTCGTGTTTATTCTGCTTCGCTCCCAGTCGACGCCACCGCTGCTCAGATTCGACGATCAGGTCGACGAGGCAGCCTCCCGAAGTGCTAGTGCGGTTGGGGAACCCGAAATCGCCAGTAGTCGCCCCTACCGGTTTGGAACCTTTATCCTGAAATCGATGGATTCGGGTGCCCGAACCGCAACCACCGTCGTCGTCGCCGTCGCCGCCGCAGGCGTCGTCCCCGGCGTCATCAGCGTCACCGGCCTCGGGCCGAACCTCGCGGCGCTCATCGGCCAGGTCAGCGGCGACTCGATGCTCGTCTTGCTTACCCTGACCGGCATCGCCTCGATCATCTTCGGGATGGGGATGCCGACGACCGCGATGTACATCATCCTCGTTGCGATGCTCGAGGCACCGCTCGACGCCGCCGGCGTCTTCGTGCTTGCGGCTCACCTGTACATCCTGTATTGGGGGCTGATGGCCGACGTCACGCCGCCGGTCGCCGTTGCCGCTTTCGCCGGGGCCGGCGTGGCGAAAGCCGACGAGATGAAAACGGCGGCGATTGCCTTTTTGTTGTCGCTGAACAAGGTGCTCGTCCCCTTCGCGTTCGTCTTCTCCCAGGGAATCTTGCTTCACCGCGATGGGGACCTCATGACCTGGGCTGACGTCACCGACATCGGCTTCGTCGTCCCCAACGTCGTGATCCCCGTCGCCGGGATGTTCCTCGGCGTCTACGCGCTGGGCGTGACGATCATCGGCTACCAGTACTCGAGGGCGACACTCGCCGAACGCGGCCTCTACTCGGTCTCCTCGATCTTGCTTATGGTACCCGAAGTTCCGCTTTTGGTCCTCGAGGGACTGTTGGGGCTAGCTGGGATCCCCTCGGCGCTGACGATGTTCTCGATTACGGTCTCCCTTCGTCTCGTCGGCCTCGGCTTGCTCGTCGGCCTCACCTACCGCAACCGATCGTTCGGTCGAGAGGATGAAGCCGAGTATTCGGCGGCGACGCCGGGTGATGCCTGACTCCGAGCGACAATAACTTGACGTAACGAACAGTACCGAGTGGTATGAGTTTGCCCTCCTCGCAGTTTCTCGCAGGCGGCTGGTCTAACCGGCCGTTCCAGATCGCGCTGGCTAGCTACCTCGCTGTGATGTGCTCGAGTACCACGGCCGTTTTGCTCCTTGCCGCAGGCGTCGGCCCGAGTGGCGTCCTCGTTGGCGTCGCCCTCGCGAGTGGAATCGGTACGGCCGCCGGTACCGGCTTCGCTCGTACGGTTTCCGACCTCCCGGCTCGACTGGCTCCCTCGAGGCTCCGTCGTGCCCTGCTGTACGTTCCGGTCGTCCCGTTTGCCCTCCTCGGCGGTGCCGCCTGGTTCGGCTCGAGTTCACCGGCGAGGAGGGCCGCGCTCGTGGCCGCAGTCGCAGGCTTCGCTGTCGCCTACATGCTCGAGGCTCTCGCACGTGATCGCTACGTCGAGACCGTCGTCGGGGCGGACCCGATCGGGGTGTGGGAGCGGTCGCCAACTGAGTCTCCGGCATTCTACGGCGTCCTGGTGGTCGCGTGGCTCGGTTTGGCGGTCTTCAGTGCCCTCGGCGGTAACTGGGTTGGCGCGTTCATCTGGACGTCACTGGTTGCACTCTGGCTGGGAACGACGGTCGTCGAGGGACGGGTTCGGTTCGGCAGTTTCGATCCGACGATCGAACTCCGGGTACACGAATCCGGGCTCGTCGTTTCTCGGCCCTACATCAAGCGACTGGTGCGCTGGAATGACATAGAGCAGGTCGTCGTCCGCGAGGACCAACTCATCCTCGATAAGGGCCTTTTCGACGTCCGCTTCGACCGGGCCGATGTCGAGGACCTCGAGGGACTGTACGAGACGATCGAGCGCACTCGCCAGACAGCCATCTGATGAAGAGACCACGTCAGTCCTCGAGTGGTGGCCACTCCCAGGCGTCGGCACGAACGATCCCCAGCAGTTTGCGACGCCGAACCTCGAGCGCGGCCAGTTCGTCGGCGAACTCATTTTCCGGAACGGTTGGGACGCCCGCTGCGCGAAGCGACTCGAGGTCCGGTTCAGGTGGGACCTCGTCGGCTGGCTCGATAAACGCCGTCTCGAGTGTTTCGAGATAGCTATCCACGCTCGAGCGGGCGTTGGCAAGCTGTGTCGCGTTCGGCGCTGCGTGCTCGGGGACGGCGTGGCGGTAACAGGTCAGCGCCTCATCGAGGATGGGAACGGCCACGGCAGAAGCTCGGTCGCTGCCGGCGCTGTGATAGTAATGGAGGATGGGATAGGATTTGTGCTGGTCGGCGAGTACGGAGAGATCGTCGGCGATCGACTCGAGGGGTAACTCGAGACCGCGAAAGTCGTCGTCAGACCAAGAGGTGGCGACGAAGGTTTCAGGTCGCTCGCCGAGGCCAGTGACATCGCTTGCAAAGGACCGTTTTTGTGAGACAGCCCCGAGGACGGCGAGGACGTAGGAGACCGCGAGGGTGACGAAGGCCATTCCCGTCGCCGTGGTCAGGGCGCTTGCGATCTCCCACGTGCCGGCGGTCGGGGTATAATCGCCGTTACCGTTCGTAAACATGGTGTAGGCGACGTAATAGAGGTAGCCAGTCCAGTCGGCAGGTTCGCCGGTGTGGGCACTAACCAGCGCCGTCTGCCCCCCGGCAAACAGCAGCGTCCAGCCGATCCAGAGCAGTCCGATCCACAGGACAAGCGTCGCCACCAGAATGAGCGGCCCGGCAAGCGAAAGCGCCTGCGATCCGTCGTCGCTCACTCGCCGAAGCCCACGCCAGAGTCCAGTCGTGAGCCGACTCGAGAGCGGCCCCGAGCCGCCATCGACCCATAGCGTCGTCCACAGTAGGTCGACGATGACACTGACAAGAATCCCAACGCCCAGGAGCAAAAACAGCGGGTCCATACCCGACGCTTACGTGGGCAAGCCCCGAAAACGGCCGGCCGGCATATCGACCGACAGTATACTGCCGGAGGTCCGTCGTGAATCGCCGCCACGGGGTGGCGATCAGACAGTTCCGTCCGATAGTATATTAGCTCGACGCCTGTCCGCTCGAGTCGATCAGTTCGATTCGGCCATCGCTTCGGACACCCACGTCGATCCCCTCGTAGGTAAACCACACCTGGTGGTTACCGCTCGCTTTCCGGTTGGCGTGTTCGAACAGCGAATCGAGGGCGCTCGTCTCTATCGTTTCATAGAGTGGGGATAACTCGAGGGGATCAGCCTCGAGGAGGGCCGAAACTGCAGAGACGATCGCCTCGCAGGGTTGGTCGTCGGCCGCTGGATCGAACGTCTCGACGTACGTCGGCTCCTGGGTGATCGATTCCTCAGTGTGGTCATCAATGGAGGGCATACGAGCGCCTACCGTCTCCGGCGTGGTAGGATCGATCCTTCTCATGTAGCGTCATTAAAACCGAGACGACAATCAGTCGCTCTGGATACGGGGTGCAAGCATGTAGGTCACGCGACCCTGACCTTCGGCGAAGCCAAAGAAGATCTTGACGGGAAACTCCTCGCCAAGTGCAAGCGTGACCTCGGTATCGCCCGGGATCGCCTTGTTCATATCCTTTAGATAATCGAGCGAAAACAGCGAGTGTGCCGGACCCAGTTGCAGATCGATCAGATCGTCGGCGGTGAGTTCGAGATGAACGTCGTCAGTGTCACCCTCTGCGTCGACATAAAAGTACTCGTCAGCTTCGTCGATGCCGAGTGCGATGTGATCGGAAACCATGTCGGCTGCGGTTACCGACCGATTGACGTCTTTGCCCTCGAGGACGACCTCAGCGGGGAGGTCAAGATCCGGAATGTCGGGTTCCTGGCGGATCGAATCGGGGTCGATCAGCGCCAGTGTGTACTCGAGGCCGTCGATCTGGATGTGGAGTTTGCGGGTCTCTTCGTCGAGTTCGAGCTGGATGAGCTGGCCGGATTCGGCCATGCCGGCGATGTCTTCAAGTCGGGAGAGGTCGACACCGATCGTCCCGCCGTCGGCCTCGTAGGATTCGAACGCTGACTGATCGAGCGAGAGATCGACCATCCCGACGTTCGCCGGGTCGACAGCCCGAATTTCGAGGCCCTCGGACTCGAGGTGGATCTTACACTCGTCGACCAGCACGCTCACCGAATCGAGCGCGCTGGTGAGCGTTTCTGCGCTCACGATGGCCTTGAACATATAACTCGGTTTACGAACGGTCGGCATAAAAAGCCACCCTTTATCGCCGAGTGCTCACCTCTCGGTTTCGGCCAGCAGTCTTGGACACTGGCAGTTGGAATCGTTCTGATGGTCACCTCAGACTGCCGGACGTCCGTCGTAAATTGCCGCCCCGGGGTGGCGATCACACAGGTCCGTCCGATAGTATCAAACGGTCATTAATTCCATATCGGAGATACTCGAGACCGAAGCCTCTCGTCGAACGGTCGGCCGCCGTCATGTGCCTGTCGCCGTAATTATGCCGCTTCGATCTCAACCGTTCTGTGTGGACCGACAGTGTGCCCCCCGCCCAGACGTACGCGAGACGCTCCGTGAGGCACTTACCGCAGATCGTGAGTCGTTCCGTCAGCTCGTCGACCGACTGGCGGCCAAACACGGGTTCGACGCCGGCCGACTCGAGACGACACCGGAGACGTTCGACCCACCGGCTGCTGTGTGCCCGGTGGCTGGCCCGGACAGACCGCTCGTCTGGCGGGCGTGGACGCTCGAGGAAGCCCCGATCGGCGTTGTTCTCGCAGGTGCAGCCTATCGCGATAATCCGGTTCTGTACGCAAACCAGACGACTCGCCAGCTTACGGGCTACTCACTCGAGGCGTTGACCGGCCAGAACCTGCGAGTGCTCCAGGGACCTGCGACAGACGACGCGGCCGTCGCCGACCTCCGTGAGGCGCTTTCGACCTGGAACGGTGTCACAGTCGAGTTGCGAAACTACCGTGCCGACGGCACGCCGTTTACCAACCGAGTGTCGCTCGTCCCCGTTCCGGACGACGGTGGCACCGTCGAACACTGGTTTGGGCTGCAAGCAGCCGTTCCCAGGGAGTGATCGATCTGAAACGGTGGTGGTGTCGATCCCATCCGACGAGTCTTTCCGGGTCGCCTGCCTGAGAAGATGCATGAACGCACGTTCGTCGGCGAGAGACGATCGCGGCAGTCTGGTGGAATGTCCATGACCCGGAAAGACGACTACTACAACCGAGCAAAACAGCAGGGGTATCGCTCTCGAGCGGCCTACAAGCTCACACAACTCGACGACCTCGAGAACGTCATCTCGAGTGGCGATACAGTAGTCGACCTCGGTGCAGCCCCCGGCGGCTGGCTGCAGGTCGCTGCTGAAAAAGTCGGCCCGGAGGGGACCGTCATCGGCGTCGACCTCCAGCGGATCAAAGACTTCGACGACGAGATCGATGACCGTATCGAGACGATTCGGGGCGACATGACCCAAGAGAAGACCCGAACGCGTGTCATCGACGCCGCCGGCGGTGAGGCCACACCCGAGGGCGGCCCCGTCGATGTCGTCGTCTCGGATATGGCACCAAACATGTCCGGTGAGTACTCGCTCGATCAGGCCCGATCGTTGCATCTCGCCAGACAGGCCTTCGAGACCGCCCTCGAGTTGCTCGATACCGGTGGGGACTTCGTCGTCAAGGTGTTCCAGGGCCCCGACGTCGAGGACTTTCGTTCGGATCTCGAAGATGAGTTCCAGTACGTCCGAGCCACGAGTCCGAAGGCGTCCCGCGATGAGTCCTCGGAGATCTACTTTATCGGCAAGGGCCGGCTTACCGCCCCCGTTCGGGAAGGTGACGAACTCGAGGTCGATATCGTCGATGTCGGCAGCGAGGGTGATGGGATCGCAAGCGTCGATGGCTATCGGCTATTCGTCCCCGCAGCCGAAGACGGCGAGACACTCGAGGTTCGCGTCGAGGACGTCAAGCCAAACTTCGGCTTTGCCCAGCGACTCGACCGTTAGGAATCGCCGTCCTCGAGTCGATCGTGGCGGTCGTCGATCTCATCCAAGATATCGAGGGTTTTCCGGATCGACGCGCGGACGGCGTCGCTTCGGTTGACGAATTTGCCGTCGTCGCCGACGTGGTCGTCTAAATCGTCGAGCAGTTCCTGTGGGATTTCGACGCTGATTTTGGGCATACGATTCGTTGGGAGGGGGCCTTCTTAAGCGTCGGTGGCCGGCGATTGGATGCTCAATTGTCTCCCGCCAGCAAAGGGGGTGATCTCAGCGCCTTCGGACGATCGTCATCGGCTGCTGGTCTTGGCCCGCCTCGAGCACGGTGGCTCATGCACAATCGTCATCGATCCCGTATTTTCACGAAATATTTTACTGTCTGGACACCCAATAGATAGTCGTGAAATCCGTCAGAAAAGGCCTTCGCGATGGTGAACTCGAAAAGGACACCTACGATAGGCTCGTCTGCGTCGAAAGCGGGAAGCCGCTGAAGACCAAAAACGATCCGGACTCGATCGTGACAGTTCGGATCTGTCCCGATACCGGGAAAAAGTGGAAAGAAGTCCGCTAGTACTCCGCCAAGCGTCGACTGATGTGTCGAACCAGTCTGCGAGTGTCGGTCCGACGCTTGGAACGGTACTAGAAGGCGGTCTCTGCCTGCGACCTTATGGGAGGTCGTCGAAGACCAACACGTCGTATGAGTCGATGTCGTCGCTCTCGGAAGGCGCTCGAAAGCCCGCAGAGTTAGCGCCAAATTCGAAGGTTTCGGCTGGGTTGTTCTCGATGTGGGTTCCAGTTCCACGTAGTCGTCCGGCTTCATCATAAAGCGGCGCGACGACCACGGCACGCTCTAGATCGGTCGTCTCCAACTCGAGGTTGCCGACGACGTTGATCAGATCACCGCCAACCGAGAGGCTGGTCTCGCTGGCTACAGCGTCCTCGAGTGCAACACTGTCTACTGTCGAGTGTGCATCGACGATCTCGGTCTCGACGGCATCGACCGCTGCCAGTTCGAACTCCTCGCGGTGGAAGTATCGCAACGTCGTCTCGGCTGGGAGGTAGGTCGTGAGGTGTTCGTCTGCGGCCAGTTCGGTGCCGTCTTCGGCGAGTACCGTCGTCTCGATTCTGACTCTGCCGTGGTCGACGGTAGTTTCGTTCTCGACATCGACTTGCACCCAGTTGCGCTCGCGTGTGCCACTCGATTGGTCGGCGAAGACGTCCGTCTCAACGACCTCTGCGGTCGCCTCCCCATCCTCGTCGGACGACTCCCCACCCTCGGCCTCGTCGTTGAACGACTCCCCCATGCAACCGGAAACGGTAACCATCCCTCCAGTCACCATCAGAAACGATCGGCGATCCATACCTGAAACACGGTACCTTTGTAATCAAACGTTATGATCGATCCCGGACTGTCGGAGTGGATGTACGCCCGTTATGTCAGATGTCATATTAACGGACCCGAAAAAATCGGCGTCTATCGGAGATTCGCTTCTGACGGAGAGGCGGCGATGACCTTCGGTGCTGTACTCCCCTCGAGAGCAGTTCAAAAACTGAGCCGACAGCCGGAGGTCTCACTCCGTTGACACAGCGTCCGTCTCGGCCTCGAGTGTCGGCTTGGAGCCACCACCGCCGAACAGTCGACCGCCGAGGGTAAGCACATACAGAACGGCCAGCCCAAGCAGGTAAGTAAGCGCAATCGGGAACGCAAGCAACAACATCGTCAGGATGCCTTTCGGACTCGCGAAGGCGGCTACGGTAAAGATACCGACGACGACGGGCCGCCAGCGCTCGAGCATCGTTCGGTAGCTGACGATGCCACCGACGTGAAAGAGTGCCATCGTGACGATGATATTAAAGAGAAATCCAACGCCGAGAGTGGTGTAGATGACGAGCCACGAGAAGCTGTTGATCCGGTAGGTGACCTCCATCCCGTTTCGTAAGGCGTCGGTGATGAGATAAGAGATCACCGAGGGGGCAATCCAGTAGAAGCCAGCAAAGAGGCCGAATCCAAAGCCGGCGAACAGAGCCCCACCCCAGACGAGAAAGAGGCGTGGATCGCCACGGACGAGACCACGTTCTTTTGCTGCGGGCCAGGCCCAGTAGAGTACCATCGGCAAAATGGCGATGATCGCGAGGATGGTACTGACTTTCACCATGAAGATCAACACTTCGACGGGATGGAGTGCAATGACGAGTCCGAGTTCCCCGAGTAACTCCGAAGTCACTTCGTCGGTGGTCGCAGCATCTTCGGTCACCTCGTCTAACACCTCCGGCGGGACGCGGTCGACGAACTGTGCGAGGATGATTCCGAACCCACCCTGGTAGAGTGCGATGAACGAGCCACCGAGGACGGCCATAAAGACGCCAACGATGTAGATCGTCTTCGAGGTCAGACTGTCGACGATAAACGCCAGATCGTAGGCGTAGCCGCCGATATCCTCTTCTGTAGTTTCCTCTTCGGTGAACGGATCGAGCATCCCGGCGGCCGTACTCGAGAAGAGGCCTCCTTCGCCCTCGTCTGTCGCTTGCGTTTTTGTGCCTGATTCCCCACCGGTTGTGCCCTCATCGCCGTCGGCCGCGTCGGCCTCTGCTTGCAGCGTATCGAATCGGTTTAAGATTGCCTGGGCTTTCTCCCGGTCGTCGTCGTACATCGCCTGCCGGGAAATCTCGAGGGCATCCTCTTCTTCCATGGCGAGAAAGACCGGTGCAGGGACGTCTTCGATGTCGTCAGCCGCGAGCGTCTCGAAGTCGACCTCCTCGGGATCTTCGGCAGTCCGGATGTCGTCTTCACGGGGATAGACAGGGGACTGGAGGACTTTCGCAGTGTAGCCAATCAACAGCGCCAAACCGACGACGGTGGCCACGACCAGTCCCACGGCGGCGTCGCCAAGGAGGCCGTACTCTATGGCGATAGCCTCTAGACTTCCGCCACTATCGGGACGAATACTCGCCGGAAGAGTCGGGTAGACCGACGCCTCGAGGATGTCGAAGCCGTCCTGGTTGACGAACGCGGCCGTCCCGATGGCGAGGAGTGCAAGCGCGCCGATAAACTGGGAGACCCGCCGTTTTACCAGCCCGACACCGGTGTCGAGTTCGGCCGCCCCGCGTCGGCGCATATTGGTAATGACCTTCGCGAGGCCGAGGCTGAACACGTAAAGCGCAACCAGTGGCAGCGCCCACATGATGAGCGTGAACGGATCCGGGGGCGAAAAGAAGGCCCCGAAAACAGTGATGGCAACGATCGCGTGACGCCACTTGTCACGGAAGGTCTCGTAGGGAACGATTTCGGTATACGAGAGGACGCTCATCAGAAGTGGTAACTGTGCGGCAAGGCCAAACGAAAGCGTCAACAGCGCTATGAACTCGGTGAACTCGGTGATCCCCCAACTCGGATTGACACCAGCATCGTGGGCAACCGCACCGAGGAAGTTAAACGCAAACGGAAAGAAAATCAGGTAGGCATACGCGACACCGACGACGAAAAGCACGAGTGACATCCCAACGAGGCCTGCCACGTAGCCTCGAGAGATGGGAACGGCAGACTGAATCCCACGACGCCGGAGGCTCTCACGGGAAAAATACAACAGTGCCGGAATCGCGATCAGGATCCCGACCAGCAAGCCAATCTTTGCCTGCAAGAGGATTACCTCGAACGGTGTTCGAGTGATGATGTCGGTTGCCTGGGCAACATCGGCGCTCATCTCGGCTTTCGCCGTCTCCTCGAGAAAGTCCCAGATGAACACTCGAAGGGCATAAAACGAACCCAGAAATCCGAGCACGAAGACGATAAACACCTTCTGGAGGTGTCGCTGGGCGCTCGAGAACAACGCGCCGAGTGTTTCCCGGCCGGTGTTGATAGCTCGAGCGGTATCCTCGTCGACGGCAGAACTCATTTGCTGCTTTTGGGTACCTGATATCCAGTTATCAACCTTTCGTGTTTCCACCCTGCGTGCGTACGCCGACGGAGATTGCAAACGGCCGAACCGGCGGCGGCCACGATTTCTCGTCTCCTTCGATCCCGTTCTCACTGTGTGCGTAAGAAAAAGGCCTATAACCGGCGGCCTATCTATATCTCGGTAGATGTCGGACGAGTCGGCAAAGCGTGGGGATCGCGAGGACCCCGTGGTGTCTGGTGAATCCGGTGAAGAGCCGTCGGCATCGGACGACACCGACGCCGCGGAGGCTGGCTCTTCGGACGCCGAGCAGTCGAGGGCGAGCAACGAATCAACACAACCGGTCGAAACCGACGGCGAAGGTGTCGTCGGCGGTCATGACTCCGAAGACCCCTCGTATTCGGACTACCCCGACCCCGACGAGGACGTTGGCGGCATCTCGACGCCACCCGACGACGAGGAGATGCCCCTTGCCGACCACATCGAGGAGATGATCCTTCGACTCGCCGTAGTCCTCTTATTCGGTTCTGCCGGTACTGCGTTCGGGCTTCTCTGGGCGTCGGATGCCATCTCGTTCATCTGGTTGGACATCTTCCCGTACGCCGAAGGGGATGTGCCACCGCCACACATCTATCACCCCCTCGAGTTGTGGTTGACCCGGATTAAGGTCGCAGCCTTACTCGGGATCATGGTCGCACTGCCGATGTTCGTCTACCAGTGTTATCTGTTCATGAAGCCGGGGCTCTACCCCCACGAGCGCAAGTACTACCTCGCGGCAGTGCCGACGAGTGTCGTCCTCGCCGGTGTTGGGATGTTGTTTTCGTACGCACTCGTCTTGCCGATTCTGTTTAACTACTTTACCTTTTATGCCGAAGGCAGCGCAACCATCTCGTATGCACTCGGTGAGACTTTCGATCTAGTGATCACGCTGACTGCGTTTCTTGCCATCGTGTTCCAGATTCCGCTCTTTATTATGCTGGCGATTATGATGGGCGTGACAACTCGTCGCTGGCTGGCCGAAAAGCGACTCTACTTCTGGGCTGCCTTCTTTGGGTTAGCGTTTATGTTTACCTTCGATCCGACCGCGATGGCACCCGTACTCGTCGGCCTTACGATGATCCTGCTGTTCGAAGGAACACTGTTGGTGTTAAAGTGGGTCGGCAGGGAGTGAAAGCGTCTATCGGTTTCGGATATCCTGGCAGCTAAGTGCGATCGAATCCGAAATTCTTCCACTTTTTAAACATACATCAACCCATATTTTATTCGTGAAAAGATACATGTAGACAGTAGTTGTATGTCAACTAGAATGAAAGTTGATTACGTCTGGATCGCCGGTGGCGGGCTGGGAATGCTGGTCGGGCTCTTTCTGGGCCTTGGCTACAGAGATCCGTTGTTCGGGGTCGCCGTCGCACTCAGCTGGGCAGTTATCCTTGGCGGTGAATCGTTCGAATCCGTCTCCATCACTGGCAACTCCATAAGTCGATGGGGTCTCCGTTTCGTGTTCCCCCTTTTCGTCGTCGGACTCGCATATACGAGCCCACTCCTGGCCGACGTCCCGACAATACCACTGGTACTGCTCCTTTTTGGCCTGTGGGGCGGTGGCGAATGGGTTGGACGGTGTCTCGAGCGAGGCACCCGCGGTGGAGACACCGACGTGGCTGGATAAACGGCAGACGCCACTGCCGATCAGCGGTGGTCGCGTGTCCGTTTGTGAGCGTACTCGACTGCCTCCTCGAGCGAGCCGGGACCGTCGTACCGAGCCGAAAAGAGATCCATAAAATCGACGGCGATGCGTTCACAGCGTTCGAACGTCAGGACCGTCCTGACGCGGCTGGTTTCTGCAAACTCGAGTTCGGGGTAGGTCGTCGTCGTCAGCGCGTAGCCGGGATGGTCGTCACCGTCGAGTGAGGCCGGTGCAACTTTCACTCGCACGTCACCCGACTCGTGACGATAGGATCGATACTGCATCTCCCGATCCGTGTCGGCGGGCGTATAGGTCCGACACGTTTCGGTACTCCACTCGGGCGGCACGTCCGCGTCCATCGATACCTTCTACTTACTACAGGGCTACGTCCGTATCGTCTGTTGCAATATTTCCGGACGTTGGTTCGAAAGTTCGGCTAATGGTTAGTTAACACCGTAAAAATCCGACTATTTTGAACGAACGTTGGCTAATGTGGGTTGTTCAAGACGTTTAGGAATCGAGCACGTGGGAACAGTCACGAATCACTCGCTCTATCTCGAGTTCGCCGTGTCGTCCGATTTACCCTCCGGGCTGACACTCCCGGTTCGATAGCCATGCAGATCGAGCGTAACGTGGTCGAATCCGAGAGCCGAAAGTTCCCCGCGGACGGTCTCGACGAACTCGAGTGCCAGTGCTCGCTCGAGTTCATCAGCGGCGACTTCGATGCGGGCGAGGCCGTCGTGGTCGCGAACGCGAAACTGATCGAATCCCCACTGCCGTAACAGGGCTTCGGCGCGTTCGACTCGAGTTAGTCGTGTTTCGGTCACTTCGAGGCCGGTCGGAATCCGTGAGGAGAGACAGGCCATCGAAGGTTTGTCGGCGACCGACAGTCCGTAGCACTCGGCGATCGCTCGAACCTCGGCTTTCGAGATGTCGTGGGCTAAAAGCGGCGAGTAGACCTCGAGTTCGGAGACGGCCTGCAAGCCGGGCCGGTGACCCGCTCCCGGATCGTCGGCGTTCGTCCCATCACAGACCGTCTCGACGCCCACCTGTCGGGCGGTCTCTATCATCTCGCCCAGTCGCATCGTCCGACAGTGATAACAGCGATCGTCGTCGTTTTCGACGAACGCCTCACTCTCGAGTTCGGAAAAAGAGACGATTTCGTGGCGGATTCCGATCTCTTCGGCAACCCGTTTTGCATCCTCGAGTTCGGCCGCCGGCAGCGTCTCACTCTTTGCGGTACAGGCAACGGCATCCTCGCCGAGAGCGTCGTAGGCGAGTGCGGCCACCACGCTCGAATCGACCCCGCCGGAGAATGCCACGAGCACCCCCTCGTGGCCCGCGAGGTCCTCGCGTGCGGCCTCGAGTTTTGCCTCGGCTGATGTCATATCCGCGATTTGGCCCCGATAGCCAAAAGCGCGTTGTCGTGTGGACGATCCGACGGGGTCTGCGATCAGGTATCGATTGCGTCCTCGAGGACGTTGCGTGCGTCATCGGGAACCTCCTCGGCAGCCAACCGAACGTCAAACCACCATCGGCGCTCGAGGATAATCGCATCGTCTGTTTCTCGGTAGCTGTCGAATCGAGCCCAGGGAACGAACGTGGGTGGGTCCACGTCCGAGTTACGGTACCGAAGTCCGTAATCGCAAGCTTCGTACGTCCGTCGACGCCCCCTCATAGCAACACCCCACAGGCTGCCCGCGACCGAGGAAAAGACAGCCGAGAAGATCAACGATAGGCCAAATTCGACGGTTAGTATGACCATAGGCAGCCATTCCGGTAGCGTAGATACCGAGCCCAAGCACCAACAGTATGACATATTTCCGAAGCGTCGTACGCCACGTCTCCGCGACGAACCCGGAATCGATCGCTATCATTACCGACGCGACGCCGATACACGAACCGATCAACGGGACGGGGAGAAGCCGTCGCGTACCGAGTGCAACCCAGATCCACGGCCGACGGGAGAGTATGAGTGCAACGACGATCCAACCGAGGAGACAGCCAACGATCAGAACCGACCGCGGAAGGCCAGCCGCAGAGCCGACTCCGTACGCAAGCAGCCCAAGGAACATGCCGGTCAGGACGGATGGAGCGTCAAGCGGACCCTGTCCCATATTATTATGTATATTAGTATTTGAACAAAAGAAACTCGGTTCGCCTGCTGGGATGACCGCAGACCGGCACTCGAACGTCGCCACACTATCGGCTGGAAGAGAAACGCGTTCGCACCGTCCCAAACTGGTGCAGTCAGGCCCACGCCGGAATGTTAAGCCGTCGCTCGTGGAAGGTTCGCAGTCGGGACCATACCAATGTCTGTATCCAACCGTCTCCGCAGACTCAGGCCGCGTGGGTCGCCGGCCGACCGAACCGAAGAGTCAGACGACCGCTCGCGTCTCGAGCACGCAGCATACGCCGGTCTCCGGGGCTTGCAGGCTGGGTTCGTCGCGACGCTCATCATGACAGCGTTTCGGCTGCCGATCTTGCGGTCGCTGCCGCCATCGGCGAACTTCTATGCACAATACGTCTCGGGTGGCGACCCGGACGATCACCCCATCGCCGGCCTCGTCTTGCACCTCGTCTACGGCATCCAGGCAGGGGCGGTCTTCGGCGCGCTTTTCGCGTTACAGGACGCCGACAGAGCGATCGAACCCGAACAACGGGGGTTGCTCTGGGGCACCGTCTACGGCCTCGCGCTCTCGGCGTTTGGCTCACAGATCATGCTGAAGGAACTGCTAGATATCCGTTTGGAGGCCGACGAACTCGCACTGTTTCACGCCGGCCATCTCGTCTATGGCCTCTCACTCGGTGGCTGGGTTGGCTCACGAACTGAGGGGGTCGACGATCCGGAGACGGAGTACGAGTACGACGAGGGAAATTAACAACGCAGATCTCAGTCTCGCTCGAGATTAGCAACGTTCTCGCACAGAATTAGCAATACTTACTAGCCGTATTACGATCCACCGAGATCGGTCATAACAACCTGTTTACCCGCCACTGCCCCAAGATCGGGTATGGAACTGGGGGTCGTTCTCGGCGTCATCCTCATCGGGTTCGTCCACGGCGTCTTGCCCGACCACGGCTGGCCCATCGCTGCAACGTATGCGTTGAACAAGCAGCGACGACTTCTGTATGGACTGCTTGCGGCGTTGATTCTCGGCATCGGGCACCTGATCAGTAGCGTCGTGTTGGTGCTGGCGTACTTTTGGTTTGCAACGTTTGCTGCGTTTGCCGAAGGCCCATGGCTCGGCTACGTCGCCGGCACGATCTTGATCCTGCTTGGCATTCACGAGTATCGCCACGGCGGGCACGGTCACGGAATCGCCGATCACGATGATCACCACGCCCACAACCACGCCGGTCACGAGCACCATACCGACGGCGGGGCAGACCACCACGAACACGGCCATCACCACGACGACCACGATCACAACGACCACCACGGGGAAGGGCCCCTCACACGAATCCGAAACGCCCTACCGGGTGGCGGTGGCCACCAGCATCTAAGCGAAGAACACGCCGAACGCGGCCTGTTCGCACTCGGGACCACCGCCCTCGTCCTCGGATTTGCTCATGAAGAACCGATCCAGATTTTAGCGATCTGTGTCGGGACCGACGCCTGCCTCGAGTTGATGTTGATCTACTCGCTTGCGGTTATCGTCGCGATCACGCTGCCGACGTTACTGCTGATCGCCGGCTACGAACACTACCGCGAGCGGATCGAGCGTCTCACGCCTTATCTGCCGACGATCACAGCCGTCGCCCTCATCGGCATGGGGCTTGCGTTCATCATCGGCATCGTCTGACCGATCGGAGTTCGATTGGAGACAACACCTGACTTTTGAGCCCTCACTCCCAACTCGAGGATATGACCCCGAATTGGGCTGACCTGTTCGACCGTGCAGCAACCTACGAGGTCGACGACGATCGGATTCGGTCGGCCGCGCACACAGCAACGGAGACCGTAGAGGACAACGCGGATGACTGACCAGCCAAACCCCGCCCGCGTCGTCGCCGACGCCGACGTCCTCGCCGCGGATCTGTTCGTCGACGGCGACGCTCGAGCGGCACTCGATCACGTCCGTCGGCACTCCTGGGTCGAACTCGTCGCAAGCGATCAGCTACTCGCTGTGACCGAACGAGTCGTCACAGAGCTCGCAGATGAAGCGCTAGCGACGGCCCACCGGAAGCGACTCGAGGCCGAGCGCGTCGACGTAGAGCATCCCGAGGACGACCATCCCGCACTGGCGTCGGCCTACCGGGGTCGGGCAGCACATTTGCTATCGTACGACGAGAGCCTACGCTCTGCAAAAGCCGGACTCAGCTTACAGCCACACGTCTCGGTGAGTGTTCGACCGCCGGATGCCTTCGCCCGACTGTTCGATCCCGAAAGCCTCTATGGGGCTGTCGAGGGTGGAACGTATCC
>LFCJ01000723.1_pt1 | contig 21545 bp, 18 predicted proteins | sample 643141 | NCBI WGS metagenome assembly LFCJ01 (sample SAMN03766243, study PRJNA286221) | soda lake metagenome | biome: soda lake; feature: Kulunda steppe; material: water; isolation source: sample B1-Br-g2 brine of Lake Bitter-1 | place: Russia: Kulunda steppe | collected 2010-07
CGGTCGGCGGTCGGTGCCCACGGCCGTTCCGCGTGGGGCGTCGTGACCCCTTCAGGGTCGTCGGCACTCCGTCCGGTCGATCACCGGTAGGGGGCCGTCTCGACTCCCGCTCTCGCTTACTGCTCCTGTGCCGGCGCGAGCGAGTCGAGGTCCACCCGTTTTTCCAGTAGCTTCTCCTTTTGGCCCACGACCTCACGGCCCTCCCGCATCAGCTGTTTGAACGCGCTCTGGGGGGAGAGATCGCCGATGAGGACGCCGCCGACGATCTTGCCGTCTTTGAACGCGATCCGGCGCCACTCGGTCTCCGAGTACTTGCGTTCGGCGTGGTCCTCGCCGAGGGTCGGGTGACCGAACGAGAGAAACGGGAAGTCGAAGTGGGTGATCGAGTACGAGGAGACCCACTCGAACTCCTCTTCGGCCGCGTCGGCGGCCATGTTGACGGCGGCGACCCGCCCTTGCTCTTTGGCCGAACCCCAGGAGCCGTTCTGGGCGTGCTCGCCGAGGAGTACGTCGTAAAACCGGGTGATGTCGCCGGAGGCGTAGACGTCCTCGACGTTCGTTCGCATGTACTGGTCGACGACGATGCCGTCGTCGGTCTCGATGCCCGTCCCCTGGAGGAACTCGGTGTTAAACGAGAGGCCGATCGCGACCCCGGCCCAGTCACACGGGTAGCGGTCGCCGTTCGGGTCGACCGCCGCGGTGACGTGGCCGTCGTCGTCGACTTCGAAGCGGTCGACGCCGCTCTCGAAGACCGGCTCGACGCCGACGTCGCGCATCCCCTGGTGCATGATCTCCGCGCCCTCGAGCGAGAGCGCGTAGCGCCACCACCGGTTCCCACGCATCAGGTACGCCCCGTCGACGCCCTGTGCGCCACAGACGGCGGCGAAGTCGATGCCGAGCAGCCCGGCGCCGACGACGACGGCCTCCTCCGAGCTCTCGGCCGCCTCGCGGATGCGCCGGGCGTCCTGGAACGTCCAGAAGTGGTGGATGCCGTCGGCGTCGCTGTTCGGAACCGGTAGCTGGGTCGGCGTGCCGCCGGTGGCGACCAGTAGCTTGTCGTAGCTCACCGCCTCGCCCTCGTGGGTGTGGACGAGCTTCTCATCGACGTCGACGGAGGTGACGTGGGTGTCGAGTGAGAGCTCGATGTCGCGTTCGTCGTACCAGTCGGGATCGTGGATCGAGATCGGGGCCTCGGGGAGCTTGCCTTTGGCGTGTTCTTTGATCAGAATACGGTTGTACAACGTCTCCCCCTCATCGGTGATGACGGTGATCTCGCCACCCGGGTCCTCCTCCCGGAGCGTCTCGGCGGCCGAACTCCCGGAGATCCCGTCGCCGATGATGACGTACTCGACCATACACTGTGGTTCGTAACGGGGGTTAAAGTCGGTTGCTATCTCCGAGGTAGCCGGACGGTCACGTCGGCGTCGACTCCCCTCGACCCCCCGGGGACTGTGTCTCACTCCTCGTCGGGACGGCGCACCCGGACCGTCCCGTCGGTGGTCGCGCTGACGACGAGGTCCTCCTCGATCCGCCGGCCGACGACCGCGTCGCCGGCGGCGTCGCTGACCACCTTCATGAGATCCGGCGCCGTCTGTGTCACCTTCACGCCGGCGGCGTCACAGGCGTCGTACACCTCCCCCGGCACGTCGTAGAGGTCGGTCCCAGACGGGATCCGTATCCGGACCGGTGCGCGAAGCGCCTCCGCGAACGCCACGGTCTCGTGGGCCTTCTCGAGGTTGTCCCGCGCGCTCCCCTCGATCGAGGAGACGTTCGCCCGCGAGGTTCCGAGGGCGGCGGCGATCTCCGCCTGGGGGATCTCCCGCTCGCGGAGGGCCAGCACCTGTGCCTGCCGACGGGTGAGCACGTTCGTCCCGGGATCGAAGCCGATCTCCTCTAGCGCGTCGTTCACCTCGTCGATCACCGCAATCCCCTCCGGAGCGCTCGCGTGTACATGTCCGATCGTACCGACGGCGGGGCCAAAGCTTCCCCGGTCCTCAGTGGTAGAAGTAGTTCTCCGACGGAATAATCTCGCCGGCCTCTCCGTCTTCGATCTTCTCGATGGCGCTCTCGAAGTCGACCACCCGGACCGTCGTCCGGTCGTCCCGGATCGCGAACATCCCGGCCTCGGTCGCGACGCTCGCGATCTCGGCGCCGCTGTAGTCGGCGGTCTCACTCGCCAGCGCGGCGAAGTCGACGTCCCCGTCGACGCTCATCCCGCGGGTGTGGATCCGGAAGATGATCTCCCGGCCCTCCTCGTCGGGTTTTGGCACCTCGATGAGCCGGTCGAACCGGCCGGGCCGGAGGATGGCCCGGTCGAGCATGTCGAACCGGTTGGTCGCCGCGATGATCCGGACGTTGCCCCGTGCCTCGAAGCCGTCCATCTCGGAGAGCAGCTGCATCATCGTCCGCTGGACCTCGGCGTCACCCGACGTCTTCGACTCGGTCCGTCTGGCGGCGATGGCGTCGATCTCGTCGATGAAGATGATCGCCGGCTCCCGCTCGCGGGCCAGCTCGAAGAGGTCCCGGACGAGCCGTGAGCCCTCGCCGATGAACTTGCGGACGAGCTCGGAGCCGGCCATCTTGATGAAGGTGGCGTCGGTCTGGGTGGCGACGGCCTTCGCGAGCATCGTCTTGCCCGTCCCCGGCGGGCCGTAGAGTAAGACGCCACTCGGTGGATCGATACCGACCTGCTCGAACAGCTCCGGACGGGCGAGTGGCTGTTCGACCGCCTCGCGGACCTCCCTGATCTGTTCGTCGATGCCGCCGATGTCCTCGTAGCCGACGTCCGGACTGTCGTCGATCTCCATCGCCTGAGCACGGGCGTCGGTCTCCGCGCTCAGGAGCTGCTGGATGCCAAAGGAGTCGTCGACGGCGACCCGGTCGCCGGGGTCGATCCGGTCGCCGAGCCGCGGGGAGACGTCGGTCAGCACCTCCTGGTTGTTGCCGTGTTGTTTGACCACCACCTCCCCTTCGAGGAGGTCCTCGACGGTCGCGATATAAAGTGAGGAGCTCTTCAGCGTCTCGTTCTCCCGTCCGACGCGGTCGACCCGCCCGCGAAGCTCCTCCCGGCGGCTGCGGGCGTTCTCGAGCTGGTCGGTGAGCGCGTCGTTGACCTCGACGATCTCCAGAAAGTGATTACGTAACGCCTCCAACCGCTCGTCGTCCGGCAGATCCGGATCGATGTCGCGACGTGGTCGGTCGGGAAGCGAAGGACTTCGAGACATCCTGTCGTATGAGGGTACGTCTCCGCTGATAAATGTGCCTTTGGGTCCTAAGTCACTCGAGTTCTGCCGCGAGCTCCTCGGTTCGCTCCCGGTAGCTCGCGAGCGCGCGCTCGACCGGCGTCGGCTCGCTCATGTCGACGCCGGCGACCGACAGCAACTCGAGTGGGTAGCCACGCGAGCCCCGCCGGAGGAACGCCCGGTAGTCGGCCGCCGCCGGCTCGCCCTCCGTGAGGATCCGGTCTGCGATCGCCAGCGCCGCGGAGATCCCGGTCGCGTACTGGTAGACGTAGAAGGCCCGGTAGAAGTGGGGGATTCGCATCCACTCGCGGGCGATCCGGTCGTCGACCACGGCCGGCTCGTAGTACCGCTCTTTGAGCCCGTAGTAGAGCTCGTCGAGGCGGTCGGCGGTCAGCGCCTCCCCGTTTTCCTCTAGCTCGTGGGTCCGGGCTTCGAACTCGGCGAACAGCGTCTGTCGGTACAGCGTCGACCGCACCCGCTCGAGGAACTCGTTGAGGACGTGCCGACGGAGGGTCGTGTCCTCGACCGTCTCGAGGAGGTGGTCGGTCAGAAGCGCCTCGTTGACCGTGCTCGCGACCTCGGCGACGAAGATCTCGTAGCCGGAGTAGACGTAGGGCTGGCTCTCTTTGGTCAGCTCCGAGTGCATCGAGTGGCCGAGCTCGTGGGCCAACGTGTACATCGAGGAGACGTCCTCTTGGTAGTTCATCAGTATGAACGGCTGGGTGTCGTAGGTGCCTCCCGAGTAGGCTCCCGACCGTTTGCCGTCGTTCTCGTAGACGTCGACCCAGCGGGAGTCGAGTCCCTCGGCGACCCGGGAGCGGTACTCCTCGCCGATCGGGGCGAGGGCGTCGACGACGTAGTCGGTGGCCTCCTCGTAGGGGAGTTCGGGCTCCTCGCCGGCCAGCGGTGCGTACAGGTCCCACATCCGCAGCTGCTCGACGTCGAGGGCATCGCGTTTGAGCTCGAGGTAACGGTGGAGCCCGTCGAGTTCGCCCTCGACGGTCTCTACGAGGGTGTCGTACACCTCGACGGGGACGTTCGGCCCGTCGAGGGCGGCCTCCCGGGCCGTCTCGTACTCGCGCGCCCGTGCGAGTTTCACGTCCGCTTTGACGCTGTTCTTGTAGGCGGCGGCGACGGTGTTTCGGACCGTCTCCCACTCGTCGAAGTACGCCTCGTAGACGCGCTTTCTCAACGCGCGGTCGGACCGCCTGAGCAGGTTGACGACGTTGCTCTGGGTGATCTCGACGGGCTTCCCGTCGGCGTCCTCGACGGCCGGAAACGTCATGTCGGCGTCCGAGAGCATGCTATAGACCTCCCCCGGCGCACCGGTCACCTCACCCAGCTCGGCCAGCAGCGACTCGACCTCGGCCGAGCGGGTGTGGGCGGTCATCCGGAGCACGTCGTCGACGTAGTGGTCGTAGGTCTCGAGTTCGGGGACCGACTCGACCATCGCCTCGAACTCCTCTCTGGAGAGCGTCTGGAGCTCCGGCTCGAGAAACGACGCCGCGGCGCTCGCCTCGGAGGCGAGCGAGCCCGCCCTGGCGGCCATCGCCTGGTAGCCCTGGTCGGTCGTGTCCTCGTCGCTTCGCATTCTCGCGTAGGCGTAGACGGTCGACACTCGCCGCATCAGCCGCTCGCGCAGCTCGAGGACCTCGAGCAGCGTCTCGGCGTCCTCGACCGCCCGCCCCTCGTAGTCGGCCAGCTCCTCGACCAGCCCGCTCGCGGCCTCGAAGGCGACCTCCCAGTCGTCGTCGCTCGCGTAAATGCTCTCGAGATCCCAGGTGTACTCCCGGTCGACCGCCGAGCGCTCGGGGACGGAACTCATACCGGCCGTTCGGAACGGACGTGGTAAAGCGTGACGGAGCCGGGTGACGCCGGGGGGTCGAGACGGAGGGGAAGAGCGAGGCGAAGCCAGGGAGTCGGGACGTACGTGCTAAAGCGTGACGAAGCCGGGGAGCCGAGACGAAGCCGCTTTACCGCTCGCCCCCTCTGTTCGGGTAATGAGTGCCCCCACGCCCGAGGTCTACGAGCGAGGGAAGGGAATGGACGCCCACAACGCGGTGATGCGGGAGATCCGCTCGCGCAAGGACGCGAGCTACGACCCCCACGAACCCACCCGCGTCTGGCTCGACGAGGACCGGACGCCGGACGGGGTCACAGAGAGCCTGACGATCGTGCTCAACACCGGCGGCTGCCGGTGGGCCCGCGCCGGCGGCTGTACGATGTGTGGCTACGTCGCCGAGAGCGTCGAGGGTGGCTTCGTGGGCCACGAAGCCCTGATGGATCAGATCGAGGTCTGTCTCGAGTACGAGGCCGACCACGCCGACTCCCCGGCGCCGCTGGTGAAGATCTACACCTCCGGTTCGTTCCTCGACGACCGGGAGGTCGGCCCCGAGAGCCGCCGGGCGATCGCCGAGACGTTCGCCGACCGCGAGCGGATCGTCCTCGAGTCGCTGCCCGACTTCGTCGACCGGGAGAAGGTGGCCACGTTCACCGACCACGGCATCGACACCGACGTCGCGGTCGGTCTGGAGACGGCGACCGACCGCGTCCGCCGTGACTGTGTCAACAAGTACTTCTCGTTCGCCGACTTCGAGGACGCCTGTGCGGAGGTCCGCACCGCGAGCGCGGCCGCCGAGGGGGCCACAGCCGGCGTGAAAGCCTACCTGCTCATGAAACCGCCTTTCCTCACCGAGTCGGAGGCGATCGCGGACATGATCTCCTCGATCGAACGCTGTGAGGCGGTCGAGGGCTGTCACACCGTCTCGATGAACCCGTGTAACGTCCAGCGGTACACGATGGTCGACGAGCTGTACTTCCACGGCGGCTACCGGCCCCCGTGGCTCTGGTCGGTCGCCCACGTCCTCGCCGAGGCCGCCGGCGATTCGGGAGCCGACGCGACCGCGGAGTCCGACGGCGTCGACGCCATCGTCGTCTCGGATCCGGTCGGCGCGGGCTCCGATCGGGGGGCACACAACTGTGGGGAGTGTGACGAGCTGGTCGAACGGGCGATCAAGGACTTCTCGTTGCGCGGCGATCCGTCGGTGTTCGAACAGGTCTCCTGTGAGTGTGAACGCACCTGGGAGGCCGTCCTCGAACACGAACGCGGCTTCAACGCGCCGCTGACGCGGTAAGACGACTCGGCGCGGGCCCGAGCGATGGTGCCCGCGGAGCCCGTCAGTCGTCTACGGGAAGCCCGGGCGTCCGTCGCCCGGCGGCGGCGGGCAACTCGAGGGTCACGACGGTCCCCCGCGGAGTGTTCTCGGCGAACTCGACTCTCCCGCCGGACTGTCTGACGGCCCAGTTGACGAACCACAGCCCGAGCCCGCTGGCGTGGCGCAGCTGGGTGATCTCCTCCTCGCCGGCGAGCAGCTCCCGTTCCTCCTCGGGGATCCCCGGCCCGTTGTCGGCGACCGCGATCCGGACCGTCTCGCCGTCGTCGACCACGGAGACCGTCACCTCGACCCGTGGCACCGACTGGTCGTTGTGGACGACGGCGTTCTCGAGGACGTGGTAGATCGCACGGCCGACGAGCTCGCTGGCCCGGACCCCCACGCTCTCGGGCAACGAGAACGCGACCTCCGTCTCGGGAAACTCCGAGCCCACCCGTTCGATCGCACGCTCTATGTCCCCGACGACGTCGACTTCCTCGACGGACGTGTCGGCGCTCTCGAGGGAGCGCTCGACGGCACGGGTCTTGTCGGCCAGCGAGATCAGATCGCCCGCCTGCTCCTGGATGGTCCGTGCGTACCGTTCGTCCTCGGCGTCGACGGCCTCGGCGAGCATCACGGCACAGCCTTCGATGATGTTCATCCCGTTTCGGAGGTCGTGGCGCAACACCCGGTTTAGGATCTCCACGCGCTGGCGGCGCTGTTTGCGTTCGGTCACGTCCGTGTACACCGCGAACACCCGGTCGGAGCGTTCGTCGACCGTGATCGGGACGATCCGCAACATGAAATCCCGCAGCCCGTCGTCCGTCCGTCGTTTGACCTCCTCCTCGACGACGCGGCCGCGCTCGCCGCGCTCGTTGTACGCCGTCGCCTGCTCCTCGCGGCTCCCCGGAACGATGAACTCGTCTATGGGCTCGCCGACGACACGCTCGGCGTCGAACCCGAAGACGCGCTCGAACGCCGGGTTGACCGCCTCGACGATCGGCTCCCCGTCGACCATCGAGCTGTAGACGACGGCGTCGGGGACGTTCTCGAACAGCGCGAGAAACCGGTCGCGCTCTTCGCGAAGCCGGTCCTCGAAGGCGGTCCGCTCTAGGGCGTCGGCGACGTGAGAGAGAAGCAGCTCCGTGAGCTCCTGGTCGGCCCGGTCGAAAGCCCCCGGCTCCGTCGAGGTCGCCTGAAACACCGCGCGATCGCCGATCGGGGCGCTCAACACCGACCGGAACCGGCCACCGCCGGCGATCGCGTCGGGCTCCTCGGAGAGGTCATCGATCCGGAACGTACGGCCCTCGCGGTGGGTCTTCCCCGCGATGCCCTCCTCGACGCTCGCCTCCGCCGCGTACTCCCCGTCGGCGACGTCCTCGGAGACCGCCCGTTTCACCAGCCGATCCCCGCGGACGGCGTCGACCGAACAGACGTCGAAGTTGAGCACGCCCTCGGCGGCGTCGACGGTCAGCGAGAACACCTCCGACTCCGTCTCACACGCCTCGAGCCGGGAGACGACGCCGTGGAGTGTCTCGATTTTCTCCTTGCGCTCGAGGAGCTCCCGTTCCATCCGGGCGCGCTCGCTTACGTCCCTGACGATGCCGACGGTGCCGGCGAACGCCCCGTCCTCGACCAGCAGCGTCGTCGTCACCTCGCAGGTGACCCGGTCGCCGCCTTTCGTCTCGACGACCACGTCGTAGGTCGCGACGGCCCCCTCCTCGGCGTCGCGCAGCCGCTCGATGGCTTCCCGACCGCGCTCGATGCTCTCTGCCGTGAGCACCGTCGAGACGTGTGCGCCGAGTAGCTCCTCGCGGTCGTAGCCGGTCACCGCCGTCAGGGTCTCGTTTATCGTGACGAACCGCCCCTCGGTGTCGAGGGCGTAGACGCTGTCGCCGACCGTCTCGACGACGGTCTTCGCCCACGCGAGCTCGCGTTCGCGCTCGGCCCGGTCGAGGGCCGCCTCGGCCGTCGCCGCGAGCACGGCAAGCAGGTGTCGCTCGGCCGAGCCCAGCCGCTCCCCGCCGCTGGAGGCGACCGTCAGCGTGCCGTGTTCGCCGAGGGGGTGGACGACCGCGTCGCCGACCGAGATGGGGAGCTCGTAGGGAACCTCGTCGGTCGAGGCGTCCTCGATGACGGCCGGCTCGCCCGTCGCGTAGACGTCCCAGATCACCCCGTCGCCGGGACCGATCGAGGGTGGGTCGTCGACGTGTTCGGCGAGCTCGTCGGTCATCGCGGCCACCTCGAGGGAGCCGGGTTCATCCCCCCGGAGGCGCAAACCGGCCCGGGCGCCGTCGATCACGGCCCCGGCCGCCGCCACGGTCGACTCGGCGACCACGGCCTTCGAGTCGGCCCGGAGCAACTCGGCGGTCGTCGACTGGAGGGTCTCGAGTGCGTCCGCCCGTTTGCCGTCAGCGGTGACGTCCCGGACGAACGAGACGACGTTGACGACCTCACCGCTCTCGACGACCGGCGTGTTGAACCACTCACAGGTGACCGTCGAACCGTCCGCACGGCGGTTGCGGTCGATCAGCCGGCTGCTCTCGGTCGGATCGGTGAGCTCACCCCACAGCTCGACTGCGGTCCGATCACCCTCCTCCGGGAGCAACAGCGTCGAGGCCTCCCGACCGACGGCCTCCTCGGCGGGGTAGCCAAACAGCGCCGTCGCGGCGTCGTTCCAGCCGACGACCTCGAAGGCGGGGCTCCAGACGACGGCCGCCAGCGGGGTGGCCTCGAGTACGCGGCCGAACCGGTCGTCGGGCGACGCCTCCACGAGGAGGTCCACGACCCGGCTCACCAGCGTGGCGACGCCCTGGTCGGCCGGCACGTAGCCGTCTGCGCCCGCGGCGGCGAGCTCGCCGGCCAGCACCTCGCTGCCGCCGGCGACGTACGCGACGACCGGTACCTCGGAGCGACGGCGGAGGCGTTCACACAGCGTGACGACGTCGCCGTCCGGGACCGTCCGCTCACAGACCACACAGTCGGCGCGGGGGAGCACCGCGAGACACTCCCGGACCGTCTCCACACGTTCGACCGTCACGCCGACGCCCTCGAAGCTCTCGGACAACCCCTCCGGGAGGGCTGCACCGACGTAGACGATCCGTCTGCTGTCGGTCGTCATCAGCACTGGTTATTGGCTTTACTGAGCCGAGACGCTCCCCCCTCTTTAATGTTCGATCGGTTTCGGCGGCTGACCCGCGGGAGGAGACGGCGTTCGACGGCGGCCGGTCGGCGGTGAACGACGTCCACGGGACGGCCCGGGCGGGTTCGAGGGTCGATCGCGGCTTCGACCCGGGTGTCGCGGGGCGCTCAGCTCTCGGCCGCGCCGGCGAACGCCCGGAGCACGCCGCGGCCGTCTGTCGTTCCGAGCTCTGACAGGGTGGCGCGCTCGGGGTGGGGCATCAACACCGCGACGGTCTCGCGCTCGCCGAGCACGCCGGCGACGTTGTGTTTCGAGCCGTTCGGGTTCGCCTCGGGGGTGAGCGCGCCGTCTGCGTCACAGTACCGAAAGAGGATCCGATCTTCGATCTCCAGTTCGGTCAGCCGGCCGTCGTCGAGCTCGTACCGGCCCTCCCCGTGGGCGATCGGCAGCTCGATCACCTCGCCCTCTTCGTAGGCGGCCGTCCAGGGCGTATCGGCACGTTCGACACGGAGGTGGACGTGCTCACACTGGAACCGGGCGCTCTCGTTCGTGGTGAACGCCCCGGGGGTCAGCCCGGACTCACAGCCGATCTGGGCGCCGTTGCAGATCCCGAGGACGGGCACGCCGTCGGCGGCCGCCTCGCGAACCGCGGCCATGATCGGCGAGTGGGCGGCCATCGCTCCCGCCCGCAGGTAGTCGCCGTAGGAGAATCCCCCGGGGACGACGATCCCCGTCGTGTCCGCCGGGAGCCCGTCCTCGTGCCAGACGATCTCGGCGTCGATCCCGAGCCGGTCGAGTGCACGCTCGGCGTCCCGGTCGCAGTTCGAGCCGCCAAAACGGACGACGGCGACCGTCATCTACCGTTCGGCGACCTCCACGTCGTACTCGTGGATGGTCGGGTTCGCGAGCAGTCTGTCGGCCATCTCCTCCGTTCGCTCCCGGGCCTCGTCGGCGTCGGCGGCCTCCAGGTCGATCTCGAACCGGTCGGCCGAGCGCAGCGCCTCGATGGCGAACCCGAGCCGCTCTAGCGCCCGGGCGGTCGTCTCCGCCTCCGGATCGAGCACGCCCCGTTTGAGCCGGACGGTCACCGTCGCGGTGTAGGCGGTCATTACCCGAAACCCCGCAACCGTAGCGCAAAACGCTTTCGTCTCCCCCACACCCCGACGTGGGTTCACACCGGGTGGCGCGGTCGGCTCAGTCGGCGGTGTGTCCGGGGACCGATAGGTGCGCGCGGGATGACGGATTCGAGCTGGCTGGCGGTGTTCGGACACGACGAACACGGCGGCGCCCCTTCACCTGCAGACTGCATCCACACGACGGAGACGCCGTAGGCGGTACGATGGCGACGTCACGACGGCCGTGTTCGGTTCACTCGCCGCGAGGGCGGTCTTGCCGGCTCGTCCTCGCACTCCGGCGGTCGCGTCTCCGGGATCGGTCGGGGAGTCAGAACGGTTTTTAATCCATCGCGCTCCACTACTGGTATCCCGTGTCCGAGAGCTCCGAAGTGACGTGGCGGACCTATTTCGGCTTCAGCGACCCGTACGAGAACCAGGCGGACGTCATCGAAACGATCATCGACACGGCCCGAGACTCCGGATACCTGGCGATGGAAGGGCCCTGTGGAACGGGGAAGACGATGGCCTCGCTCACGGCTGCCGGCTATCTCCTCCGAGAGACCGACCAGTTCGACAACGCGATCGTCGTCACTCCGGTGAAACAACAGCGCCAACAGTTCGTCGAGGACCTCCGGGTGATCAACAGCCAGCTTGCGGAACCGCTCTCCGGCGTTGCACTCGTCGGGAAACGCGATCTGTGCCCGTACGGACGCGAGGACGTGTTTCCCGATGGGAGCAGCGTTCAGGAACGATGTGACGATCTCAGGGAGGCAACCGCTGCTCTCGTCAGCGAGGACAGCTCCCTCGAAGTCGACCGACAGTTCGAAACGGACGCGACGCCGGACTCGTCACCGATTCCCGAGGAGGAGAAGTGGTGGGATCCAGCGAAAGGCCGGGTGCTCGTCGAGAACGCGAAGCGAGACCCGCTGGACGGGGACGCCGTCCCGCTCCACACCGCTGGCAGGACCGCGCCGTACGCCCGAACACAGCCGTCGACGACCCCGGAGCTGACGGGGTCTGGGAACCGCCAGCTGTACTGCCCGTTCGAGGCGGACTGGTACGGTCGTGACAAAGGCTCACCGGTGACGTTCGAGTCGGGGGACGACCACGTCGTCACGACCGAGGAACTCCTCCCGAGCGCCATCGAAATCGGAACCTGCCCGCACCGTGCGATGACCGTGCTGATGAAGGACGCGGACGTCGTGATCGGAAATTACAACCACCTCTTCGACGCCGCGAGCCGCCATCTCACCGCCCCGATACTCGACGAGCGGACGCTCGTTATCATCGACGAGGCACACCGGATCGAAGAACGCGTCCGGGACCTTCTCACGGACACGATCGGCTACTACACGATCAAACGCGCCAGGCGTGATCTCGAACTGGTCCTCCAGCCGGCGCGCCAGGGACCACAAAACGAACGCGAGATCAAAACGCGGCTTGGGGCACACGACGTCTCGCTCGAGGCGGTCGAGACCGCCGAGACGTTCTACGGGGACGTGATGGAGTGGCTAGAAACCCGGGTGGACGACGAGCTCCGGGAACGGTTCGAGCAGTACGGAACTGGCCCGTCGTGGAACTCGCCACCGGAGGGGAACGTCGAGGTGCCACTCCGGGATCCCGACGAATCCGAGCCCGACGAGTTCACGCGCTGGGCCGAACGGGAGGGGTACGGCGGGGAGACGTTCCGGACGCTGAGCGGGGTCGGCCTCGCCGTCGAGGACGCGGTAGAACGGATGGAAACCGACCGGGACTGCGTCTGCACCGCTGTCGGAGCGTCGTTCGGACAGTGGTGGGAACGAGACCACGTCGAGTACTTCAGAGAGATCGAGCTGGTGCCTTCGAGAACGGACGAGCGAGACGTAGAGAAGCCGTGGATGAATCGGTACAACGCGTCGCTCGTGATGTACAACTGCATGCCGTCGGAGAAGATCAAGGACATCCTTGAGGAATTTGGCGGCGGCGTCCTCATGAGTGCGACCCTCGAACCGCTCTCGATCTTCGAAGAGATAGCCGGCCTCGAGGAGCTGGCGACCGACGAGGAGCCCCGGGCCGTCTCCTCGCGCACGTACGATCTGACGTTTCCCGAGGAGAACCGGGCGAGCTGGATCGTCGACGTCGAAGCGTTCAAGAAGCGAAACCGGGGCGAGCCGTCGATCGAAAACACGAACAGCACGCGGGAGCGCTACGCGTACGTCGCACGGGAGATCGCACGCAGCCACGGAAACGTCCTCCTCGCGTGGCCGAATTACTCCGAGGCCGAGTGGGCGGCAAACCGCCTCCGAGAGGAGATCGACAAACCGGTCGTCCTCGACCGGTCCTCGAGCCACGAGGAGACCAGGGAACTGAGACGTGAATTCGTCCGCGGCGAGCCGAAAGTCCTGGTGACGAGCACTCGCGGTACGTTGACCGAGGGCGTCGATTACGACGGCGACGAGCTGCACACGTGCGCCGTATTCGGGATCCCACTGGTGAACATCGGATCGCCCAGGGTGCGGGCGGTTCAGTACGCCTACGGCGACCGGTTCGGATCGGAGAACTCCTTCACCTACGCCCTGACGATCCCCGCAGTCAGACAGATCCGGCAGGCACTCGGCCGGGTCATCCGTGGACCGGACGAACGGGGCGTACGAATCGTCGTCGGCGAACGGTTCGTTCCCGGCGCCCTGCACTCGGTATCGGAGTACTTCCCCGAGAACGAGCGAGCGGAGTTCGTACGGATGAAACCCGACTTTCTGGCCTCACAGTTCGAGGGGTTCTGGGAGGGCTGACGACCGCGGTTCGAGCGCCGATCCGGCGATCGCGTCGCTCGCAGGCACCCCGTTCTGGGATCGACGCTCATGGTCCGTGACGGGCCGGCCGCGGGACCGATCCGTTCTCCCGTCCGGCGTATAAATAAGGTTCAAGTATACGGCGTTCGACTCAGGGAGATCGGTTCCGTAGGTACGATCATGATCGATGATTTCGACGGATTGGACCGTCGGGTCGACCCCGGCGGCGTCGGGACGAGATGTGTGCTCGCGTACACCTACGACGGCGACTCCGAGGACCACGAGCGGTGGCTCACCCAGTGGGGACTCGAGTGGACCGACTGTGTGGCCGTCGAGGGGCTCACGTTCGACCGCGGCCGGGAGAACGGCCGACTCGCGGTCCGTGTGACGATCGAGACGACGGACGAGGGCGGACCGGCGGAGTGGGGACCGACGCGCAGCCGTCTGCTCGATCGCCTCGCCGACCGGGTCGACGACTACCTCCTCTGCTGTCTGCCGGCGGGGACACGACCCTCGTCGGTGTAGACCCATTCGCCGACGACACGCGTCCGTCAGGTCGCTCCCATCCGGTCGAGTACGTCTCTGCGGCCCCGTTCGAGCCCGAGGGCGACGAGCAACAGGACGAGTCCGGTGACGACGAGGACGGTCGGCCCGGAGGCCGCGTCGGCGACGGTCGCGGCGAGGAAGGCGACCACCTGGAGGAAGAAGGCGACGGCGACGAGGTTCACGAGCGCCCGGGAGCGCCGCTCGACGGCGACGACGACGGCCGCGAGCAGGACCGAGAGCAAGCCGAGGTGGACGACCGCGAACGCGAGGACGGCGGGCACCGGGGGGACGAGGTCGACGAGAACGGCCACGAGCGCGACGGCGACGACCCCGGTCACGACCGAAGCGAGGGTCGCACGGTCGAGTCGGCCCGCACGCACGAGCCGGAAACTCCCGACGACGGCGCCGACGGCCGCCAGCGCGGTCGCGACGACGATGCCCGTCACCTCGAGGGCGAGGCGGTCGTACTGCCACTCCAGGCCGCCGATGGCGAGCAGGGTCGCGGCGACCAGGGCGACGCCGACGAGTCGGTAGACGTCCCCGAGGCCGGAGCCGACGGCCCCGCTCCGCCCGGCCCTACCGCCCGCCCCGTCACGGACGGGGTCGTCGGACGCGCCGCCTCCGTCCGGACCGACCCCGGACGCCCCGTTTCGCTCGGCGAGGGCGATCAGGGCGACCCCGAGGAAGCCGACGGCGATCGGGAGGTCCGTGGCTGCTTCGAGGACGGCGACCGCGCCGGCGGCGGCCGCGAGTCCGAGGGCGACCGTGAGCTGCGAGCGGCGGGCGTGGCCCACGGGGAGTGCGACCGCCGCCCAGACGACCAGGAGCCACTCCGTCCCGGGTTCGATCTCCCAGAGGTCGACGAGGACGACCAACGCGGGACCGACGATCGCCACCGCGAGGGTCCAGAGGGCGTTTCCGACCCGCGGAGCGCGGTCACGGACGAGCGCCTCCCCGGCGACGGCGAACGCCGGCGCCGCGAGGAGGAGGATCGCGGTCCGGACGAGTCGTGGGATCGCCTCCCAGCTCGACGCCAGCGCCCAGATCACGCCCACCCCGAGCAACGCCGCACCCATCAACGAGACGACGATCGCGAGCCGTGAGCCCTGGTCGTCGTCGTCGTGGTACTCCCGGATCGCCGCCGCCTGCTCGGCGCTCACGAGCCCCTCCTCGACCCACTCTTCTGTGGCCTCGCGGAGCTCGTCCGTGTCCATGGCCGACGTACGACCGCGGTGACACGTAGTTGTACCGACGGTGGAGTCCGACCTGCAGCGGTCGCCTGCAAAGGTTAACTCCGTCACGCCCCACGACCGAGTATGCTCGAGACGCTCACCGCACGGGAGCTCGCGGCGCTGTACGACGCGGACGAGAAGTTCGCCCTGGTCGACACCCGGCCGGCGGGCAGCTACGACGCCTGGCACGCCCCGGGGGCGATCCACTTCCCGTTCGAGCCGACCGAGGAGCTCGACGGTCGGCTGACGGAGCTACGTGAACTGGTCGGGGACGCCCCCAAGGTGGTCACCATCTGCGGGAAGGGGATCAGCTCGGGCACCCTCGCGGCGGAGCTCGTCCGCGCGACCGACGCGTTCGACGTCGCGGCCGTCGAGGGCGGGATGCGCGCCTGGAGTCGGGTGTACCACCGGGTGCCGATCGAGGTCGGTGGGGACGACGGACCGGTCGTCGTCCAGATCCAGCGCCGGGCGAAGGGCTGTCTGGGCTACGTCCTCGGCGATCCGGACGTCGGCTCGGCCGTCGTCGTCGACGCCACGGCCGACGTCGAGCAGTTCGTGCTGGCCGCCGGCGAGCGGGGGCTGCGGATCGACGGGGTCCTCGACACTCACGTCCACGCCGACCACGTCTCCGGCGGCCGGGAGCTCGCCGACCGGCTCGGAGTCCCCTACTACCTCGGGGAGGGGGCGGTCGACCGGGACGTCACGGTTCCGTTCGAGCCCCTCGCCGACGGCGACGTCCTCCCGGTGGGTGACCGCGAGCTCCGGGTGATCCACACCCCCGGCCACACGAGCGACATCCTCTCGCTCGTCTTCGACGACCGGGCGGTCCTGACCGCCGACACCCTCCACGCGGAGGCCCCCGGTCGGACCGAACTCGAGTTCGGCGAGGGAGATCGCGGGGCACGGCTGCTCTACGCCTCGCTGCACGAGCGACTCCTCCCGTTGGCCGCGGACCTCCTCGTCCTGCCGGGACACGTCGGGGTCTCGACCGACGGGCGCTTCGACACCGCCACGCCCGGCGAGCCGATCACGACGACGATCGGCGCGGCCCGGGAGCTCCCGGCGCTCGAACTCGGGGAGGCCGCGTTCGTCGACCGACTCGCCGACGCGGGCGCCACGCCGGCGAACTACGAGCGGATCATCGAGATCAACCGCGGCGTCGTCGAGCCCGGCGACCGGGTCGAACTCGAGCTGGGCCCGAACAACTGTTCGGCGTAGCGGCCGAGGGCCGACGGGACGGACCGCCGGAGGTCGACCCGAGATAGCTTTTTCCGCCGTCGGCGCGACCGGCAGGCATGCGAAATGCCAAGATCGTCTGTACGCTCGGGCCCGCCTCGGACGACCGGGAGACGATCGTCGCCCTCGCCGACGCCGGGATGTCGGTCGCCCGGCTGAACGCCAGCCACGGGAGCCGCCGGGAGCGGGCCGAACTCACGAAACGCGTCCGGACGATCGACGAGCGTCGCTCCGATCCCGTCGCGGTGATGCTCGACACGCAGGGCCCGGAGATCCGGACCGCGCCGCTCCCGGAGGGCGAGACTGTCCGTCTCGAGGACGGTTCGACGGTGCGGTTCGTCGAGGGCGAGACGATCGACGGCGGGACGGTCGGGCTCTCGCTGTCGATCGACGCGGTCGACCCCGGTGACCGCGTCCTGCTCTCGGACGGCACCATCGAGACGACGGTCACCGGCCGGGACGGCGACGCGGTGATCGCCCGCGTCGATGCGGGGGGCGACCTCGGGAGCCGGCAGGGAGTGAACGTGCCGGGGGTCGACCTCGACCTCGAAGCTGTCACCGAGAACGACCGGCAGGACCTCGAGATGGCCGTCGACTGTGGGGTCGATTTCGTGGCCGCGAGTTTCGTCCGGGACGCCGAGGACGTCTACGAGGTGAGCGAAGCCCTCGAGAGCCTCGGCGCGGAGATCCCGGTGATCGCGAAGATCGAGCGGGCCGACGCCGTCGCGAACCTCGAGGGGATCGTCGAGGCGGCCTACGGCGTCATGGTCGCCCGCGGTGACCTCGGGGTCGAGTGCCCGATGGAGGACGTCCCGATGATTCAAAAGCGGATCATCAGGCGGTGTCGGAACGCCGGGACGCCGGTCATCACCGCGACGGAGATGCTCGATTCGATGATCGAGTCGAAACGACCGACGCGTGCGGAGGCCTCCGACGTCGCCAACGCCGTCCTCGACGGCACCGACGCCGTGATGCTCTCCGCGGAGACGGCCGTCGGCACGAACCCGGTCGCCGTCGTCGAGACGATGGACCGGATCGTCCGCCAGGTCGAACGGTCGGCGGAGTACACAGAGCTCCTCGAAGCGCGGGTTCCGGACCCCGGGGAAGCCCGAACGGACGCGCTGGCCCGGGCGGCCCGATATCTCGCCCGCGACGTGGGCGCGGACGCGATCGTCGCGGCGACGGAGTCGGGGTACACGGCGCTGAAGACCGCCAAGTACCGCCCGCCGGTGCCGGTCGTGGCCTCGACGCCAGCCCAGCCGATTCGGCGAAAACTCGCCCTCTCGTGGGGGATCACGCCGCTTTACGCCGCCGTCTCGGGACAGACCGCCGACGCGGTCATCGAGCGGGCCGTGCGCTCGGCCCTCGACGCCGGCGTCGCCGAAGGCGGGGACACCGTCGTCGTCCTCTGTGGGATGATGACGTACCTCGAGGGGGCGGACACGACGAACATGCTGAAAGTCCACGTCGCGGCGGAGGCGATCGGGACCGGGCGGGCGGTCGTCGAGGGACGGGCGTCGGGGCCGATCGCACACGCCCCCGACGGCGACCTCTCGGCGGTTCCCGAAGGGGCGATCCTGGCGATCGGTCGGGGGTTCGACGCGCGGTTCGAGGGCGATCCGACGACGCTCGCGGGGATCGTCGACGCCCGTCCCGGGATGACCGGCTACCCGGCGCTCGTCGCCCGCGAGGTCGGGATCCCGATGGTGAGCGACGCCGACCTCTCGGGAATCGAGGCCGGAACCGTCGTCACCGTCGACGCCGAACGGGGGATCGTCTACGGCGGCGCGATCGCCGACGACGTCCGGGGGTGAGCCGCGGGCTTTTTTCCCCTCCACCCCGTAGGTGGTCCCATGTCAGAGGACCGCCCGGACGGGCGGACGACCGGAGCGGACGGGACGTCGTCGGCTCCGGACGACGTGGTGTCCGAGGGAGCCCAGTCGTCGGACGCGGGATCGCCGGACGGACGGATCGAGTTCGATCGATCCGAAGCCGCCGGCGAGGACGGCGCCGACCGGATCCCGATCGCGACCGACGATTGGCCGGAGCCGGCCGACCGCGAGCGAGCCGAGCCGCCCGGTCCGGAGCCTAACTCGGCGCCGGTGGAGCCGGGGGAGCCGACCCTGGAGGGGGCGCTTTTCGTCCTGCTCGGCGCGGTCGCGATGACCGTCGTCGTGATCCGGCTCGTCTCGTTGCTCCCCGCGGGGTGACCTTTGGGCCGGTATCCCACGTCGGTGATCGACTCCTCGAACCGGTGCCCGACGCCCAGTCAGATGATCTGCCCCCTGGAACGGTTCCCAGCACCCCTGGGTGGTGACTGTCTCCCCGAGAGTGCATCGGGTCCCCCGAAACGGCTCCTGCCGGCCTGATGCGACACTCGTCACCTCGAAACGGTGGCCGTCGACTCCCGACGGTGTCCGGTCGGTCGTTCATCCGGAGGTCCGGCCGTCCGCCGGGGGGTCCGGTCGGCCGTTCACCCGGAGGTCCCGTCGGCCGTTCACCCGGAGGTCCCGTCGGCGTCAGCTCGGTCACTCCGGGGCGGCCCCGCCGACTGTCCGTCCGTCAGCGCTTGAGTTCGTTCGCGAGCCGGGAGAGATCACCCTGGCGTTCGACCTCCTCGAGGACCTGCTCGCGCTGGCGGATGTCCTCGGAGTCCGCGCCGTAGGCCCTGACGTACTCCGCGCGGCTGTGGTCGGTCAGCGCGTGTCGGATCGCGGGGTAGCCGTCGGGGACGATGGTGCCACACACCTTACACTCGTGGCGTTCGTGTTCTGTGACCTGGTGGAGGATCAGCGATTCGACGTCCTCGAAGGCGACGCCACAGCCGTCGATCCCGCATTCCCAGGGCATTCGTCCGACCCATCGCCCGGTCCGCTCAAAGCTCTTTTCGCCGAACGGGCGAACCAGAACCCCTATCTCCCGGCCCTCGAAACGGGGGACCGTGACAGGGGAGTTCCGGGTCGACCTCCACGTGAAGGTCATAGACGAGACGGTGCTCCGGCGGGCCCGGGCGGCCGGACTCGACGCGCTCGTCTACGCTCCCCACTTCACGCGGCTGCCGGAGATCCGCGAGCGTGCAGCCGCCCACTCGAGCCCGGAGCTACGCGTGATCCCGGGCCGGGAGCTGTTCACGGGATCGTGGCGAAACCGCAAACACGTCCTCGCGATCGGTCTCTCCGATCCGATACCCGACTTTCTCACCCTCGAGGCGACGATGGACGAGCTCGAACGCCAGCGGGCGGCCGTCCTCGCGCCACACCCGACGTTCGCGACGGTCAGCCTCGAGGAGCCGGACGTCCGCCAGTACCGGGAGCTGATCGACGCCGTCGAGCTCTACAACCCGAAACACCTGCCCGTCCACGACCGTCGGGCCCGACGGCTCGCCGAGGCCCTCGAGCTGGCGCCGTTTGCCTCCTCGTACGCCCACCTCTTGGGGAGCGTCGGCGCGGCCTACACGGCGTTTCGTCGCCCGATCGAGGGCGAAGACGACCTCGTCGCCGCGCTCCGGGAGGACGCCCCGCGACGGCTCGTTCGCGCGAGGGGGCTCCGGCGGTGGCGGACGACCGCCGGCGAACTCGCCCACCTCGGCTGGGAGAACAGCTGGCAGAAGGCCGACCGGATCTTCCTCCGCGGGCTCGAGCCGACCCACCCCGACCACATCGCCTACGGCGGCCGGTTCGACGACGCCTCGGTGTACTGACGACGGGGCCCGTGGCGTGTACCGCCGCCGGCGAGGGCGATCACGCCTCCTCGATGGGCGCTCCCTCGCTTCTGACGGTGCTGCCGATCACGAGCGCGGCGCCGATGATCACGAGGTTCTTGACGATGTACTGCCCCTCGACCGTGAGTGCGTACGGGGCCGCAGTGTAGACGACCCCGGGCAGGATCACGAGCGGCAGGAACGTCCCCGGAAGCTGGAGAAAGAGCAGGAGGATCCCCAGCCGGATCAGCGGCCGATAGAGCAGACAGAGCCCGATGAGCACCTCCCAGAGGCCGAGTACGGGGACGAACACCGACGGGGGAACGACGTAAACCGTCGCGGCGACGAGCTCGGCCGCCGGGCTGGCGTCGAACAGCTTCAGCGCGCCGAACCAGACGAAGACGACGGCGACGGCGACGCGCAGGATCGGGACCCCCCAGCGGTCCATCCAGGCCGCGATCGTCGCGTCGACCTCGTCGAACCGCCGTCGGTACGCCCGAACCTGCTCGGGGACGGAGTCGGTTGCCATCGACGAAAACACGGTTCCCGCCGGGGAAAGCCTCTCGATCCGTCGGGAGACGGGAGCGTCCGCTGACGTTGACGATCGGTCGCGTGGCGGCGGTTCACGGTCCGTCCCGAGCCGCCCTACGACCCATCTTCCCCTCGAACGGCTTCGAGGGTCTCCCCGACGCGGTCCCAGTGGCTACCCTTCCAGAACGCCTGGTCGCAGTCTCGACACCGCCAGACGGCTTCGACGGCGGGGTCGGGGGCGTACGCCGGCGTCCGGTCGTCGTCTGCGACGCGATCGAGCGGGCCGTTGCACGCGCCACAGCGGCCCGGCTCGTCGTCGAGGCGCAGCCCGATCCCGGCGCGGTGGAGCTCCCGGAGCTGCCCTTCGGGCTCCCGGGCTTCGAGGAGGATCGAGGCCTCGGCCCGGCCCGCGAGCGCCACGTCCCGGGTGAGGATCGTCCGGCCCTCCCGCCGGGCGACCGCGAGCAATTCGTCGTCGTCCTCGAGCCCGCGGTCGCCCGCGTAGGCCGCGTCGTGGCCACACATCCGGAGGTGGGCGACGACTCCGCCACACATGATATCGAGGAGGACGCGGGACACCGCGGTCACCCCGTCGGTTCGAGCAGCTCCGGGAGCTCGTTGACCGAGTCGCGGACGGCGCTCGCACCGGCCCCTTCGAACGTCCGACGGCCGGCCTCGCCGGAGAGGCCGCCGGTGAGCACGCCGACCCCGTGGTACCGCCGGTCGGGGTCGACCCCGTCGGCGTTCACCGCCGTCCTGACGTCGTCTACGGTGTCTCCCACGAACGCGACCGCCGTGGCGTCGAACCGCTCGGCGAGCGTCGTGAGTGCCTTCGGGTGTGGCTTGCCCTCCGCCCAGTCGTCCATCGTGAACCGGGC
>LFCJ01000726.1_pt1 | contig 21528 bp, 16 predicted proteins | sample 643141 | NCBI WGS metagenome assembly LFCJ01 (sample SAMN03766243, study PRJNA286221) | soda lake metagenome | biome: soda lake; feature: Kulunda steppe; material: water; isolation source: sample B1-Br-g2 brine of Lake Bitter-1 | place: Russia: Kulunda steppe | collected 2010-07
AAAGGGGGGGGGCCACAGGGCCACGTTATTGTCACTACAAGCCCCTTCACACCGCCACTGGTTGCTGCTACAAGCCACTACACGCCGCTTTAGGCCTCTACACGCCATTGGAATGTGCCAGGGTAACAGGCTGACAGACATTGAGTTACGGGCTCCAGGGAAGGGGGGGGGGAGCACTGGGGAGTGCCATGCCAGTTGTGGCGTGACACCCCTCGTGCCCTCCATGTCACGGCCACCATCCATCTCGGCCACGAAAAGCATTCATGGCAATGCGCGCAGCTGCGCAGGCAGGCCTTGTATGATATGCAAGTGCAGGTGCACATGGCAAAGGCTGGCTCTTTCGCACAATTCGAGCTGGCTTCCAAGCTGAGCAAGCAAGCATACACGCACGCATGCACACATGTGCACGCATGTGAGCATACACGCACGCTAACACATGCGCACGCGCGCGCGCACACACACACTGCGTGTTGGCCCCACTCCTGGCACTGCCTGCACAGGCAAGGCGCCCGTCGGTGTGTGCACCCTGGACGTACTGGACACTAAGCCCTGGACAAAGCCTCCGCCAACCGTGCGCGCCCCCACCGCTGCCATCCCGCAGCCGCAGCACCACACGCTGCCCCCCAAGGCGCCCTCCTTGCCCACCCTCCTGCTGCCCTCCTTCCCGCTCAAATCCACCCCAATTAACACCCCCACCAAAACCAGCCCAGCCGGCGGAGGCGGCGGCAGCAGCGGCGGTGGCTCTCCATGGGGGCTGCGGGACGGCAGCGCGTCGCAGGTGCTGCTGGAGACCCGCAACAGCGCGCACAGCAGTACGCCGGGGGCGGACGGGGGCGACAGCGGCGGCGGCAGCCCCCACCCCTTGTCCGCACCCGCGCATGGGCGCAGCTGGCGGGGCCCGCATACCATTGACCCCACCGTGCAGCTGTCCTCGCCGTTTACAAACACCGGCACGGCGTCATCCATGTGCTCCTGGCGTGCATCGCCACCGCCAGGCTCGCTGACCCGCAGCCGCAGCAGCCCCAACAACCCGTTCCCTGCACTCATCCTGCGCCCTCCTGCCAGCGAGTGGCAGCAGCAGCAGCAGCAGCAGCAGCAGCAGCAGCAGCAGCAAGGGCACGTAGGTGCCCACACGCACTCGCTGGGGCAGTGGGGCGGGGGGGTCCAGGGCATGGAGCGCGCCGCGCACGCCGCGCACGCGCGCAGGCTGAGTGCAGGCACCGCAGGGTCGCCCCAGGCTGTGCGGCTGCTGCCCCTCCCAACAAACCAGGCGCAGGTACTTGGTGTGTGTGTGTGAGAGAGAGAGAGAGAGAGAGAGAGAGAGAGAGAGAGAGAGAGAGAAAGCATGCGCGCATGCGTGTGTACGTGTCCTTGACTGTCTTTTCTGTTCACGTGGGTTATGCGTGGGATAGTGCATGCATTGTCAGTAAATGTATGTGTGTGCGCCCAAGTGCGCATGAAGCCTTGAGCAGGCTCAGGGCTTTGCAGGCATGTGTGCTTCACTAATCAAGGGTGTGCATGTGTGCCTGCTGGTACAGGCGTGCATGTGTGTGTTCTGCCGTGCTCCCTGAGCGCAGGGAGCGCATGGCTGCTGCCCATACATCTCAACCCCCTGTGTCTCCATCATTTGCGCCGTGCCAGCCCGATCCATGACCTTGGCGTGAGCAGAGACCATGCGTGCCTGCCGTCCACGCACCAGCACAGGGCCCGGTGCTGCATGCCCAGGCACAGCGTCCCGCCTGTGCATCAGATTGCGTCCCCTTGTTGTTACTAGGTTGGGTCAGGTCCGGCGCTGCTGCTGCGGCCCGCCCCACGCAGCCTGTGTGCGCGGGCCCACCGGCATGCACCGTAGATGCCTGCCGCGCAGGCAGCCTGCCCCATCCATGTTCCCTACTGCAGGCAGCCTGCCCCATCAATCACCCACACTGCTTGCACTTGGCGCAGGGCCTGCAGGCGTCCCCGCTCAGCACCTCCTTGCCCTTTGGGAACAGCGCGCCGCCCACACCAGTGCGCGACGACCACGAGCGCCTGGCGCTGCAGGGCTTCTTCAGCCCCCGCTTGCTCGCGAGGGTGAGTGGGTCCCACGCAATTGCTCGCGCATGCGTGCTCCCAGCGCACACCCAGCAAAACGCGAAAGGGTGAGCGTGTGGGTGTGCAGAGATAGCCTGGCGCTGCTGGCAAGGTTGAGCGCTAGGTGCTCGGTGCCGCTCACAAAGCACAGCGCTTTGCGCCGCTTGCGCGGGGGGAGCACTCGGTGCCGCTTGCACAGGGGGAGCGCTCGATGCTGCTTGCAAGGGGGGGCACTTGTTGCCGCAAAGGTCCTACTGCTCGCCCTCAAACTGTCGCAGCAATTGCACGCAAGGCGTGGTGCACATGCAAGCAGGCATAACGATTCCTTAAGGATTTAGATACAGATGTGACCTAGCCCACCTCCCGCCCTGCCTCCTTTCTTTGCTTCACCATTCATGCTTGCAACCTGCTTAGTCCTGCACAGCCCGCCGCAGCTGAGGGGATATGCATGAGTCAGACGGCCCAACTGTACCACTTCAGGGGCAGTTATGAGCCCACCAGCACCTCAGTGGCCCGCCGCTTGCCCCCTGCTTTGTTAACAAACACCCTGCCCAGCATGCAGCTGTCCCACCCCATACAAGTAGTATCTCCACCTTCACGCCGCGCAACCTGGCCACAGCCGCTGTGTCATGTGCTTACTGCACCCACCCTACTCACGCTGCTCGCTGTGCGCACCTGGCCCTCACCCTCTCACACCATGCCCCCACGCCTGACGCAGAATGGCCACGGCTCCACCTGCAACCTGCTGCTGGACAAGGTGTCCGAGAGCACAGGTGGCGAGAGCCCCGACACCTCCCTCCCCTCCTCCTCCGAGCGGATGTCTGACCTTTAGGGCATGCAGAGTTTTTGGGGGGCTGCAAGTCGGGTAGCGTCCTTCAGGGCTTCCATCCTACAGAAAGGGCCAGTCTGTAGCAGCAGGGGCCACATGCTGGGGTTACTAGCTAGAGGCTGCAGCGGCGGCTGGCCTGAGGCGCGGGGGCCTGCCCAAAGTGGGGTAGTGACGGCATGCTGGCAGGGGCCTCTGGGGGATTGCCAAGCTGAGGCAGGGCCTCTTTGCGCGTGCGCATGTGCGCCAGCTCAAAGGGCCTGTCCGCATGGGGGTGCCAAGGCAGCCCTGAAGGCACGCGCACGCGAGTGCGCGCGCGCTCATGGGCTTTGTAGACCGTTTCAGTCTCGTGCGCTAAGGTGTGCAGTGCGCGTGGGGGGCATGTGTGCATGCCGCACATGGCGTTGCCTTGGGGGCAGCATGTGGCAGTATGCCCGTGCACACTTGCAGCTTGGCTGAGTCAGGATGCACTGTGGCGTGCATGTGGGCGGCTTGATGTGGGAGGCAGCATAGCGCCTTGCTTGCTCCGCTTGCTCGGCAGACATACTGAGTGACTCAAAAGGCAGGCAGCAGACATGTGAGTGACTCAAGAGGGCACGCAGCAGACACGTGAGTGACTCAGAGGGCACGCAGCAGACACGACACGTGGCTGTCCACGAGGATGCAGGGTCCAAATGTTGAGAGGGTGAGCAGGCAGGCCAGCAGGTGTGGACTGGGCCAGCGGCTGGGGACCGCCCAAACAATCCATCCTTTGGTGCATGAGGTGAGACTGAGCGCGCCCGCTTTGCCCTGTGCATCTCCACTGACTGGGTGGTGAAAGGGAGTCAGTTGAGCACCCCATGGGAGGCGGTTGCTAATTTAGGCGGCACCTCGTGCCTCATTGGCCTACCGATGACTTGAGGCACGGAGCCGCTGCTTGAGCTCACACAGGGCTCACCTGAGCTTGCACAGGGTGTGCTTCCTGTGGTCAGGCCTTTTACTGTGAGGGGCGCCCCTTGCTGAGGCAGGGAGGCCAGGCCTCTTGCTGTGACGGACAGCTTTCTAGGGTGATGAGCCCCCTTGCTGTAATGGCAAGGGCCCATGCCATGACATGAAGCTTTCCTGGATGGATGTGACAAAAAGCCTTACAAAAAGCATTGGAATTTCCAACCTGCTGTGTCATAGCACTGCGTGCCGGCGTGCTCAATTTGCATACGCGTGGCTGCTACTGTAGGGTTGCGCATAATGGGCCCACTGGTTTCATGTGCAAGGTGTCGGTGAGGTCTCACTTGAGCAGATGCATTGCTTTACCAACAGGTTCAGAGGGGACTTTCAGTGGGGACGCACTTGAGTAAGGCAGAATTGGGGGCTTTGTTTATCAAGTGTCACTGGAGGCGCACTTAAGGTATGAGTGGGGGTTTTGTTTATTAAGGTGTCACTGGGGGCAATATACAGTGTGTAGATCTGGCTCTGCATTGCTGCTGTGCCAGCATGGGCTTGCATCTTTTGGCAAGAGTGCCTCTTGGAGGGGGGGTTACGCGGTAGGGGAATTTCTCATCAAGACCCGGCTGGGTTGCCACCATCACCAAAACTGTCAGAATATCAGAGAGTGTTGGCTGGAATGACGCACTCGAACACACACCTTGAAATTGTAAGATCTCAAGCACTTCATGCACACCTCCTAGCATCCTCATCATGTTTGCAAGACCGTCTTACTTTAGGTATATATAGCATTAATTGTGTTCATTGACTGTCGGGCTGCCGCCTGCTGTGTCTATCGTGATGCCAGGGTGTGCTTGGTTTGCTGATGGCTTGGAACAACGATTTGTTTAAAGTCCCTGGTAAGATGTGGGGTTGCATGCACCAAGCAGCAGCGCTACAGGCCTGCTTTGCCCCCAGCCCTATTCTGCCATGGGTTGGGCTGTGAAGAAAGGAGGCAGGTCATTTTCTTGTGGGCCCTCGTAACCATTAATTAAGGTATCAGAAACCTTGTAGAAGGTATTGGAACATGAACACACCTCTTACGTATATAGTGTACATAATCAAAACTCGTATTTCATGGCTGCACCTGTGTGAGCGCCTTGCTCTGTAAGATGTACTTGTCTTCACTGTTGTCTTGCATAAAGGTTGCCGTATGCCTTTTACGTTCTTACTTATCTCCATAAGGTTCATCAGGGTTCACCAGGGTCATTCCTGAAGCCCTCATTATACGTCATGTGTGAGATCCATATGTGTGAGCCCTTGCTATCATGCCTTTCTTGGGCGAATTATACAACCGATTGAGACGGGTGCCATCCACAGGCTTAGGAACGCTTTTGGCTGTCAAATTTGCTGTATTTTTGGCATACGAAGATGTTTTTTTTGCATGTCAGGCATATGTTCTCGCCTCTTAGTAAACCCTTTTGAAAAATCCTTTGCCTGTCTTCATTTAAATGCATTTTTCAACCTCCTAACAGTGCCTGAGCTTGAATTTACCTGTTGCTCTTGCTAATAAAAATTGATATTGAGGCATGATAAGACTGTTGATCCCCAGCTTCAAGCACCAAGTTGGTGAGGTATGAGGTGGGGTTTAACTTCAACCTTAAAGTTTACAAGTTAAGGGGGTTAACCGCCAGCCAGGTCGTTAGGCTGATTGGTTTGTTGCTGGTCTTCGCCAGCCCAAAAATAGTCCATTATGTCCGAAATGAAATGGCAGAGTCTATTGTGCCGTTGAGAAAGAAAACCAAAGACAGTCTGACTAAGCAAGGCATGTGGAATATAAGGGGCCTCGATAGGAAAGGATTGGCAGAGAGGGAAGAAAAGAAAAGAGTACTTTCTTCTGAGAGAGCACACAAACAAGTCTTGACAGTCACGGTGAAAAGAACATGCACCTCATTTTGAACAGCAGCACAGGAACACTTGTCACAGTGGCCATTTCCACCGCGCCAGATGGACTCCATCCTCGGAGGATTCCACCGCGAGAGTATGAGCTCACAAGCTAAGCCTGCTCACATTCCTCATAACATGCTTAGGGAGATCAAGGTGCAGATAGCGAGGAGGTCTCAGGGGGGCACCCCCATTCCGCACCCGTGTGCGTGAATCAGCTTGAAGATCTAAGAGGGGGCAGGCAAACCAAGAATGATAAGTCACCAGTTTGTTGTCGCTTTCCAGAGCCTGAGGGTTCATGTCAGCAATGTCCCTCCACACTTTTCTCATCCTAAACCTCAGGTCAGCAGTGAAATCTGAGTAGCAAATAGGGAGCCCCTGCATGAAAGCCTGTGTATAAGTGTCACAGCCTCGCAATACCTCAAAGGCGCGTAAAGAGTTTAGAGTTTAAAAGGGTTAACCTCAAAGGCGCGTAAAACATCCGAAGCCCAAGATGTTTTAGCCCGAGGCACCAGCTTCAGGTCTGCATGAAGGGTCTGCTTAAGAGTGGCACTATTGGAGGACAACATCCCGTTGTAAAACTGAATGGCAGCTCTAAATCAATAGAATTGCAGGGGTTTTTCTTGCGTAGTTTTTCTTTCTTTTTTCTTTTTCTTTTCTTTCTTTCTTGCAGGGGTTCATGTGCACATTCACGTAAAACAGCCCAGTTAGGCGCAGACCGGGCCTTCAGTCAAGAATGAAAGGCCTTCAGTCAAGAAGTGCGACTGCTAGCCTGCTAATAAAAAACTATCAAAGCATGAAGGAAGAATTAAAGCTTATTGTTTTCCTGGCCCAGTGAAGCAGACACATTGTTGAAGCCTGCGGGAGGTCCAACCTTGAAGGTTACAACATGTAACCTGTGGGAAAAGACTGCACCAGAAGGGATACCCCTGACAAGACAATTGCAAAGATAAGGGGTTTACAAGGGGTTAACAAAAAAGAGGCCTTCAGTCGAAAAATACAACTGCCAGTCGCTAGCATTGCTGGTCTGCTCATAATAAGCAATAATTGATTGGAGGAAAAGTCATAGCTTATTGTTGTTCTGGCTCAGAAAGCAGACAAATTGAGGAAAACTTTGGGCGGAAACAGGGATACATGAGTGCGCATGGAGATAGGTTACAGTGCTGTAACTGCCGAACAAAGGCAGCTTAGCTGAAGCCAAACAGGCCTGCAACCAAAACCATCAAATGGCAAGCAAGGTAATGTTCTGAAATCGCTGTCATGCCGAGAGACTGCTGCACACCAAACAGACTCGTGGCATGACCATAACTCAAATACAGCTATCGCTGAACTGACAACAGGATCAAATACTCCACCAACTGACTCAACCAACCTCCGGGTCACAATGCAGCATAAATCTGGCACTGCACTAATCTGGCATGACATCCCACTGCATTCCACGGCACTCATGCATGAATAAATCCAGGCCTACGGAGATAGGCCACATGTGGATGAGTGCAGTGGAAAAGGACATGCTGCTCATCTTGTAGGTCATTAGCATTGAACAAGTTAGAAGCAGGGGTGGTATTGTGAGTCCAGGTCACTTTTTACACTCGTATCGCCACGCTGCAAGGGCCTTTGATCAAGAAGTGCGACTGCTAGTGCTACACTCGGAGCCTGCTCATTTGAAGCAGGAAGATCATAGTACAGTTAACATAGCTAACTCTGCAGGTCCGACCAGTCAAAACTAGTGAGTATTACTGAAAAGAAAAGAAAAACTGCGCAAGCAGCAAAAAGCTCCTAGCATCAATTAAGGAAAAGGGGCCACTTGGGAAGAAAAGCCCCTTCACCAGAAAAGAAAAGGGCGGTCAGTGAGGATCAGGAGGGTTGCGGGCAGACAAGCCAGCAGACCTATCCTGATTGGTTTGAAAGTGAGGAGAATGCTCAAAAGAATGTCTGGTCTGAACAAGCTTATGAGCATAGTGCACAGAATGAGCATGGAGCTTGAGAGCAAGTTTCTTGACTCTTTGTGAGTCAAGGCCGAGACTCTTCAGAGGAATCAAAGTGTGAGGAATGTAAATAACACCCCCTACACCTAAGAGAATAACGTGAAGAGCATGGTCTCCTGCAATGCTGCGTCTAAGATGACCATGCTGAGCATGGGCAGCTTGGAGCTGCTGCTCAGGGCGAGTGTCTTCACAGTACTTGATCTCAATGAGATGGGTGGTACCACGCTGCCAAGGGAAGTTCTCGGGGCGGACTGAGTACTACTGATTAGAATTCAGCATAGGAATTTGAATAAGTGTCCAGGGTCAGTTAAGGTACAGGAAGGCACCACTTAGACCACAAAATCCCTATTTTAATCTAGAAGGAAGGTTTTGGGTAGTTAAGATGGAACGAAAATTGTGTTGCACTTAAAAATCACTCCCTCTGCCAATTAAGGAAAAGGGGCCATCTAGGGCCTGAGAGTTGACCCCTTAATAAGTAAAACAACGTAGGCAGTGAAACACTATGTTTTTTTGGGGCAGCGAAACCAGCCTTTTTGAAGCCCACCTTTCTATAATCATTGGCGCATAGTGGGTGAGGCACTGTCTCATTTAATTAAGAAGTAACCCCTGCTTATGTAAATAATAAACGGTTACAGCCTAACTTATAGGGTTTGCATGACCAACTCGGTCTTGGGCTTGAAGGTTATGTTAAGATCATGTATGCCTTCATAGTACCGCTGAGGTTTGAGAAGTAAATGACTTTTGGGGCAGGTAGGTTTTAAAGTCTTTATATTGTGACGAAGGGGGGGGGAGTGATTGATGCCTATAGGATAGCTATCCAATCTGAATTCAGATTGGACCTTGAAGGCCTTGTGACAATGATGATACACCCAATCCAACATAGATCACAGCTTTCTTCCATGGCAATTAAAATCTATGAGACCGACTGCAAGCTGAGCCCATGCGGCTGCATGCCCTTAAGGCTTGCAAAATTCAAAGACCCAGAGAATCAGACCCTGACAAATCAAATTAATTTTATAATATGAAACTAGAAGATTAAGGTAATCAGGTTGTCGCAGAACAAGAGAACGAAGGCTGACTTCCCTCTGTCAGAGTGCGAAATATCCGCTCTAGGGTGATATTTTTTCCTCATTAATTTAAATCAAACTCTTCTTAGCAAAAGCCGATCATGCACACCCTAATTCTGACAGCCATGGCATGCATGCTTGCAAGTCGCCTGGCTTCAAGTGGAAGACTTTTAAGGGTATGAAGAAGATATTCATCTCAGAACGACATATTCTCACTTCCCTCCAAGCCGCCATTGCTGTATCATGATCAGCCGGAACTCCTGTTTGCCTGCACGCAGGCAGAAAGAAATGCGATGAAGAGCGAGCACGACTGCAATTCAGGACTCCAATCAGTACCAGGACTTAGTTACCCTGCACTCTCCGCACATCCTTGGCAAGTGCTGGACAGCGTGTGCACGCTGAACAAGCGGATCGATCCACCGGCGTTCCTCCAGCTGGATCTAACCGCAGCGCATGAGGCAGTAGACAGTATTATGTATTTGCTTTCATGGGCCCAGTGAAAGATTCTTTATGCCTGCCTGGCGCCCGTGCTTCTCCAGGTACATTCAGAGCATTATCTTACCAAAGCACAAAACTGACGTCAGCCAGCGACCGCAGCTGTTCTGTGGGCAGGCCTTGTTTGTGACATTAGGCAGCATAGATAAGGTGACTTATTCTGCACCATTGGTGCTGCAAAGCAAGGCCTTTGCAGGTGAGTTTAGCCACGGGATCTGTACCAATCTGGATTTCGCAAATTTGCTGTTACGCACTTTTTTTTGCACTTGTACTTCATAATTCATGCATGATTGAGCCTGTGCCAATGATCAATGCTGATTGTTGCATATCTATCCCGTGGCCCTGTCACCAGGTGGCCTGCACGGACAGCTGATTCGCGGAGTCTTGGGTGGCGAAGGTCTGCAACTCTCCAAATCACAGGAGAAGCAGCAGCAGCAGAATGAAGATCAAGAAGTCTCATTTGGGAAAATGGGGCGCCGGCGACTGCACCAGACAACAGCAGCAGCATCTGCATTAGCTGGCCACCAGGATGCTTTTTTTGATTCTCTGATGGATGGCGACAGTGCAGCGCTTGTCTCCAACTCCCCAATACATCCTGCCACAGGTGACAGCACAAATGAGTTGGTGCAGGAGGGAGAACGTAATGCAGAGTATGGAATTTACCTCTTAAAGCAAAGTCCCGTGCTCTACGCTGAGTGCAGAAGTATGGGAACAGGGGCTTTAAAAGATTTGGGATCAAGGGAACCTCATTGATCTAGTTGTAGTATAGATGCTGTGCATGTGTTGTATAATGTGGTTTAATGGTATGGTAATGGTATAATGGTTGTATAGCAGAGGAGCAGTATCCAGCATTACGCCTTGCGTCTTACTTGCACAGAAACACTCATTTGCCTAAAGAAGCCTGCACAAAGCAAGTTATAAGGGTACAGCAGAAATGGGTGATGTCGTCCCACAAAGCCTTAAGCATACTCAAGTGTGTTTGTATGCTGGATTGATAAGCATAATTCTACATGCACAGAGCAACACTTTGTATGTGATTCGCTGCTCAGGTGGCCCTGGGATCAGTTTGACAACTGACTGGAGGGAGTGGGGGCAGGCAAGCAAAGAAGGATTTACAAGGCTGGACAGGCAGGGGAGCACACCAGTGAGCGACAAGAAGGATGCTAAGTCTGAGGATGAGGAGAAACAGGGGAGCACACCAGTGAGCAGCATGAAGGAGGCTGAGGTTGAGGATGAGGAGAGGCAGGGGAGTGGTGCAGAAGCAACAAGTGGTTGCTCAGGAGATGCTGGGGGCAAAGGCCTGTGCATGCGCGCACTGGACGGAGGTGTGGTGTGCTTTGGAGATGGCCTGAGTGGCACCATTGATGGACAGGGCGTGCATGCTCACACACGTCAAACAGGCCATGACATTGGCGGCAGAAACACGGCGTGCAAGCAGGGCAACAGCAACGCGGGCAGTAACGATGCACACGTTCATGCCAAGGCCCCTGAGTATGGTATCAAAGCCTCCTCAGGGCCACCAGAAGCACAGCTGTCTTGTAGCAGCACCAGCAGCACCAGCAGCAGCGCAGCTGGCTCGCCGGTGCAAGCAGCTGCTCCTGCCTTCTCCCCGTCACCTGCTTCACAGTTCTTGCCAGGAGCTGCTCTGGAGTCTCCAATTACTCAAACACCAGCAACTGCATCACCTCCTTCTGCTCCATTCGGGATGGATGCTTCATTCTCAGCCTCATCTGCAGCTAATCTGGAGCCTCCAAATGCTAAAGCGCCTGCGCCTTCCCCAGGGCGTGCTGAATCAGCCAAGCAGTCAAACATTAAAAATGCTACTGCTTCACGCGCACCATCTCTGACAGTGTCAAGAGGCAGCTATAGCAGCAGTTGTGGTGATAGCAGCCGCAGCAGCACCGGCAACAGCGGCAGCAACAGCAGCAGCAGTAACAACAGTGGCAGCAGAAGTGACAGTAGTAGCAGAGGCAGGCTTGCTGGCAAAGCCCTCTTTGCTGCAAGCAATGGAACAGGCAGCAGCAGCAGCAGCAGCAGCAGCAGCAGCAGCAGTAGTTACAGCTGTGGAAGCAGCAAAAAGGAGAGAAGCAACAGCAGAGGCAATCTAGCTGGGAAGGCCTTCTTTGGCTCAGGTATTGCACTTGGTGGAGCTGCAGGTTGTGCCGTGGTGTCCCTCGGTTGCTACTTGCAACCGCAATAGCAACCTTTGCAGTCGCCATTTGACCAGTTGTTGAAAGCAGTAGCTAGCTGAACAGCAAGTGGTGAGCATGTTTTGTCCTGAGTTAAGCACTTAAAAAAGAATGGTGTTTTTTTGCACAATTCATTGAGTGATATGACAAGCACACTGCTAGGTTGCAAGGAGAGACAAGGTTGTATCGTTCCTTGGACAGTTGGCCATGAAAGACTCTGGGTGCACTTGACAGGCTGGTGCCGGGCACGGTGGTCGATGGTACACTCCAGCAACTATTTAGAAAATGACAGTCTTGCCTTCCTTGTTCCATTCGTCTGCGGTTTGCAGGCACAGAGGCACCAACACCCGATCCTGCAGTATGTCCAGTCCTCTTCCACAATGGCAGCTCACAGGAGTTGGGGCTAGATGCAGCAAGGCAGATGGTAGTGCTGCCAGATGAGGGGCATCTTGGGTCAGGAAGGCTCAAGATGGGAAGAATTGAGGCAATGCTGGTGCAGGTGCGACGCGCTTTAAATGTATGTTTTGGAACACACAGCCAGCACCTGCTATCTGTAACGGCTGCTGTCAGCCGCAGCTGCATGCTGGGGGCTGTGCAAAGATTGAGCACAACCAAGATCGAGCAAGACTTCTGGGAAACCTCTCCAATCACACAGAAATCAATCAATTCCGCTAGGCAATTTGCCTTACGGCCTTAACATACAAGGGGTGGAGGCTGATCTGTACAGTGCTGTATCTATTTTACTATCAGCACAGCCTCAAAGCGTGGCCCCTATTTCCAGGCCCTCATCCAATTTCATCATTGCACATGCACACAACCCTACTGGCAACTTCATAGCCACATGGCTTAAATGTGCTTACACTCATTTAGCCTTGCGGATCTAGTTTACTGGGCTGTGGAAGACCACCATTGCATACACTGCATGTGTTTTGTGCATGAGCCTAGTTAGATCTGCATGGACCTCTAAGAAGGATGAAGGTGTGGAGCAGAGCATGCTTGGTGGTATGTATGTCCCTCAAGTGCACTTCACCTGCCATTTGGCTGCCGGAAACACAGGATAAATCTGCATTCAGGCCCCTTTGGGTGGTGGCAGCAGGGTCCACTATGCTGCACCACTTCCACAACAGCACGCGCAAGTCATCATCACCTCCTCCTCCTCCTCCTCCTTCTCCATCACTGCCGCAGTGGCAGCAGCAGCAGCAGCAGCAGCAGCCACAGCATTTAAGTATGCAGCAGTCTGTGCCTCAGCAAGAACCTCGTGTCATTACAGCGTCAGGCCCTCCAACGGGACCCTTTGACCAACAGACAGCAATGTATGACTGGGTCTTGCTTGCCTCCGGCCCCCAAACTCACCCTGCAAAGACAACCAGCAGCAGAAGCATTGCTAGTGAGGGGAATGGATGTGCAGAGGCCTCCAAAGGTGGCTGCCGCAACCTGGAAGCGGGCGGCGCCCATGGTGGTAGCACCCAGGGTGGTGGCGGGGCACTCCAGAAGATGCTCACTGAAACAAAGAAGCAGGTGTTGCGCGTGTTAGCATGTGCATGAGCGCTGGCATGCATGTGTGCAATGTAGATGCGCGCCTTGTGCAAGCATTGCAGGAGCTGTTGTGCTTGCACTGTCTTAGTGCCCCATGAGGCTCATGTGTTGAGGGAAGGGAGCCTTCCTTCGCTTTCTTAGCAAGACTTAATATTAGCAAGGGGCCCATGTATGGAGTTAAAGATTCCTCAGACGTCCTGAAACATTGGACTCCTGCCCATTAAAATCCCAGTGGTGAAATGGCATGTTTGCCTATCGATTCCAGTGATAAAAAGATACGTCAGTTTTACTCTTTAGTCACAGTGTGCTGTTTGGGCACCAGCTCCTTCTTGCACACACACACACACACATGTACACACACAACGGTGCATGCGGTGCATCCCAGGTGAAGACGGCAGTAGACAAGGTGCAGTCATCAGCACGGAAGCTCTCGGACCGGATCGGGCGTCTGTTTGGGAGGAAGAAGAGCAGCAAAAGTGACAGCACACCGCATGTCACAAGCAACGGGAGCTGTGGACAAGATACCTTGGCCAGGTTGTGACTACTGTGCCAAGCTCTCACTTGCCAAAAGTTTTGCATTGGTACCAGCCTTGTTGCTGTCTGCATGAGGAGCAATTAGGATGTTGACCTAGTCCAAGGCTCATTCTCCTCCCCCTCTCCCTTCCCCTTCCCATCATCTCTGGAGATGCTGACAACAAGATATTTGCAATGTGTGCACAGTCTGACCTATCTATTTCTTTGCTTGCGTGCAGACGAGACATCCAAGAGCTCTGGCTGATTTCACGATCCTCAACACACGGCCCTTCAGCAGTGGCTGATGCTCGGAGAGTAGTAACTGATGTCCTTGGCTTTGATGAGTCCATGTTTGATTGGATGAGGGTCTGGCACGGAGATTGAAGCCTTTGGGGCAGTTCCTGACTTCACCCGAACATGATCTTGGGTGTTGTGAATTTTGTGCACATGGACTCGCGTATTTATGTGCCAGATTGATTAAGTAGGAACCTGCGGAATTTTGAATACTGTTATATATATAAGCCTAGGCATACCTAGGCAGCTTGGGCTGCTTAATAATCGCGGTCCCATTTAAGAGTGCTGTTCTTGATTGACCTTTTGTTTAATTCTGCCGCTGGTATCATCCATGCCCAGATCAAAAGTTGCAAAACACAGAAAGGTAAAAATTCGGCTTTTTCAGGCAGACTAGGGAGAATGTATGATGTAGGGATGAAAATAAGCTGTCCATTGTCTGTCAGGCACACCTATGTCCCCTTGCTTTGCCTTGCTTTACCTTTGTGCTCAGTCAAGTACATAATTTGGTCGTTATAAGGAATATTAAAGGATTTTGCCAGAGGGGGGCGACTGAGACCCCAAATGGGTATGGTTTTGGAATACCAACCAATTTCCGGAGCACTCCGGAGCTTTCCCTAGGATCTGGATCCTAAAGTATGGTCTCCGTGACGGGCAGTTTGAAGCTTAGTGTTAGATGGTAGCCCTACTTGCAAACTTTCCACAGCACCTGAGCTTGAAAACTGCCCATCACGGAGACCGAACCTAATGGGCCGCGGCGTGAACCCTACTTTTCACAGCCAAATGTCCACTCCAGATCACCCTCTGCACCAAGTTACATGATTTTTTTGTGTTATGGTGTTCTCGTAATAAAATAGCACCCTTAAAAAAGTAATTGGAGTGAGAAGACCCAGTGTTTGGTGAGATGTGCATTCTGGGTCATTTCTCTTTTAAAGATCCAGCAAGAGGGGTGCCAACATGGGTCAAGAACCGACCCCCCATAAGCCTGGGTGTCATCAACATCCAGTATCAATAAGTAACATAATAGAAGTATACTGGTGGGGTTCTTGGGGTAAAAGGAGCTCTAATGGGCCCGTGGTGAGGGCGCACGTGCGCTATCTATGCCAAAATAGGCCAGAAACAGAGGCCGAGCACCCACCCAGGCCACCAGGGTCGTCTTTTTCACCCCAAATTTTGCCAGCAGCCTAATTATATGATATGATTACAGTTTGCATAAAAAAGGAGCATGCCCGTACTTTTGCTCAGTTGCCCCCCTCTGGGATTTTGCCCCAGGTTATTGAGTATTCGGAGCAACTCAGGAGTTCATTCGGACAACTCTGCCAGCTGTGCCAAGTTCCAAGGGTTTGTTCAACTATGGAATTGGACGCATGCCTTGAGAAAATTTATTGGGGATGGTCTCCTTCTAAGCATGCGTCTGAGGAAGATCTGTTGTGACATCCTCAGACTTCTTATTCTTTGCCTAGCAACAAATTCAGCTGTTAGTGCATTTTGTTTAGAAAACTACACAAAGATCTCAAAACTATATGGCTGGGGCAATGATCCCAATTCAAGGGCAGTCAGTCCCCTCAGACTGTCAGACCAGTCCCCTGTCAAACTTCACAGAACAAAACCAGGCTTTCATCGATCACCAGATCATCACCATCTACCTAACCAATCATCATCAAGTCGGAAATGATTGGGCTGTTGAAAAGACCATAGTTGATTCAACCAGGTCTAGTTGAAACACCGGTTGGTTAAACCATTCACCAGGAATCACCCTGAAAATGATAAAAACAACCAATCTTTTAATTGGAGGTCGGGACAAGTATTCTCCACTGGGCGTTTTGATGTCCAGTTGAACGCAGATTGATTCAACCATTAAACAGGATTCAACCAGAAAGTGGTTGTAACAAACAGAATTTTAACTGGTAATTGAAATAACTAGTGCTCAACTGGGGATGTTTTATAATTGTGTTTGACAGCTTGCAAGGCTGAGAATTGAAAGTTTGAGAAGATGGCTGGATTATCCCTTCCTTAAGTTTTGTACTGACAAGGGTTTACAAGGGTTTACAAGAAAAGGTCTTCAGTCAAACGAAGCAACTGCTAGTCTGCTCATAAAAAGCAATTATTGCATGAAGAAAAACATATAGCTCATTGTTGTTCTGGCTCATAAAAGCAGACATATTGTGGAAACTTGTGGGATGAAGCAGAGATGCATTAGTCCTGCGGAGAGAGACCACCTGTGGATAGGTGCAGTGGAAAAGGACATGCTGCTAATCTTGTAAGTCATTAGAATTGTACAAGTCACAAGTAGGGGAGGTATTGTGAGTCCAAGTCAATGTTTCAACTTGTAGGGTGTGGCCACAAATTCTGAAGCGCGCCACGCTGTGGATAACGTCCTGAGGAAGGTCAAGAAACATGAATCTAGGAAGGATGTATGGCGGACGCGTGACCAGGGCTCTCTTTGTAGGAGGGGCGCACCATTGATGATAAGGTAAGCGTTTGCTGTTGCGCTCTCGTGGATGCACATCAGAATAAGGTGCCCAATTATCCAAGTGCCTCTACCTGAGGCCCACAACAAAAAGACCAAGATCAATGGTCTCACACTTCAGCAGCCTTTCTTTGAACAAGTAGGATTGTGTCAGACCATTCATGGCAGAAAGGATGTGAAATAACCAGCAATCATCGTACCATTAGCTCAGTTGCATGTCAGCTTGTAAAATCTTTTTTGCAGTGGAGCTATGCTCTGAGTTGAAGAATTGTATAGTCCCACTGTTGCCCAAAACCAGTTGAATTGTAGCGGCTATAGACCACACTCGCGCATGACACACCATAAAGGAGTTGTGTCCCTGACTACCATAATTCTCTTCAGCGCCGTCAGCAGCCATCTTTGTACAGGGTTGTCCATTTCTTTGCCCAGTTGTAAGAATGGGGTGGCCCAAACCTGGCTTGCACACATACTGGCAGGATTTGCGCATGTTTTAAGGAGCCACATGAAGACATGTAATCTGTTGGTGAGGTCATGCTCCCGTATAGACTGTTTGATGCAAAAAGTACCAGCTGTGAACGGACGTAGCACTGCATCAGCCGCAGTATTCACATTTATGTTTGTCACAAACAATGCCCAGATATTTCAAGGAGTCCTCGAAGGGGAGCTGCGCGCCATCATAAAAGAGAGGGGGCAGATTATTAGTGTGAGAGTTGAAACACATAAATGTCAATACAAAGGTATTGACAGTGAGGGACTTTCTTCATGCGTGCGCTCTTTGCTTGTTCAGCATGGTTTGCATGTGGTTAGGATTGTTGGACATGAGGGAAAGGTCATCAGCAAACAGCATATGGGTCGCCATAAAATTTGGAGTGCCAGTAAGCGCGCCTTTCTCCCCATATGCCACACTGTCAGAGTTGTTCAAGTAGATGGCAAACAGCAGAGGGGAGAGTGGACAACCTTGTTAAACACCGAAAGATGGCTGCACAGAAGCTGTTTTGTCCCCATCCAACAACGTACATTCATCAGCATGATACAAATCTTTCAAAATGGACAAGATATGGTCAGGCATTTGGCAACTGCGTAAATGGCCCCACAGCTTGTTTCTTGGGATTCAATTGTAAGCCTGTTTGACTAAACGCAGCATACATCCGTGATGACCCGCTTTGCATTTTCTTTGCAGCATGCCTTAAGCGTCGTAGGATGAAGAGGGTTGCAAGGTGCTTCTGCCCTGATAGAAATTGTGCTGTGAAATTGTGCTGTGTGTCCGAGATCTTGTTGTGTTGGATGCACCAGTCCTGAATCATGGAGCGTAACAGGTCGGCGTAAGGTATATACAACGTGCCACTTATCGCAATCATTCTGTAGTTCCCTGGCTGTGTGACTGGCCCCTTTTTGTGGATGGGAAAGCTTTGCTTGTTTCCAAGACCTGGGGATGCTGGCTTTTGCGATGAGCAGTTTGAAGAAAGCAGCAATGTGAGTAACTAGCACGTTGACATGTTCCCAACTTCTCTCATTCTGTTGGGCACGCTGTTTTGTACTGACCTGGAGTGGTGGTGGTCCCTAAGCCTTATGGTGTTGCTAGCATGATGGAGGTCTAGAACTGCCAGGGTCACCATAGTGATCTTGGTACTGCTAGTGTAGTACACCATCAGTATAGTGTTAGCCCTGCTTAAAGCAGGCTGCTTTGATGACTGGAGGAGAACTTCAAGCAGTGCCGGTAATGCAGTAAACTAAAAGTACCACTTCTAGTGTTTAGTAGCTCTGGTAGTGTCAGCAATACAGGTGAAGCAGTGATTTACTGTACATAGCTTGATGCCGTCCCTGGATTGACTCAGAGGCAATGACCTTGCATGATAAATGTTGCATTGAGGAAATGGTCAAGAAAAGCAGTCGCATGACTCCAGACTTGAAGATATTGAGTAGGCTCTATATAAGAAAATGAAATATATAGTAGGGAACTCTGTGTGGCATATAACTTACATATAATGTACGATGTTGCATAAAAGTACAAGGATAAGGGCATTTCCAATGATAAGAAGTCCATTCCCTGCTGTACTACTAGCATCTATTGCTAGTAAGGGTAGCAAAAAGTGTGTCTACAGTGCACCCCTTAAAGTTCTTGCAGTCATTGCCCTCAAATGCTAGCTCACAAACTTCTCTTGAGCATATTGGGCCATAAGCAAACCAGAAGCAGGACCGCAGTGGACCTGTTTAGTGTCACGCTTCTTAATCCTCTTGCATGCAACGCACAAATACCAAGGCTGATTTGTTACGGAGACCAGGCACGCATAATGTGCTTGTGTCACAAAGTGGCCCATCTGTGTTTGCGTCCATGAAAATCTTTTTGACTGCATGTCTGGGAGATTTGCCCATCGTACTGACTCTGTTAGGGCTGCATGGATCACCACATCAGTTAGGTCTGCCAACGATGATCTACTTGGGGTGTTCAGGCCTTCATTGTTTTACCTCACAGGGTGTTGCCAGATTGTAATTGATTGTCAGCTTTTGTGTGTAAGGCTTGAAATAGAGGTTTCCTAAACCAGGAACAATTGTCTGAGACTACAAATACTTTGCAATGTAAAAGAACACGTTTCTAACAACAAATTTTGTGCCATGATGATTGCATCAATACCTTGACTATAATGGACCAGTAGTAGACTGCCAATAAACATGAAGCATGTGCATACCTGAACTCCATGTCATGTTTATGGCCTGTGCTTCCCAAGCCCGCCTTGTGGGTTAATTTTGCACAGCACCTGCAATTTGTCAAGGGACTGCAAAAGCTTGCATGTGCTTACAAGGGTCAAGCTAGGGATAGCCAAGCTAGCAACATGCAAGTGTAAGCATGTACCTAGGCACACCTTGCAAGTAACGGTCTAAGCATATAATTAGCTTACCGTGTATGCTTGCAAGCCTACCATTTGCATGGCATTTAGCACATAATTGGTGCGCGTGCGCAGAGTCTTGCTGTACTCAGCTCTCAGATCTGGCGAGGTTGTTGATGGTGTCCATAGTTATTACCCAAACACAAAAAAAGGGCTGCCGCCACAAAGCAGTTTTCACCTTGTAGACTATCAAGGAGGGCTGGCACACACACAGCAGTCAATGATAGACCAAATGAGTGCTCTCCATACCCCATACACCCCTCATTCCAGTGACCGGACGACCCCTGCCAAGCGTCAGAAGCAGGAGGACTTCATTCAAACCCTGCAACACATCCAGGACCTTGCAACCAAGGCACTACGCAGACCTTGGAGGCCTGGAAGGTGGGTGAAGACAGTCACTGAGCTTCATGGGCATTCCCTGTCTATGATCATGCTCTGAGCACTATGGACGTAAGTATCACTTATGCCCTAGAACGACCAGAGCTCAGGGGGCGCGCGCATGCACAAGGGGCAGCCTCAGAGGAAGGCACACATACGAACAAGCATCGGCAAACCAGCTGCATGCATGCGCGCCCATGAGGGCCTCCACACGCATGCAGGGTACCATGCAGCCCCAGAGTCACACCTACCTGCAGGGTGATGAAGGCGCGGAGGTGTACCTCCTGCGTGCGCAGCTGCTTGAGCACGCGCATGTGCAAACAAGATAAAGCATGTTACCAAACCCACACATTTGTACAACTCTATGCTCAACTCCTTGGGTGTGTACAGATCAAGAGCCACATGCAATGTCCATTCCAGTCTGGATGACGTGGACACATGCGGGGATCTCATGTACCCCAGACTACGTTTGAGCCGGAAGCAGGAACTTGGAGGATGGGCAAAGATCACCCCTGTGAGGGTTGATAAGAAAAAACGCTGATGCTGAAAAAGAGGAGGGGCTGATCAGGCAGTAGAGCGCATGCTATGCTTTGAGGCAACTGAGAGAAATTATATTTTGTTATGACCAAAAAGAAATAGTTTGATTGCGAACAATTACCTGTGACCTTAGCACAAGAACGTGCTTCTTGATGAGTGTGCAGGGCATCCATGGTGTTTGCATTCACAGGCAGGTATGTGTATTAGTACTTTGTGCATAATCAGCCAAGACCAGGCCACATGAACAAGACAATTAAACTGCCTCCACTCAGGGTGTATAGTCTTGTAAGGAACATCTGGATGATCCGGCACAGTGTAGATTAGGCAGCAGAATAAGTGGTTGTTTCAACCGCACTTGATTCAACAAAAAACAGGTTGGGAGCCCGCATTGTTTCAGCCGCAGTTGCTTCAACCAACAAAAGGTTGGGAACCCACATTCCTTGAGTCAACTGAAATTAGGTTGGAGGCCTGCATTATTTCAACCGGAAATTCAACTGCAAAAAATGATTGATTCAACTGCATTATAAGGCCTAAGCATGTCCGACGCAGGCCCAGGCTCTGGCTGGACGGGGAACTGGCCATTTCATTGACCAGGATCGCTCCCCGAGCGGCTCATTTTGAAAGACCCTGAGTGCTGGCGTCCCATGCTTCCCAGTAAGCCCAAGCCAGCTGGCAGGCCTGATGATTGGTGATCTGGAAACCAAGGGACCTTTGATCTGTTCCAGATATCAATTCCTTCAACTTGTTGTGTTACAATACATGCCTGTCAGCCAAGCCGTATGGCCGGTGTTAGGAACACGATATATAAGGGTTTATACATCGGCTAGCTAGGAACATTAGTGTTGGCCAGGAATATTTCTGGCCAACAAACTGGCCAATCCTCAGTCCAGCTTAAGCCTGATCCTGATCATTACCATGATGGTTGGTACCTAACCGGTGATATAGGAAAGCCTGGTTTTGTTACAATTGAAGAGGCATTCCTAAACGAAAATCCAAGTTATGAACCTTTGTTTGTGGTGGAAATAAAAGCCTGGTTTTGTTACAATTGAAGAAATATTTGTAAACTAAAGCCCAAGTCATGAACCTTGATTTCCACCACATGACGCGATTAAGCCTCTCAGAGGCTCTACTCTGTGGCATTTTCCTTCCTTATTAGTTCCAGTTTCTTGCTCAGCTACTCAATGTACATTCTCTGACATTCACCTCCTAGTGCAAATACGTGACAATTCCTTGGATGGCAGCCTGACTGAGTAACCTGCCAGAACTGCCCACCGAGCACCAACATCTATTCTGCTCTCTATATACTGGCTTTAGCAGGCCAAGAGTTTATCAGCCACTGATTGGCAATCAGGCACCAAAGGAGTGCCTTATCTGTACATGAGTACGCCCGGGGTTCCAGACAGAAAGAAAGAAAGAAAGAAAGACTTCGCCAACAAGGT
>LFCJ01000727.1_pt1 | contig 21518 bp, 13 predicted proteins | sample 643141 | NCBI WGS metagenome assembly LFCJ01 (sample SAMN03766243, study PRJNA286221) | soda lake metagenome | biome: soda lake; feature: Kulunda steppe; material: water; isolation source: sample B1-Br-g2 brine of Lake Bitter-1 | place: Russia: Kulunda steppe | collected 2010-07
CCCTTTGGTATTGATCTCCAAGGTGATTTTCAGTTACGAACGGACAGAACAGCTCTTCGGCTTGATGATGAGACAATTGGTCGATACAACAGGGCCCTATTAAGAGCAGCCGCGGAACTACATCTTCACGCAATCTTTGCTCACCTCGGTGTCCCTGATGATGAGTTTGAATACACGTGGATCAATCCTGAAGCCGTTACCACAGTTCCAGAGATCACTTCAGATGGGACGCCACGCGATGATTTTTGGCAATTTCTTGACCCCGGATCGAGGAACTCAGACGCCGCCCAAATCGTTGTTGATCACATAGAAGACCTACTGTTTTCTGATGCGGGGGTTAAGGATCCGGATCGGTATCGCCAGTGGGCTACCCTCGCTGATGCCTTTTTTGAGCAGCAAGATCAGTGGCCTCTCTCAACGTTTGATGACTTCTGGAGAGCAGCAGGTAACTGGCTCGACCGGACATGCAAGTCCTCTCGCAGAACGAAAACCTGGCGTCGTCGCGCGATTGCGATGTGTGATGCGATTCGAGATATGGAAACTCGCGTTGCACCCATTACCGCGACACGGGATGAAGAGCGGGCGCGCGACACAGCTGCTGTGCAACTTCCCGAACGGGGAATAGCTGGCGGGCAGATCCAGACTGATCGACACACATACCGTCTTTTTATTCGTCGGTCAGAGACAACACAGCTTGATCTCCCGCTTGCGCTTCGTGAGGCTGGGCGTGCTGTGACTTCGTATGAGTTTCCTTCTGGCTTCGACCGCGAACCACCGCACCCGCTTGGAGCGAATCAATTTAGCCGGTGGGATGTCCTTGCAGAGCTTCGGCAGCTCCCAAACGCCCTGACTAACTGGGAGTACAAACCATTAGTTGCCGATCCGCATCGTGCCGAACGATTACAATCTGAACTGATTCGATTCACGATGGATCTCTTCGCGCTCAAATCTCAAGGCAGTACAGCTCCCCCGGCAGAAACGGACAAATATGGGCCTGGATGGCGAGTAATCAGAGACAGTGTCTATAGTGATAATGCGAGATCTGCTGGTCGTGCGATTGCAACGCTGTTTCTCCCGACAATAGATGGACAATGGGAGCCAGCACGTCAACTCACACGAGATCGCGTTGCCGTCGAAAAGCTTCCCCCACTACCCGAAAATGCGGATATGGATTCATTCCTCGCGTTTATTGGAGTAACGCCAGAACCACCAGATTCAGACGATGGGGTTCGACTCACCTTGGTTGAAGGGGGCAAGGACGGAATGGTTGAGCCCCGTGACGCACCCCCGGCGTTAGTGGCGGCAGGAACGGAGTGGAATCCACTGCGTCTCGGAACCGAACCGGAAACTGCAGATTCAGTTGATCCTGATGCGTGGCTAACGTCGCTTGATGCTGCTTGGGACACGTGGCTTTCTGATATCATCGAAGCTGAACGGAAAGAATTAGACGGTGAAAATCAAGGGAGACGGCCAATCGAGATCCTTCAGGCGCTCCGGAATCAAGCCTGGTTCCCCGTCGGTGATGCTGAACGGGCAGCAGAACCACCGCTCCTCGTCGAGGATCCACCGAACCGTATTTCCCCGGCAGAGATTACCCTTGTCTCTCGCCAACAGCGTCAGTTCCCGACCGTGCTCTGGAGTGTATCGAAGGAAGCCTCACTCTCACAGGAACTGCTGATTTCACTCGACTCTGTCAGTGGAACCGATATGGACAGTTTGGGACGGGACGATGCAGAGCCAGCATTCAGATTACTGGCACAGATTCACTCGCTGACTGCCGATCGCTTAGACGAGATAGAAGACCATCCACTTGCAAGACAGGCTTTGACTCGACTGTTTGATCGAATACTCAATACGATCTGTCGTGAACACGACTCTGAATCGGATAATCAAGAGATTCCGGTGCTTGGATACCGTCCAGTCGACGAGCCACGAGCGCTTGCTGAGCGAGGGTTAGCGTGGTATGAATCCGATGAGAGTGTATGGATTCCAACAACGAACAGCGCCCGAGATCAAATGCGGCGTTTCTTCCCAGACGTGCCACTGGCTACAGCAACGATCGGAACCGAAACACTCCGCGGCTACGAGCCGCTCTCTCACCGAGAAATCAAGGTTTCTCGACGAGTTTTCCCAGCACATCATGCCAGCGAAGAAGTGGAAGTTGTGCAGCATATCGAAGAACAACTGCGGCCCATTATACCGCACTTGCTTGCACTTGCCAGTACGACAAACCAGATAGATATTGACCCAGCTCTGGCTGCTGATCGATGGCAAAGCAGCACCATCAGCTACGTTGAAAATGCTTGGATAGAATTTCGCGCATCTCTCGGTGATGAGGAGACGTTGACTGCGACGAGATACAAGAATAGCTACAATCACGCGCTTTATTTGCAATCGAGCCCACCGACGATTATTTTCGACACTCCAGACGAGACAACAGGAGCTCCACCACTCGATGAATTCGGTGAACCGCTGGCTAAACTGCTTCTTGAAGACTCTGCTACCGGCGTCGGCCCACTATTCGGTCAAGCTCTAAGCGGTTATGAATCAGAAGGAGTCGGCCGTGTTGAAAGACTCTTGGAAAAACGCGATGCAATCTCACTGGTCGATGCTTACGAGCGGCATCTAAGCCAACTCGATGAAGAGGAGTATGAGGAACTCCGCGATCAAGTGAAAGAGACATTATCTGAACTGGGAATACAAATCGGCGACTCGTGGAAACGGCTATCTCACATCGATTCTGAGGATATCGATGAATCGTTGGTCTCATCGTCACTTACTGCAGGTGATGTGAATACTGCGCTGGCATCAATTGAACTGACAGATGCTCAAGAGCCGTTCCGGCCACAGTTCTCCTGCGAACGAACACACCGGACAGAGTGGAGCGGGTGGTTTTCTGAGTGGGAACAACGACTCATTCCGTTCTTGAAACAGCTCATAGAGAATAACGTCGATATAGCGGTCTCCGACGAGGAACTCGAATCTCGGCTAAATGATTATGTCACTGAAAATGCGATCCGCAGAGTTGCCTTCAAGCCGACTCAAGCTGTCACCGAGTGGCTGCAAAAAGATCCATTCGGTGCATCACTCTCTGGGGAAGCAATACCTGTCTCTGAAGAACTTGAAGATCGCCTAATTGAGTTCTCACCGCGATACGAACCAGTTGAGAACGTGGCAACCACCAAAGATCTCGGCTGGGCTCGACCGAGATTATCCGAAGGAGATCCCAACGAAAAAGAAACTGGGACTGTGGAGATCGAAGATCTCGAAACCCAATGGAAAAACACGAAATCAGTCGGCGATGAAGCCGAGCATGCGGCTGCATCGTGGATTACCAGCCAGACTGAACAGATTTTGAAAGATGTGAAGGCAAGCGGTGAGTTTGATGAGGTACATGAGTGTCTTCAGTCAGTGATTCCGTCCTCAGGTCGAACCGCTGAAAACCTGAATCGCGGTCTTCGAGAATGGGACAACACAGGGAGTTATGAAGCTCTCCAATCGGGGCTCCATATCTCAAGCATATGGGATGGTGCAGGGTACGATATGCTTGGACTGGAACGTAATGGTGATGAGATCGAGCCCGTTCGCTACGAAATCAAGAGCTTAGGAGACAAAGGGCCTTACAAGGTCCACTTGAGCCAAAACCAACTCCGTGTCTATCATAAAGTCGAGCAATCCTCTGAAATAGAGGTTGCAAATGAAACGCTGTATCAGGGCTCTTGGCGACTATTAGGTGTTCAAACTGGTCGCCAGGCTGTTGATCTGACTGGCGAGCTCAATGGATTGCCTGACTTGGTTAACAGCTTTCGGAACCAAGGTTACGGTTATGATGGACTAATCATCTACGTTCGGGATAGCAACGAATAATCGACATCTGACTTGCAAACGCGATAACGGCATTCAGAAGCCTGTGTTTTGTAGTTCTGCAATCCGTGGTTCGAATTCATCTTGGAATGCTTCCATGGCATTCACACCCCATTCAATAAGTTCTGACTGCTGTTCAGCCGTTAACTCGGTGATTCTTTCTTCAATCTCCTTGGGCCATTTGATTCGGCAGGCCTGCTTTTCCGGGAGACGTTGCCAGACAAGCTCCACATCCAAATTCAATTCAATTTCCTCACGGCTTTCCTTCAGTATCCGAAAAATGGCCTCGTTTCGATCTTTCTCGGAAGTAGAAATATACAATTCAACCGAGAATTCTGGGCCTTGGTGGAACACCCAGCCGAAACTAACCCCCGATATCCCCGCGCTGAATGTCATGTAGCCCCGCGTCCCAGGAGTCAACTGATACCAGCTCGGTCGCCGCTCAGCGTACGCGTTAACCAAGTCGCCGAAAAATTTCTTGTAACTCTTTTCGGATTCTGTGAGTGATTCCTCATCAATTAGTTCTCGTTCCCAGTCGTTCGGTTCAACAATAATCTCAAACTCGAATCCACGGTTCTCAGATCCTTCAATACTCACCACACGAGGTTTAATAGCGAAGAATTTCACGTCCTTCGGCCCGCTTTCGTTGAGCCATTCCAGTACACTCCGATGTTCTGGTCGAAACTCCTCGGCCAGCCACATGGTAAATCCTGCTCGTTTTCCAGCTGAGTACGTCAGCAGTTTACCCAGGTGGTCGTGATCCGTTTTGTTGTACTGATTTTCGATGACGATCGTCTCACCAGTATTCATTTCGCGCGCAACGATGTCGGCTGAAAAATCTCCGATTGCCTCTTCAGCGCGTGCATCTTCAATTTCAATCCCAAGCTCTGCACTCAGTAAATCAATATTCTCTGTCAGCCATCGAGTAAAATCGCGTTCTTCGTGTTGCCAGACTGATCGAAGTTCATGTTCTTCAATCGCTGCGATACTTCTATCCATACCTTGACTCTCGGAAACTACGCCTATATTATTGATGTTCAGAAGAGCCAACGAGTGAATTTTACCTGATATTTAAAGAGGTGCTAACTGAAAATCGATCTCAACGCCTCAATGCTTACTTTATTGATCCCTGTCGTCTATCGGTGGTCGCAAATCCCGCCAGCGAAAATCAACTATCTCACCGTTTTCCAGAGCAACACGGTACAGCTGAGAATCCCGTTCATCCGCAGTGACTGCTCCCGCATCGTCGGTCAGAACCGTCACAATCACTCCATGCTTCCCATGGTATCTGCTGTGATCCGGATCTGTTTCATCAGGAAGGTCAATTCGGACACGATCCCCCTCAACAAACTTCGCCATTATTCCCAATAACAAAGCGATCTAGTATAGGTCCATGGATTCACCGGCACGCATTTATTATTCCCTCGTGTGAGATTTCATCGACTGACAACACGTTTCCGTGGTTTGTAAGTCGTTATACAGACCGGACAGTAGAGAATATTTTCCAGAGATGACGGTTGAGTTCATACTCTGTCGTTAATCGCTTCCCATGATTTTCTGTATTTCGGCCTCTGTGACACTGATGTCATCGGGACCATCTTCTCCGACCTGCCACTGAACGTACTTGTGCCAGAGACTTCCAGCATCAGGAGCCTCTCGGTTAAACTCACGTCGCTGATCATTGTACTCACGGTACTGTGACGCCAAATCGTCGACAGAACGAGTCGAATCCTCGACTTCCAACTTTAGAAAATCCCGGACTCCGTCGAATAGGAATTTGTACTCATTGGCAGATTGGCGAAACTGCCATTCCTGTTTCCCGGGCTTGATTGCACTTCGGATTCCAGTTAAAACAGCAATTGTTACGGCAAGTGCTATCATTACCTCTGTAGAAACACCATCCCAAATAAGCGCATAGGTGAGGATACCACCAATGACCGCCGTCAACACGTCAATCAATACTCGGAAGTACCGATACGCGTTTGCGACCTTGAAATGCTGATTGTACGTATACCACAGGCTGACAGCCAATTCCTGAGACAGCTGTTTGACCTGCTCTCGTTTAGGAGATCCCACGCCGAAATTTTCACTCACGTTACTACTCCCCGATTTCCCCTTCTATTACCTCTCGATACAACCGCTCTGTTTCCTCGGCATTTCCTGTCTGCGTGTTTCGCTTCGCACGTTGCAGTTTCTTTTTAGCCCCCTTTGCGTCTGAAATCGCGGATTCGCGCTGCTCTCGTGACATTCCATCGTCAATTTGCTGTCCAGTCGCGGGATCATGCGTACTGCTGGAGAGACGGCGTGGTAACTGCTTGAAGAACCCATCCACCAACTCATCAAATGGCTCGTCCGTTTGAGGACGTGTCCGTGCGTAATCGTACGCCATAACTTCCATATGGTATGAAGAGATCTGCTTACCAGTTCGTTCATTATACGCCTTGGCCAATCGGGCTAGCTTGGATACGTTTCCGCTCCGGTTAGAATCGACCGCTTCGAATTGCTGTTTATATTGTCGAGGGTTTGTTCGCACCCATGAACGGCCATCACGGTACGTATCCGGAATAACGTAATCACCGTCTTGACGGAAAGCCGGAGCCACTTCTACAGTGAACTCGTCAAACTGGACCGCAACAACATTCCGATCGATGGAGATGTCGGCGTTGTTGTACCGCGGATCATTTTCTAGATGGTGCTTGATGTTTTGCAGACAGTTTTGAGGCCCATTCTCGTCAGTCAGCCACGCACCATGCTCATCACGATCCAGCACGTACATTACGTCTGTGTCTGAATTCTCGTCAAGTGGTCCTACGAGTGTCCCCCGTGTCAACGACCCGAAGATGTGCTGTTCTTCGATCTCCAGCGGTTCGTCAAGCGTTTCTCTAATCTGTTCACGCCGTTCAGCAACCTGTTTACCTTCCTGTTCGGATACTGCAGTTTCATCAGCCTCTTCTTCGCAAACTTCCTCGGCGGCCTGCTCGGCCCGACTCCTCGCAGAGGGAAGTCGGGCTTGGTCATCTTCACTATCTTCAGCAGCAACACCACCCGGGCCACCACCATCGCTGCTTCCGTAACGATCCGGTGGTAAAATTTTAGTCCCCATAGGCAATCACTCCTGATGAAAAGTAGTCACCGAGATGGGTTTGCCCACCGTCAAGAATATTCTTTATTTGCCGTTTCCACGTACCGTAGTTTTGTTGTATTTGTTGCATATCAAGTGCATCGTCCCGAAGGTTCGATTGATCGATCCAACGCTTTCCCGCCGCAGCGAACACTTCCGAAGGCATTCGACTAAGATAGGATCCAGACTGAAGCCCCACAAGCACAAGTCCACGTGGAGATCCTTCCTGGACAACCGAATGCACATCTTGAACTAAATCCTCTCCTCGATTCCCGTACAAAAAATACTGGGCGCAATAGTAGGCCCAGCGATCAAGCCCGAGCGTCCGGAATTCCTGGTAGCACCGGTGCCGCTCCGATTCCGTTACGCCTTTCACTAGAGGGATGATTGCTATGGGAGCTTCCGCAAGACGGTCAGTCACATCAGCCAGATCGTTCAGATAACGTCGGATCGTATCACGACGTTCAGCCGGACGATCACTTGCGTAAACCGGTCGATCACACGGGAGATAAATATCTGGTTGGAAGTCCCGAACAAGACCGACTTCTCGGTCCGGATACCACCACTCCAGTCGCTCGTCATGGATTGTTGTTGTCACAGCCACGAACACATCTGGAAAGGCCGATGCTGCCGTTTCCCCTTGCTCGACGAATCGTCTCGCTGCTTCAACGCTAATCATCACCACTGAAATGTGGTGATTCTCACGGACGAACTCTTCATGAAATGTGGAGCGCTCTACCCGTGGAATCACCACCCCCGGATTATCTGGAAGTGGAGATCCTACGGCGAACTCTGTCGCTCCAATCGGTGCTCGTTGCTCGCATCTCATCTTGTGTTTCTTGAGTTCCTCTAGCGGACTGACTGCGGCTTTCTCACCCAGCCGAAATTTTAACACGCCGACAGTAGAACAGGTAAGTGCAGCTTTACTGCCGATCACATTCCGTCCGGTGCTACCGCCCGTCCGCCCTAACGGACGGGCATACGGTGCCTTGCTACCGTTCCTATCGATGAATCACATGGTTACCGACTGTTGGTTAGTTACATGCATAAATGTCACGTGAGAATACAATCGCATAGGTTGCCTCTGTGATTATTTGAACCAATTATACCAGTGTTTAACAAATCCTAATCACAAATATACTCTATCTGAGCAAAACTTTTCTATCATTACACGCAATAATCATGAAATGAGCGAGCACGTTCACATCATCCCCGTTGGCTTTGATTTTGAACGCCTTATCCAGCCAATTTCACAAGGAACGTTCCAAGAAACCGACCGTGTGCTGCTCATCCACTCAACAAGTAACCCCGACGGCGACCGGAGAGCAGATCTCGCCGATTCGATGGTGAATGAACTCAAGGACGCGTTCGATAGAATTCTCGGGATTGATGTGACCCACGTAACAGTAGACGATATTTACGATTATGAAAATCTCTACGTTTTTGCCTACGAAACCATCGCCGACGAAATCAAAGAAGAACACACAATCTATCTCAACATCTCATCAATGCCCAGAACGGTTGCATTCGCTTTTGCCACTGCTGGAGCAGCACATATCATCGAAGATCCAGCACAGCGGAACCAAATTCACACCTACTACGTCTCTCCTGACAAATACATGGTAATCGACATGATCGAGGAACTAGAAACAGAAATAGAATTCCTCGAAAACCGATTGAAAGAGACAAGTGATCCAGAACTACGTGAACGAAGAGATCAGATCAGCAACTTAGTGAGTAATGTGATGAACCGTGGCGTCACTCGGGGAACAAAACAATTGAATGGCAACCAGCATGTCGAGTTCCCACCGCCACCAATGGCAAACCTAAACGACACTGAGAAAGAAATACTCACGTTCCTTGCCCGTAACGGCCCAGCTGACTCGATCTCTAGCATTGGCCGCGGTTTGGCAGATAGCAAAAATGAAGAATTCGATGACGCCTCTCGAAGTCGCGTACAGTACAATGTTGAGGAACTTGCTCAGAAAGGATATGTTCAACGTGAAAAAGCGGGCAACAGTCACAAAGTGAGCCTTTCAAAAATGGGTAACTTATGGGTTCGAACCCACTGATATGATCAGACCCAAATAGTCATTTTGCACAGGCCGATCAGATCATATGCTGCGCTACTGTAACTTCTCCCGTCGATATTCTTAGTTCAGTCACGAACGCATCATGGTCACGGTATGCGTAACTAATCGGGATCGACGGCCCCGTATACAGCACTGGCGTACCGTCCCTTGTCTCGAACGCATATCCATTATTGAAATCGTTATTCTTCGGGTGATGTTCATCACCGACCAAGACGCAATCAAACGGAACGCTAGACCGTTCGAGCAACTCATCTAAATCAATCGCATCCGTCGACTCACTTCGGTACGGTGTGACGCTATCATGCAGACAGAGTATGTTCGGCCCCGGTGACGCCGGACCAAACACCACGTCCGAAGGGCCCCACCCGAGCGGATTGAATTGTGCCACGTCATCAATCCCTGTACCCCCGGCTGAAATACCATACGCATCAACTGGTCCCCCAGCAACCGGCGTTGCAGCAGTCGAGAGCTCCACAAGATTCCCCTTTCCAACCTGTTTTTGCAACCACGCAACCCCATTGACTGATTCCGAGCCCTGCGGCGCATACGACGTACGATCGTGCGACCCGATTATACAGTACACCGGAAGCTCAATATAGGACAACAGATCCAGCAGCGACTCAGCATCATCAAGCGTCTCCTGATCAACTTCATGATCCAAAATATCACCCGTATGAATAACCGCATCAACCCCCTGTTTGACCGCAATCCCCAGAACCTGTCTAAATGCCTCGGTGCTCGACACCTCGTCAATCCAAGAAATCTTCTTCCCGCTCCCAGTCACTGCGCGATTCTCATACCCGAGATGCGTATCACTCACAAACAACACCGTCGTCACCTCATCCGTACCACCACTCCCCGTAGCGCCCTGAGCGCGGCGAACACGATCCAGATCAAGCAACACATCAACACCATTCCCTGGCCGATCTGCCGCCGGTTCAGCCGGAAACTCTGCCAATAACGAAATCGCATGATCGACCTCACTTGCCGACACCATCACCGGAAGCACTTCCCCGGACGCAGGCGCAACCGGCACCACCGCCCCACTCCGAACATACTCCCTATCCTGTGGCCTCGGCTCTGCTACCCTGATCGCTGAAAACTCCGTAATTCTCGTCCCATCTCCATACTGGTGGATGTGCTCTTCTCGCGTCCCCCGATTCCGCTTATTCTGCTGTGCCCCGTAACACGACGCCCCATCAGCCAGCAACTCCCCACCATACAAAACAGATTGCAACGCCAGCTTCCACTCCGCATCCGTCTCCTCAGGTAGCGACCCATAAAGAATAGACAGACAATCATACAACTCAATCAACTCGTTTCCAGCCTTCATCTACAAGTTAGTCACCCATCATCTGGCAATACCTCTTGCGTAAGGGGCCTGAGACTACATGCGAGGTCAGAAAGTTGAGGCGCTGGTTCTAAGCCATACCCTGTTGTGGGTGTGTATATGGATTCACACGATCTCGTCGATGCGTTCACGTCAACGCGAGAGAGTCTACTCGACGCAGGAATAGAGAATGAGTTCTTTCTTGATCTCATCGCATCTCGGTTACTGATCGAACGAGTCGGTGAAACGAATAACCAGGGATGGTGGGACTCACGAGTTCTATCCGAAACCGGTCGAGCGAGACTCGAAGAGGTCACGCCCAAAACACAATTAAAATCTCAAATCAATCTCGCAATAAAGGTCGGTCGAAAAAAAGAATCTGATTCGATTCCATCGGACGCTATCTCGCTGTTTTCATTCGGCCCACAGATGGAAGCACAGATTGTGGCTGCTATAGAGGAACTCGAAGAGAGTGGAGACGCCTCTTTAGATAGCCTTGAAAAACTCTCAGTCCAGTCACTGGATGCCAATTGGACAGATCCACTTATCGAACAGACGGCGTCGAATATCTCTGTGGATTCTATATCACTTCCAGAACCAAACGGTGATTCGTACAGCATCACTGAAGATGGATATGTCCAATCTGAGGTCGAACCCGAAAAATGGCGTCTATTAGTTACCCTTCTACACGGCTACGGACAGAATACGGATCAACTACGAGTACCGTACTATCCACTCAACTACGAATTTAAACCACAAAACGCGTGAGAACACCGTATGAGTAACGAGCATTTAGAACCCGGAGACGACGACACCGAAAAACAAGCTGCAAGCATCGACCCTAAAATAGCTCATCACAGCACCTACATCGACGAAACAAAGCGGATCCTTCGAACGTACACCGAATACGAATCGTATGAGGAACTGGAACGGATGGTGCTTGAGGAGAACATTCTAAATAAAAACACAGACGAGTATCGAACCAATATTCTCCGCGAGGTTACACGGAGACACATTCCAAGTAAGGGCGAGTACATCGAAACCCCACTAATGCGGATCCTCTCGACTGATGTTCGAAGTGACGTAACCGACTGGTGTCTCTATTATGAATTCGCACAAGATCCATTCATTCGCCTCGTAACGACCGAATTCCTCTATCCCGAGTTCGAGCGAGGAACCCTTTCTGTCAAGGCTGAAGATATCGTCACGTACATCAAATCAATCAAAGACGAATACGCTGACCTGCGTGACCGATCAGAATCGACAATCAACGAGGCAGCAACAAAATATCTCACTTCACTCCGAAACTACGGTCTCTTGGAAGGAAGACAACACAAGGAATTCGCAGTCACGTACGTCCCCGACGAAACAATCGCGTATGTCGTGTATCGACTCTTCGACGAAGAAGCTAGAACTGCTGCTGACGTTATCAAACACGAAGACTGGAAATTATTCCTAATGGATCAATCCGAAGTACAACGGCGAGTCCGCGATATCTCACCGCAGTACATCAACTATGAAAAACGTGGATCGACAGAACGATTAAAAATGAAGTACGAAACAATAGACGAGTTAATAGATGCTTTCTGACTTTCAAGCACGGCTCGAAGAAGTCGAACGGCTTGTCCGCGAGGACAGAGATGAAGTCGGAAGGCGAGCAGGAGTGCCATTCATCGTATTCACGTACGATCCCGCCGACGAAATTGAAGTCGACGGCGAGATTCGGAATCTCATCGAAAAGCTAGAGTACCACGATCAAGAGGTTGCTGGGATTGACATGCGTGATCTCGTCTTCAGCGTACTTGAGGATCGAGGAATCCTCGAAAACGTAATTGATCTTGAGCGACGCGACCGTGAACAGTTGCTCAAAGGCTTGAAATCATCCCTTCTGGATGATGGTGAGATAGGAGAGTTGGCGTCCGTCATTGCTACGCAGGCTGAAGATGCGGATACCGTCATCGTGTATCGGATGGGTATCTTATACCCATTTGCCAGTGCATCCACGCTAATGGGGCAGTTAGAGACAAATACCCCGGACGACATCCCCATCGTATTTTGCTACCCTGCGACCGTTGATGACAAGAGTTTAAGATTCCTCGACGAATCTGATGGAACATACTACCGAGCAAAGGTGATTGGACATGAGTAACACCACTTCTACCTACGAAATCAACGAGATCTTCTACCGGCCAATTAACCGAAAGATAGATCGGGTTGTCAAAGTCGACAACGATGACCCGAGCGTCGTCAAGAAAGAACTTGAGGAATACATTCTCACTCCGCAGCTCGAACGGTACTTCTCGGACGCTCTAGAAGCCGTAATTGATACGGAGCACGCCCAGACAGAAGATGTCGGGATGTGGGTCTCCGGGTTCTTTGGATCCGGGAAAAGCCACTTCATGAAGATCCTTGGGCACATCCTGGCAAACCCCGAATTCGGGGATACACGTGCAGCCGAAATGTTTCGGGATCGAATTGAAGGCAACGAGATGCTCGATGGAGCAGTCTCGTCAGTCACGAACAAATTTAATTCCGAAGTGTTGATGTTCCAGATCGGCGCGAAAGCCGATGCAACGGGGAGCGAATCCATCACCGAGATCATTCACCGTGAGTTCAACATTTCCCGTGGCTACGCCTCAATGCCGTGGGTTGCACAGATGGAACAGGAACTCGAATCACGTGGTGTTTACGAAGACTTCGTCGCTACTATCGAATCTAACACTGGGAAGGATTGGACAGAATCGCGTAAGGATGCGATGTTCGTGCGGTCGGATATGGAGACAGCGCTTGTCGAAGCGGTTAGCGAATTTGATGATGAAGACGCCGCTGCCCGCGCTATTGACGACGTTCAAAATAACGTCCTAATCAACGCCTCTACGCTGGCAGAGGACATCGTTGAGTACGTTGAAAAACGGGAGCGCGAGACTGGGGACAACTGCCGACATTTTGTTTTCATCGACGAAATCTCACAGTTCATCGGGGATGATGGCCAGCTCCTCTTGGAACTCCAGAGTATCGTCGAAGAGTTCGGACAGAAAGGTAAAGGCAAGGTGTTCCTCGGTGTAACGTCCCAGGAAGAACTCCAGCAGCTCATTCCCGGTGTTCTAGAAAAAGAAGCCGAAGAGTCGAAAGTCATCGACCGGTTTCCACACCGATTCGATCTTACGTCCGAGAACTTGGACAAAGTCGTCCGTGACCGCGTCCTTAGCAAAAAGGGTGAGGTCCGTGAAGCAATCGGTGATCTATATGATCTGCATGAAGGAACGCTTTCAGCACGGTACAAACTCGACGCTGGACAAAGTCTAAAACCAATCACAAAGGAGAACTTCATCGACTGCTATCCCTTCCTACCATACCAGCTTGACATTCTCCCAAGAATGTTCAAAGCATTGGGCAAGGGGACAGACGATCAACTCGCAGGCAGCGAGCGGACACTAATCGATGTCACACAAAGCGTTCTGAAAGACGAGGCTTATCTCTACAGCGAAGAGCTTGGGGCGCTCGTCACGCTAGATATGATTTTCAATGAGATCAGCAACGACATCCCAAGCAGCGATCTCAAGACGATCCGGGAAGCAACACCGAAAGATGCCGATCCAGAAATCGCTCGCCGTGTTCTCAAGTCGCTATACCTGCTCCAACAGCTAGCATGGATTCCAAACACAGCGGACAATATCGCAACTTCGCTACAGACAAAACTTCAATCCCCAGACCAGATAAGCAAGGAAGTGCAGGAAGTACGAAACACGCTTGATGCACTCGTTGAAGCAGGGCTCGTCCGTCGAACTGAAGAGGGGTATCGAATCCTTCACCAGACCGAGCAAGAATTAGAAAACGAAATCAAGAGCATCGAAGTCGGCCCCGGTGACATCCGCCGATCTTCGAAACGATTCCTGAACGATATCCTCAACGAAACCTCACGAGTCAACTACGAGGGAAAAACGTTCCAGTTGAACCTGAGTATCGATGGTGAACTGGTCGCATCCAACGGGCACATCAATCTCAAAACATACTCACCAATCTATCAGCGATACGAAGACCTTGATCCAGATGGGCTAAAAACACAGAGCTTCAGCGAAGATGATACGCTGTACTGGATTGCTGATGATGAGAACCAACATCGCATCTATGAGAAGCTAAAATCGATCTATCAAATCAATACGGTCGTCAAAGCAAAACGTGGAGACGAACTCAGCCAAGATGAGCAGGAAGCTCTCGGACAAAAACAAGAAGATCTCCAACGGTTACGGAATGAGGTTGAACGCAAATTCAAACGAAGCTTCCAGCGTGGAACGCTCATCTATAATGGCGATGCCGAGGAGTTCGATACGACGAGCACCTCACTCACCTCACTCGTCTCTCGGAAGACAAACAACGCCATTCCGAAGATATTCCCCAGTTTCAAGCATGGGTCCGCAACAGTCAAAGATCGCCATATCGAACAAATATTCGGAGATCTTCAGGGATCGTCGAATCCATCCGTGTTCTCTGACCTCGCCGTCGTCCAAGACGGCGAACTCAATTCCGCGGCCCGCATCGCATCCGAAGTCGTCGATGAGATTCAGCAGCGCGAAAAAGCAGGAGAATCCCGGTCCGGGAGTGATCTAATCGACCATTTCTCTGAACCGCCGTACGGATGGAGTCGAGAAGTCGTTCGACTCGCTGCCGCTGTGCTCTTCAGAAACGGATCTATCATTCCGATCCACAAGGAACGAACCTACGGAACATACACCGATGATGGCGCACAGGATTTGTTCAAACAGGTTACGAAATTCAAATCCACCTCGTTCGACGAGCGTGAGACCGTCGATATCGAAACCCGAGGGAACGCTAAGCAGCTCCTTGATCAGCTATTCGATCGGAAGGTAAAAGCAACTGACCAAGCCGTCGACGAAGGGATCAGAGAGGCAGCGAATGAATGGGTATCAACCACGAGCACGTTGCTCTCACAACTTCAGCGAGTCGGTTTTCCACTGGCAGACGATGTCCAGCGATTCCAGACGGTATTACAGAATCTGGTGAAACAGCCCACCTCGGCCAAACGCATCAAGCAGTTTGTCGAATTCGAAGGCGAATTGAAAGGACTCACCAAAACGGCGAAGGGTGTCGCCGAGTTTTGTGGTGAATCCGGTGGGGAGAACCAACTAAAATCGTACGAGACTATCCAGCGGTTCATCACAACTGAATGGGAATCGCTCGTCGATGAGGCAAATGACCATCCAGGGCTCGTCGACATCAGCGATGAAGCCCGTGATGCAGCAAATCGCGTTGTTGAGACCCTCGATACGGAAGGGGTGATAAGCCAGTGGATCAACGTCAAAACGGATTATCGAACCGCAGCTGAAGCTTTCACTACGACGTACGAATCACTCTACCAGAAACGCCACGAAACGTACACTGAATCTATCAAAAGGGTTCGCACGTATGCTGGATCAGATATTGATGACCACGAACTTGACGCTGCGTTATCGGACTTAGTAGCGCGACAGGGTGATGGATCAGTCGATCTGAACGTCGGTGACGAGGATCACATCACCCCATCTCCGTCGCTTACGCGTCTCATCGAACATATCCAAACCGTTGAGGCGTACGAGAACACCGCGAAGAGCACGATAGACGATCTGGACGAAGATGAAGAAGACGGCACGGTTCGAGAAAGTGTGGACATCGATTCCATCTTCGGATCCGTCGTCGCCACAACCCCAGACGACATTGACCAACCGATCTCGGAACTTCGGGCAGAGGTCGAGAAACTTCTCGATCAGGACGGCGACGTGGAGATACGATTTAGGTAATCTAACACTTTGTAGATCACCATTAGTGATCGGTATTTGCTTTGCTTTTGTTTTGAATCTCTAAATTCCCCCAAGGAATCATCAATCTATTTATGTAGGGAATACGTCCTTTAAAAAAGACATGACTAACTATTATTTGATAAAATCGGGACACAGAGAGTTCTTTCCGTACTGGGACCAAGAAGACATTATATCCGTTGGATGGAGTGAAGCGGCGAATCTTGTATACGAAGGAGCATCAGAAGAAGAAATTCGAGCAGTACTCGAAAACAAGTATGGACAAGATGTTGGATACACACTCGGCGTGCTGACTTGTTTCGCTGGACGCGAGCAGGGTAGTAGGTCTCCAATGAACAAAGGAGATATTGTCATCGTTATCGGACAGCAACATATCCGGGGAAACAGTGTGATTCAAGCCGTAGCCGAAGTTGGAGAAGTTCAGAAATGGAGTGAACCTATTGACGATAACTTTCCTCATCTCCTCTACCGAGACGTGAATAACTGGCTCTATAACGACGGACCAGTTACACGAAAAGAACTATCTGAAAAATTCCAAATGGGCGGAGACGCATCGACTCATCTACCAAACGCACTCCAACAATGGAACCCCTCAGGGACGGCACATGCGGCTGTTCAAGAACTCGTAGACCAACTCCACGCTGCGCAATCAATTCAGCCTAAGACATATGATTTCAAATTCAGCGAACGGGTGATACAAGAGCATATTGCTGACAACCCGAACAAGTTCCAAGCAGATACCGAAATCACCCCCGGAAAGATTGAGCAGGAATACCAGACAAAAAACGGTGGATTTGCAGACTTCGTCTTCCTTTCAGATAGCGATGGGATCACCGTTGTCGAAACGAAAATCGACACTGCAGGGCCAGCTGCAGCCCGACAACTTCGTCGCTATATCGATGAAATCCAGAACGAACATCAGGGAGCAGTCCGAGGGAAACTGGTCGCTGAGGGCTTCTATGATCACGAAGCCATTCAATCTGAGATTCAGGAACACGATATAACGCTACACAAATACCAAGTGACACTTGAGTACGAAGAGATCACACTTAATTAGACTTTTACGAATCAGTTCTAATTAGACGGACTGTCGGCACAAAATGTCTCTTTTGCATCTCCCACAATTATAAGATACACCGACTGCTTGTCGATGGTATGTCACTGCGGGTGGGAACCACGACACGGTACGCCGCCATCCCACTCGTCTCACTGCGGCGTGTCACGCTCTGATATTCATGTCCACAACACACGGTCAACCCGGCCTTTCATCCGACCAGCGTTCGACGATTCGGAGCACAATTCTAAGCACGCGACACACGCTCGAAGATGAGCTCCGTCGACAACTCGAAAAGTATGGAATCTACGAGACAAAGAAGCTCCCACTCGACAAGCTGACGCACCTCTCTGTCGAGGAGATTCACACTCGCCGCACGTTGGATGCAGCCATCGAGCGGGAACTCGAATCCACAGATGGCGATCTGGAGCGGTCGATCACTAACTACGTCCGCGAAGCGACGAAGACCTACCTCAATCGGTTTGTCGCGCTGAAGACCATCGAGATTCGCGGGCTCGTCGAGGAAACTATCACCGAGCGGCCGGAGTACGGCAATCGGTCGTATATGCACCACACTGTAGCCGAGATTGCTGGCGAACTAACGAATGCGCCTGACGACGGGTACGGTGCAGCACTTGATTTAGCGTATCAAGAGATCGGGGCGGAGATTCGGATGATATTCGAGGAGTCCGAACACACGGCTATCGAACTCGATGTGCAGGTCCGAGAAGAGATACTTGACGAATTAGATGCAATTGTTGACAATTCGTGGGAAAGCGACGAGGCACTGGGCTGGGTGTACCAGTACTTCGGCGAGGATGAACGCGAAGAGATTGACGAACGAATTAACGAAGAGAATTACAAAGTTGCAGGGACCGATATAGCAACAAAGACCCAGTTGTTCACGCCACGTTACATTGTTGAATGGATGGTTGATAATTCTCTTGGACGGACGTGGCTCGAAATGTACGGCGAGCGGACGAATATTGACGGCGAAGAAAATTGCTTCTACCTTGCCCCTGCGAAAAAATCACTAATTGACCGAGAAATAAAGCCAGTCGAAAAAATCACAGTGCTTGACCCAGCCTGTGGCAGTGGGCATATGCTGTTTTATGCATTTGATGTCCTCTATCAAATGTATTTAGAGGAAGGAGAAGTCCCCGAGAGATACATCCCACGGGAAATTCTTAGGAACAATCTCTACGGCATCGATATCGATTCAGGGGCTACGCAGATTGCCGCGCTTTCTCTTTATCTGAAAGCCAAAGAGAAGTCACCAGAGGTTGTAATCTCGCAACTGAACATCGTTTCGGCCGACGCAGTACTTATTAATGGCGAAAGAAAACGTGAAGTGCTTGAACGAACACAGTCAAACCTCGAAAAAGAGATATTAGAACAACTTTGGAAAAGCTTCGATAATATCAGGGAGTTCGGTAGTCTAATTCGTATTGAAACCCGGATTGAATCCATCCTTGAAGATCACCGCAACTCAATTCAGCAAGCAGGCCAAGCTCAATTCACCTCAGAGGGAGGGCTTGCAACTCAAAGCTCATTTGTAAATAATGACGGTGGTGAAGAGACCTGGCAAGAAGTGAAGAATCGGCTCCTCGATTCAGTTAAAGAATTGGCTACTGAAGCTTTGTATCATAATGACCCTGTCGAGGAGATGTTTGCAGAAGAAGTGGAAAAGACAGTTGAAATAGTAGATCTGCTTGTCGGAGACTACAGTGTTGTTGTCTCTAACCCCCCATACCTTGATAGTGGTAAAATGGGTGAAGACCTCAGTCAGTTTCTAAAGGACAGTTATAATAGTAGTAGAGATACATATGCTGCTTTTATAGAAAGAAACACAGAGTTCCTCTCTCCTGATGGGCTAGCTTCAATGATCACACCGGAGACATTCATGTTTAACTATAGCTTTCGAGGTCTTCGGCCGAAACTTCTGGAGAAGTCAGAATTCGTGGATGTTGTCCATCTCACTAACAGGGATGAGGCATACATGAATGTCTGTACATTAATTTCCAAATCCAAGCACAATCGTCAGTCACGGTTTATTCGTCTTATAGGAGCAAGCGACAGGTTGAGTTCATTAAACAGTACGATAACATCTATTAGAGCTGGCAACGGTACAAAAAGGGAATACTTCGCTAACCAGTCAGCATTTTTGGAAATTGATCGATCTCCGTTTATTTATTGGTTTGGGAAGGAAGTGTTGGACCTATTCATCAAGTACGGGAATCTCAAAGATACTGCAGATGTCTTGAGAGGACTTGATACTGGAAACGATGACCGATTTGTGCGATATGACTGGGAGATTGATCCAAACGATAATTCTTGGAATAGATATGTGATGAGTGGTGAAGGGGAACCATTCTTTGAGGCTTCAAATATGATGGCATTATGGGAAAATGGTGGAGCAGAAATAAAATCGACCGACGGTAGTATTGTTCCTAGTGAGGACAGGTATACTGATGAGGGACTAACGTACCGTAGATTCGGAGATCTTGTCGTTCGACACCTTCCATCTAATTGGATTCCGAGTGATGGGAGTCCCTTTATTGGCCCAAATGAGAACGATCAAATATTCCACATTCTTGGATATCTCAATTCAGCCCTCGCAGACTTTGTCATTGAAGGACTCAACCCCGGTTTAAATATTCAAATTGGTGATGTTGAACGAATCCCGATAGATATTGGTTGGAATAATAAAGAAATTGAGCGGCTTTCAGAAATTGCTGTCGAGTTACAGCACGAACGTCAATCATATTTAGAAACAGTACCCGTATATCATAAGGGGAATAAGTTCTACGATATGTCGATGAACGAATATCTATACAAAAAAGATATTCTAGATTCGTCTTTACTGGCTATCCGGCATAAAATATCAGAAAAAGTATTTGATCATTATGAGATATCCAGCGAAGCGAGAAAGCAAATATACGAAGAAAGTGACAGGAAAATTGGAAATGATTATGTTTGTACCTCTGAACAATCTATTCCGAATATCGTTGATCAGATTAATGTGGAGAAAAATGTAGTAACTAATAAAGAATATCAGAAACTTAGGGAAAAATTCGAATCTCTCACTGATAATAGCTTGAAAAACATCTCAAACGAACTCGGTGTCTCTCCATTTACAATTGCAGATCTTCGCAGTGAATCCTATGAAGGAAAGCGAAAAATGGAATACGCCGAAAGATGTCTTTCTTATGCAATAGGACATACACTTGGTCACTGGAACAAATTCGATCAGCTCCCGAACTCGGAAAACGAAATTGTACCAGTAGGCGGTAGTTACGACGAGAACATTGAAAAATATGTGGACGAAATAATACAGTATCTAACAGGAGATGAAAAATGGCGGTCTCAGTTCAACGATTATTTAGGACGGGATGTATTTGATTGGATACGGTCACGGTTTTTCAGATATTATCACTGTAAAGAGTATCGTCGCCGAGGACAGCGTATTCCGATCTATTGGCAAATCGAAAGCCCTGCTGGAGTCTTTAGCTTCTTCATTTATTATCATGGGATTAATGGGGATACGCTTCCGAAGCTCCGAGGACAATATCTTGATCCGCGAATCGATGAGCTCAAAAACGAGCTTGAAACACTAAGTGTCCAAACCAGCAGTGATAGCGCAGACAAAGAGCTTCTGAAAAGAAAACAGGAAGTGCAAAACAACCTCGACGACATTAGGGAGTTCCGTGAGACCATCGACGAAATGATTGACGATGGTGTCACCGTCGACATCAAAAAGGGGATCTGGGAGAACATCAAAGAGTGGGACCAGTACGAAGTTCTCGAAACTGGCCTTCCGAAACTAAAAACGAGCTACTCGAGGTAATTCAAATATGGGAGATCTCGCGGATAGCATCATCACGGAACTTCGCCAAAAATTCGACCGACACCCCGTCTGGGTGTGGTATGACGCCCAAGAGAAGTACAAGGGTGTCCTCGACGAGGTCGAAGCCGAACTCGACGGTGTCACGCTCGCCCGCTACGACGGCAGTTATTTCGAACTTAAGCTCCGTCTCCGAAACGAGGATCCGAACTACGAAAAGAACTGGCTGTTCTACATCCCTGAGTCACGAAACGATGCCAAGTGGTTCCGCGATGTCCACGCACTCGGTCGACAGTACCGCGTTGGCCAGGATATCGACGACACACCAGTGACACAGTTCCTCGTCGAGCACGACGAAGAGATTCCAGACGCCTACGAGGATTGGGGACAGAACCGCGA
>LFCJ01000728.1_pt1 | contig 21498 bp, 19 predicted proteins | sample 643141 | NCBI WGS metagenome assembly LFCJ01 (sample SAMN03766243, study PRJNA286221) | soda lake metagenome | biome: soda lake; feature: Kulunda steppe; material: water; isolation source: sample B1-Br-g2 brine of Lake Bitter-1 | place: Russia: Kulunda steppe | collected 2010-07
GCCCAAGAAGAGCGGCTTCTTCGACGGCGTGAAGAAGTTCTTCGAGGACATGAAGCCCTAGACGGCATCACGCCTCGCGGAGACAGCTGGGCCCCGGCATCGTGAGATGTCGGGGCCCGGTCGCGTTCAGCGTCGGCGATGCGACGATATCGTGTGTCAGCGCCCGCTTGGCTTCGACGGTGTGGCGGCATAGTCTGGTGGCTCGATGAAACTGCCAGGAGATCTGCCATGCCCATTTCACGAGCCGAATTGCCCGCCGAAGATGCCGCGGCGCTGATCGATCAGCTGTGCGAGGGCTGGTCCGGCGCCGAGTCGATCGATCGCGACGGCGACCCGGTCAGGATCGACTTCGCCAGCGGCAGCTGCTACCTCCAGGCGCAGCCGGACAAGCTGCTGGTGGTGGTGGAAGCCGTCGATGACGAAAGCCACGATCAGCTGGAGGGTCGGGTAGACAACGCCCTGGATGCCCTGAAGGGCGTCGAGCTGGATATCGTCTGGGAGGCGTGACCGCCGCGACCACTCCGGCCGCCGCCCACCTGGGCATGCTGCTCTGGGCGGTGCTGGTGGGGCTGTCGTTTCCCGCCGTGGGGCTGATGAGCGAGCTGCCGCCGCTGTCACTGACCGCCCTGCGCTTCTTTATCGCCTGCGCCGCCCTCTGGTGGCTGGCGCGCCGCGCGCCGGGCTTCCTGCCCGCCCCGGGCCTGATGCCCCTGTACGCCCTGATGGGGCTCTGCCTGGCCGGCTTCTTCGGGGCCATGTTCTGGGCGGCGCACCACGCCACGGCGCTCTCCATGGCAACGCTGTACGTGACCGTGCCTCTGCTGGCCTTCCTGTTGGGGCGGGGCCTGCGCGTGGAGCGTCCGGGGTGGCGACTACCGGCGATCCTGTCGCTGGGGGCCGCCGGGGCCCTGGGGCTGGCCTTCGCCGAGGCGTGGCAGCAGGGCGGGCACCTGTCCATCGGCATCGGCGAGGCGGTGTTCTTCCTGGGCTGTCTCTCCACGGCGCTCTATCCGGTGCTCAGCAGATGGGGGCTGGCGACAGGGCGGCTACCCGCCTCGGCGGCGGTTCGCACCTTCTGGAGTCTGGGGACAGGCGGCGTGCTGATCGGCCTGGTCGGGCTCCTGGTGGAGCCGCTGGCCGTGCTGGCGACCATGAGCGGTCGCGACCTGGCGCTGCTGGTCTACCTGGGTCTCTTCTCCAGCGCCCTGACCTTCTGGCTGATGCAGCGTGCCACGGCGGCGCTGACGCCGGGCGTGGTCACCGCCTACGGCTACCTGGTGCCCTTCGTCTCCATGCTGCTGCTGTTCTTGCAGTCCCCGGGCAGCGTCGGCTGGGCCTGGCTGCCCGGCAGCCTGGCGGTGCTGCTGGCCATGGGGCTGCTGATGCGCAGCGACGTCGGGACAGGCGGCTGACGGCGCCTCGCCTCTGGTATACTGCCAGCCATTCTTGAACCATTACCGCTTCTACAGGAGTCCACATGACCCGTATCGCCATCGTCGGTGTCGCCGGCCGCATGGGCCGCACCCTGGTCAACGCCGTGCTTCAGGATGACGGCGTCACCCTGGCCGGCGGCAGCGTCGAGCCGGGCAGCTCGCTGGCCGGCGCCGATATCGGCGAGCTGGCCGGCGTCGGCCGGCTGGGCGTGGCCGCGGTGGATTCGCTGGAGACCATCGCCGACGACTTCGACGTGCTGATCGACTTCACCGCGCCGCGGGTGACGCTGTCCAACCTGGCGTTCTGCGCCGAGCACGGCAAGCGCATGGTGATCGGCACCACCGGCCTTTCCGAAAAGGAGCTGGCCGAGCTGGACGGCTACGCTGGGAAGCTGCCCTTCGTCTTCGCGCCGAACATGAGCGTGGGCGTCAATCTGACCCTGAAGCTGCTGGAGACCGCCGCCCGGGCGCTGGGTGACGAGGGCTACGACATCGAGGTAGTCGAGGCGCACCACCGCCACAAGGTGGATGCTCCCTCCGGCACCGCGCTGAAGATGGGCGAGGTGGTGGCCGAGAGCCTGGGACGTACCCTCAAGGAGCATGGCGTCTTCGAGCGGGTGGGTCAGTGCGGGCCGCGTACCGACAAGGAGATCGGTTTCGCCACGCTGCGCGCCGGCGACATCGTCGGCGAGCACACCGTGATGTTTGCCACCGAGGGCGAGCGCATCGAGATCACCCACAAGGCCTCCAGCCGCATGACCTTCGCCCGGGGGGCGGTGCGCGCGGCGCGCTGGGTGGCTGACCAGGGTAACGGTCGCTACGCCATGCAGGATGTGCTCGGTCTCGGCTGAGGCTGAGTTCGACCAAAGGGGTGGCCGGGGGGCGCTCGATCCTGTAAAATCCCGAAAATTTTGGCCGGGCGCATGGGCGAAAGCCCCATCAACAGCGCTTGTTGCTTCGGCCCCCAGTGTTCTGAGCGACTCAGTTCCGAGCGAATGACAACAAGCGGGATGAAACCGGTCTTCATCGGTTTCGTCCCGCTTTTTTGCGGGGCGGCCATCCGCGGGGCGGCCGTCCGCAGAGTGGTCATTCGAGGTCCGGCCATGGCCCAGCACTATTCCGGGACGCGCTGTCGCTGACAGCCGTCCGCAAAAACATGGGAGGACGTTGCATTGAACAAACCCGCGATACTGGCCCTGGAAGATGGCAGTGTGTTTCATGGCACGGCGATCGGTGCCGATGGACAGACCAGCGGTGAGGTGGTGTTCAATACGGCAATGACCGGCTATCAGGAGATCCTCACGGACCCCTCCTATACCCGTCAGATCGTCACCCTGACCTATCCCCATATCGGCAACACCGGCGTCAACGCCGAGGACGTCGAGTCCGGCGCCATCGCCGCCGCCGGCCTGGTGATTCGCGATCTGCCGCTGCTGGCCAGCAACTTCCGCTGCGAGCAGACCCTCGCCGACTACCTCAAGAGCCAGAATGTGCTGGGCATTGCGGAGATCGATACCCGCCGCCTGACCCGCATCCTGCGCGACAAGGGCGCCCAGAACGGCGCCATCCTGGCCGGCGCCGAGGCCGAGGGTGACGACGCCGTGGAGCGCGCCCTGGCCGCGGCCCGCGCCTTCCCGGGCCTCAAGGGCATGGACCTGGCCAGGGTGGTTTCCTGCCAGACGCCTTACCAGTGGAGCGAGGGGGAGTGGACCCTTGGCGAGGGCTATGCCGATACCGCCGGCTCCGATGGGCAGGCAGAGCGCCCCTACCACGTGGTGGCCTACGACTTCGGCGTGAAGCGCAACATCCTGCGCATGCTCGCCTCACGCGGCTGCCGTCTCACCGTGGTGCCGGCCCAGACCCCGGCGGCCGAGGTGCTGGCCATGAATCCGGACGGTATCTTCCTGGCCAACGGTCCCGGCGACCCCGCGCCCTGCGACTACGCCATCAAGGCGATTCAGGAGATCCTCGAGACCGAGATTCCGGTGTTCGGCATCTGTCTGGGCCACCAGCTGCTGGCGCTGGCCAGCGGGGCGAAGACCGTGAAGATGGGCCACGGCCACCACGGCGCCAACCATCCGGTGCAGGACCTCGATACCGGCCGCGTGATGATCACCAGTCAGAACCACGGCTTCGCCGCCGACGAGGCAAGCCTGCCGGCGACCCTGCGTGCCACTCACCGCTCTCTGTTCGACGGCACCCTGCAGGGGGTCGAGCGCACCGACCGTCCGGCCTTTGGCTTCCAGGGCCACCCGGAAGCGAGCCCCGGTCCCCAGGACGTCGCGCCGCTGTTCGATCGTTTCATCGAGATGATGAGGGCCCGTCAGGCCTGAGCCTGGCGCAGCAGCCCCAGACACGTCGCCACTCGTCACCCTTTTCAGCGGGAAGCACCATGCCCAAGCGTACAGACATCCAGAGCATTCTGATCATCGGCGCTGGCCCCATCGTCATCGGCCAGGCCTGCGAATTCGACTACTCCGGCGCCCAGGCCTGCAAGGCGCTGCGCGAGGAGGGCTACCGGGTCATCCTGGTGAACTCCAATCCGGCCACCATCATGACCGACCCGGCCATGGCCGATGCCACCTACATCGAGCCGATTACCTGGCAGGCGGTGGAGAAGATCATCGAGGCCGAGCGCCCGGACGCCGTGCTGCCCACCATGGGCGGTCAGACCGCGCTCAACTGCGCGCTCGACCTGGACAAGCACGGCGTGCTCGAGACGTACGGCGTAGAGATGATCGGCGCCAACGCCGACGCCATCAACAAGGCCGAGGATCGCGACCTCTTCGACCAGGCCATGAAGCGCATCGGGCTGGAGTGCCCCAAGGCCGAAGTGGCCCACAGCATGGAGGAGGCCTGGCGCATCCAGGCGTCGCTGGGGTTCCCGGTGATCATTCGCCCCTCCTACACCATGGGCGGCTCCGGCGGCGGCGTGGCCTACAACAAGGAGGAGTTCGAGGAGATCTGTACCCGGGGCTTCGAGCTCTCCAACAACCACGAGCTGCTGATCGACGAGTCGCTGCTGGGCTGGAAGGAGTACGAGATGGAGGTCGTTCGTGACAGGAACGACAACTGCATCATCGTCTGCTCGATCGAGAACTTCGACCCCATGGGCGTGCACACCGGTGACTCCATCACCGTGGCCCCGGCCCAGACGCTGACCGACAAGGAATACCAGATCATGCGCGACGCCTCCCTGGCGGTGCTGCGCGAGATCGGCGTCGAGACCGGCGGCTCCAACGTCCAGTTCGGCGTGGATCCCGACACCGGCCGCATGGTGGTCATCGAGATGAACCCGCGGGTGTCGCGCTCCTCGGCGCTGGCCTCCAAGGCCACCGGTTTCCCGATCGCCAAGATCGCCGCCAAGCTGGCGGTGGGCTACACCCTGGATGAGCTGCAGAACGACATCACCGGCGGGCGTACCCCGGCCTCCTTCGAGCCGGCCATCGACTATGTGGTCACCAAGATCCCGCGCTTCACCTTCGAGAAGTTTCCCCAGGCCAACGATCGCCTGACCACCCAGATGAAATCGGTGGGCGAGGTGATGGCCATCGGGCGCACCTTCCAGGAGTCGCTGCAGAAGGCGCTGCGCGGCATGGAGACCGGCAATGACGGCCTCGACCCCAAGGTGACCGACTTCACCGCCGAGGCCATGGCGCACATCAAGGGCGAGCTGCAGGCCGCCGGCGCCGAGCGTATCTTCTTCGTGGCCGATGCCATGCGCGCCGGCATGAGCCGCGAGGAGATCTTCGAGCTGACCAAGATCGACCCCTGGTACCTGGTGCAGCTCGAGGACCTGGTCGCCACCGAGGTTGAGGTCGCCAAGCGCTCGCTCTCCGAGCTCGACGCCAGGGAGCTCTTCCGCCTCAAGCGCAAGGGCTTCAGTGACGCCCGGCTGGCCCGCCTCCTGGGCGTCTCCGAGAAGGAGTTCCGCAAGACCCGCCAGAAGGCCGGGATCCGTCCGGTCTACAAGCGCGTCGACACCTGCGCCGCCGAGTTCGCTTCCGATACCGCCTACATGTACTCCACCTACGAGGAGGAGTGCGAGGCGGAGGTCTCCGAGCGTCAGAAGATCATGGTGCTGGGCGGCGGGCCCAACCGCATCGGCCAGGGTATCGAGTTCGACTACTGCTGCGTCCACGCCGCCTTCGCCATGCACGATGACGGCTTTGAAACCATCATGGTCAACTGCAACCCGGAGACCGTCTCCACCGACTACGACACCTCGGATCGCCTCTACTTCGAGCCTGTCACGCTGGAAGACGTGCTGGAGATCGCCGACAAGGAGCAGCCGGTCGGCGTGATCGTGCAGTTCGGCGGCCAGACCCCGCTGAAGCTCGCTCGCGAGCTGGAGGCCGCCGGCGTGCCCATCATCGGCACCACCCCGGACGCCATCGACCGCGCCGAGGACCGCGAGCGTTTCCAGCAGATGATCGACAAGCTGGGCCTCAAGCAGCCGCCCAACGCCACCGCGCGCAGCTTCGAGGAGGCCTTCGCCAAGGCCGAGGCCATCGGCTACCCGCTGGTGGTGCGTCCCAGCTACGTGCTGGGCGGTCGCGCCATGGAGATCGTCTATGACGCCTCGGAGCTGGAGAACTACATGACCCACGCGGTCAAGGTCTCCAACGACTCCCCGGTGCTGCTCGACCACTTTCTCAACGCCGCCATCGAGATCGATATCGACGCCGTCTCCGACGGCAAGCAGGTGGTGATCGGCGGCATCATGCAGCATATCGAGCAGGCCGGCGTGCACTCCGGCGACTCCGCCTGCTCGCTGCCGCCCTACTCGCTGCCTGCCGAGGTGCAGGACGAGATGCGCCATCAGGTCAAGCAGATGGCCGTGGAGCTGGGCGTCAAGGGGCTGATGAACGTGCAGCTGGCCTGGCAGGATGGCGAGATCTACGTCATCGAGGTCAACCCCCGTGCCTCGCGCACCGTGCCCTTCGTCTCCAAGTGCATCGGCACCTCCCTGGCCCAGGTCGCCGCGCGCTGCATGGCCGGCACCAGCCTCGCGGAGCAGGGCTTCACCCGCGAGATCGTGCCGCACTTCTTCAGCGTCAAGGAAGCGGTCTTCCCGTTCAACAAGTTTCCGGGCGTCGACCCCATCCTCTCGCCGGAGATGAAGTCCACCGGTGAGGTGATGGGCAGCGGTGACACCTTCGCCGAGGCCTTCTACAAGGCCCAGCTGGGCGCCGGCGAGGCGATCCCCGCGCTGACCGGCGAGCGCAAGGCGTTTCTCTCGGTGCGCGAACCCGACAAGGCGGGTGTTATCGAGGTGGCGCGTTCTCTGGTAACATTGGGCTTCACCCTGTGCGCGACCCGCGGTACCGCCGCTGCCCTCAAGGCTGCCGGCATCGACGTCGAGGTCGTGAACAAGGTCTTCGAAGGCCGTCCGCATATCGTCGATCTGCTCAAGAATGACGACATCGCCTATATCGTCAATACCACCGAGGGTCGCCAGGCGATCCAGGACTCCTCGGTGATCCGCCGCACCGCGCTTGCCCGCAAGGTTCCCTACGCCACCACGCTGGCAGGGGCCAGCGCCGTTTGCATGGCGCTTGAATACGGCAACGAGATCACGGTGCGGCGGCTTCAGGATTTGCATGCAGGAGCTGCACAATGAACAAGGTCCCGATGACTGTCGTCGGAGAGGCGCGTCTGCGCAAGGAGCTCGAGCAGCTCAAGAGCGAGGCGCGCCCGAGGGTGATCGCCGCCATCGCCGAGGCCCGCGAGCACGGCGACCTCAAGGAGAACGCCGAGTATCATGCCGCTCGCGAGCAGCAGGGTTTCATCGAGGGGCGTATCCAGGAGATCGAGGGCAAGCTGGGCAGTGCCCAGGTGATCGACGTCACCAAGCTGCCCCGCACCGGCAAGGTGATCTTCGGCGTCACCGTGGAGCTGATCAACCTCGACACCGATGAGGAGGTCACCTACCGCATCGTTGGCGAGGACGAGGCCGACATCAAGCAGGGGCTGATCTCGGTCACCTCGCCCATCGCCCGCGCCCTGATCGGCAAGGAGGAGGGTGACGTGGTGGTGGTCAAGACCCCCGGCGGCAACGTCGAGTACGAGATCGCCGGCGTCGAGCACCTGTAACCCTTCGGGCAGCTGTAAGCCATAAGCTTTAAGCTGTAAGAAAACACCCCCCAAGGCAGTGCCTTGGGGGGTGTTTGGGTTCTGACTTACAGCTTAAAGCTTGCAGCTCGCGCGAAGCGCGTCAGTGCCGGCCGTGGTGCCCCTCGAAGCGCTGGACGTTGGAGAGCTTCGGGTTGGCCTTGGGGTTGCGGCGATAGAGCAGCGCCATCTTGCCGATCTTCTGCACCAGCTCGGCGCGGCTGGTGGCGACCAGCTCATCGAGGATGGCGGCGCGGTCGTCGCGCTCCGGCACGGCCAGCTTGACCTTGATCAGCTCATGGTCGGAGAGCGCCCTCTCGAGTTCTGCCAGCACCCCCTCGGAGATGCCGTTCTCGGAGACCGTTACCACCGGGTTCAGGTGGTGGCCGATGCTGCGAAATGCTTTCTTTTGTGCCTGTGACAAGCTCATGGTATCTTGCATCTTCTTGGTTGCGCGCAGCCGCCCATGGTACGCGTAAAACAGCGCGCCGAAAACGGCCATGGGAAAAAGCCGCGCCGCGTGACCCGGAACCTGGCCCTCGCCGCGGTGTCGGCGGGCGCCTGGCCGCCGACAATGATGCTTTCCGCACTTCGCCTTAGTGTCCGTCCGTTTCCCCCACTCCTGGTGATGCCGTGGCTCGTTCTCGCACAACATCTCCCGCTTCCGGCCATGCGCCGGCCAGCAAGCGTCCCGCCGACAAGGGGGCTGCCAGCAAGACCAGCAAGGGATGGCTCAAGGAGCACTTCGACGACCCCTATGTGCAGCGCTCCTGGCAGGACGGCTATCGCTCGCGCGCCAGCTACAAGCTGCTGGAGCTGGACGACAAGGACCGTCTCTTCAGGGCCGGCATGACGGTGGTCGATCTGGGGGCGGCCCCCGGCGGCTGGAGTCAGGTGGCGGCCGAGAAGGTGGGCGCCGAGGGGGTGGTGATCGCCTCCGACCTCCTCGAGATGGACGCCCTGGCCGGCGTCGATTTCATCCAGGGCGACTTCACCGAAGACGAGATCCTCGACGCGATTCTCGCCGCGCTCGGCGAGCGGCCGGTGGATCTGGTGATGTCCGATATGGCCCCCAACATGAGCGGCATGGCCGCCATCGACCAGCCCCAGGCGATGTATCTGGTGGAGCTGGCGCTGGACCTGGCCGGCCAGACCCTGCGCCCTGGCGGCACCTTCCTGGCCAAGGTGTTTCAGGGTGAGGGCTTCGATGAATACCTGAAGACCCTGCGCCAGCGCTTCACCCGAGTGGTAACCCGCAAGCCGGGTGCCTCCCGGGCGCGCTCGCGCGAGGTCTATCTGCTGGCACAGGGCTTCCGCGGCTGATGGTGGCCGAGCGCCCGATAGGCCCGGCCTACCGGAGCGATTGCCGGACAGCGGCGCGCAACTGTGTCAGAGTGGTGCCCGAGGTGGACCGTGCGTGCCGTGGTGCCGGCGGTGGCCGAACGCGGCCTGCTCATGTAGTGTCCAATGTGCCAGGCGCATATATGGCCGACAGATTACTGATATTGAGGGTAGTCCCTTGAACGACATGGCGAAGAACCTGATTCTGTGGTTGGTCATCGCGGCGGTACTGCTGACGGTGTTCAACAACTTCAGCGTCGACAGCTCACCTCAGTCGATGAACTACTCCCAGTTCGTCCAGCAGGTGCAGAACCAGCAGATCCGCAGCGTCACCATCGATGGCTATACCATCACCGGCGAGCGTGCCGACGGCTCCTCGTTCCAGACTATCCGCCCCGCGGCGGAAGACCCCAAGCTGATCGATGACCTGCTCTCCAACGACGTCACCGTGGTGGGCAAGGAGCCGGAGCAGCAGAGTCTGTGGACGCGGCTGCTGATTGCCAGCTTCCCGATCCTGCTGATCCTGGCCATCTTCATGTTCTTCATGCGCCAGATGCAGGGTGGCGGTGCCGGCAAGGGCGGGCCCATGAGCTTCGGCAAGTCCAAGGCCAAGCTGCTCTCCCAGGATCAGATCAAGACCACCTTCTCCGATGTTGCCGGCTGTGACGAGGCCAAGGAGGAAGTGGAAGAGCTGGTCGACTTCCTGCGCGATCCCACCAAGTTCCAGCGCCTGGGCGGCACCATCCCGCGTGGCGTGCTGATGGTGGGGCCGCCGGGTACCGGCAAGACGCTGCTCGCCAAGTCCATCGCCGGCGAGGCCAAGGTGCCCTTCTTCTCCATCTCCGGCTCCGACTTCGTCGAGATGTTCGTGGGGGTGGGGGCGTCGCGAGTGCGCGACATGTTCGAGCAGGCCAAGAAGCAGGCGCCGTGCATCATCTTCATCGACGAGATCGACGCCGTGGGTCGTTCTCGCGGGGTCGGCATGGGTGGCGGTAACGACGAGCGCGAGCAGACCCTCAACCAGCTGCTGGTGGAGATGGACGGCTTCGAGGCCAACGAAGGCATCATCGTGATCGCCGCCACCAACCGTCCGGACGTGCTGGACCCGGCGCTGATGCGTCCGGGCCGCTTCGACCGTCAGGTGGTGGTGCCGCTGCCCGATATCCGCGGCCGCGAGCATATCCTCAACGTGCACCTGCGCAAGGTGCCGCTGGCCGACGACGTCAAGCCGTCGCTGATTGCCCGCGGTACCCCGGGTTTCTCCGGCGCCGACCTGGCCAACCTGGTCAACGAGGCCGCCCTGTTTGCCGCGCGGCGCAACAAGCGCCTGGTGGGCATGGAAGAGCTTGAGCTGGCCAAGGACAAGATCATGATGGGCGCCGAACGTCGCTCCATGGTCATGACCGAGAAGGAGAAGCTCAACACCGCCTATCACGAGTCGGGCCATGCCATCATCGGCCTGGTGGTGCCGGAGCACGACCCGGTCTACAAGGTGACCATCATCCCGCGCGGACGCGCCCTGGGCGTGACCATGTTCCTGCCCGAGCAGGATCGCTACAGCCTGTCGCGCCAGCAGATCCTGAGCCAGATCTGCTCGCTGTTCGGTGGTCGTATCGCCGAGGAGATGACGCTCGGGCCCAACGGGGTGACCACCGGGGCATCGAACGATATCAAGCGTGCCACCGAACTGGCCCACAGCATGGTCGCCAAGTGGGGTCTCTCCGACGAGATGGGGCCGATCATGTACGACGAGGACGAGTCCCACCAGTTCATGGGAGGGGCCGGCCAGGGCGGCAAGATGAAGTCCGGCGAGACCATCTCCAAGCTCGACAAGGAAGTGCGCAAGGTCATCGACGAGTGCTACGAGCAGGCGCGCACCATTCTCGAGGAGAACCGCGACAAGCTCGATGCCATGGCCGAGGCGCTGATGAAGTATGAAACCATCGACGCCGATCAGCTCAAGGACATCATGGAGGGGCGCGAGCCGCGTCCGCCCAAGGATTGGGAGGACGGCGACTCCTCCGGTCCCGCGGCCCCGGTGACCGAAGAGCCCGAGGCCGAGGCGGCGCCGGAAGCGCCGGACGAGGTCGACGGCGACAGTGATGGTGACGGGGAAGAAGACGACGAGCCGCGTCGCCGGCCCTCTGACCCGCTGGGCGGTCCGGCCGGCTCCTGAGTCCGCTGCGTTTACCCTCTGTCAGGCGCCCCTCCGCGGGGCGCCTGCGCGTTTCTGAGTCCTGTACGATGACAGGCTCCGCCTAACCTGACGCTCCGAGACATGATGACTTCAACCAGTGCCTTCCTGAACTGTGGCCGCCATCGGCTGGACCTCAGCTTCCCCCGCGTGATGGGGGTCCTCAACGTCACCCCCGACTCGTTTTCCGACGGCGGACGCCATGTCGCCCTCGACGACGCCCTGCGCCATGCCGAGCGCATGCTGGCCGAGGGGGCAGCGATCATCGACGTGGGAGGGGAGTCCACCCGCCCGGGCGCCGTCCCGGTCGCCCCTCAGCAGGAGCTCGACCGGGTCGCGCCGGTGGTGGAGGCGCTGGTAAGCGAGCTGGATGCGCTGGTGTCGGTGGACACCAGCTGTCCGCAGGTGATGCGCGAGAGTGCGGCCCTGGGGGCCGGCATGCTCAACGACGTGCGTGCTCTGGAGCGCGAGGGCGCGCTGGCCGCGGCCTGCGGTACGGGTCTTCCGGTCTGCCTGATGCACCGCCAGGGCGAGCCCCGCGACATGCAGCAGGCGCCCCGCTATGATGTGGCCATCGAAGAAGCGGTCGCCGACTACCTCGCCGAACGGGTCGCCGTCTGCGAGGCCGGCGGCCTGCGCCGCGAGCGCCTGCTGATCGATCCCGGCTTCGGCTTCGGCAAGACCGTGGAGCACAACCTGCGCCTGCTCAACCGGCTGGAGCGGCTGGCGACACTCGAGCTGCCGCTGCTGGTGGGCATGTCGCGCAAGAGCATGATCGGCAAGGTGCTGGCGCGCCCGGTGGAGGAGCGCCTGCCCGGCGGACTGGCACTGACGGCCCTGGCGGTGGAGCGTGGCGCTCGCATCCTGCGCGTTCACGATGTGGCCCCCAGCGTGGATGCGGTGAACATGACCTGGGCCGTACTCAAGGAAGGATGCTGATGACACGACGCTATTTTGGCACCGACGGGATCCGCGGCACCGTCGGCGAGTCGCCGATTACCGCCGACTTCATGCTCAAGCTGGGCTGGGCTACCGGCCGCGTGCTGGCGGCGCGCAACGGTTCGCGCCGTCATCTGGTGCTGATCGGCAAGGACACCCGGATCTCCGGCTACATGTTCGAATCGGCCCTGGAGGCGGGGCTCTCCGCCGCCGGTGTGGACGTGGCCCTGCTGGGTCCCATGCCGACGCCCGGCATCGCCTATCTGACCCGCACCTTCCGCGCCGATGCCGGTATCGTCATCTCGGCCTCCCACAACCCCTTCGCCGACAACGGCATCAAGTTCTTTTCCACCGCCGGGGTCAAGCTGGACGATAGCCTCGAGTCGGAGATCGAGGCGATGCTCGAGGAGCCGTTGACCACGGTGGCGGCAGACCGACTGGGCAAGGTGGCGCGGATCGATGACGCCGCGGGCCGCTATATCGAGTTCTGCAAGTCCACGGTGCCGGACCGGATCAGCCTCACGGGCCTGAAGGTGGTGCTGGACTGTGCCCATGGTGCTACCTATCACATCGCACCCAGCGTGTTCCGCGAGCTGGGCGCCGAGGTGAGCCTGATCGGAGCGAGCCCCGACGGCCTCAATATCAACAAGGCGGTCGGCTCCACCCATCCGGCAGCCCTGCGTGCCGCGGTGATCCAGCAGGGGGCCGATCTCGGCGTGGCGTTTGACGGCGACGGGGATCGGGTGCTGCTGGTGGACGCGGATGGCCGCGAGATAGACGGCGACGACATCCTCTATCTGATCGCCCGCGACCGCCATGCTCGCGGCGATCTGGGCGGTGGCGTGGTGGGTACCCTGATGTCCAACTTTGGGCTGGCCGCCGCCTTCGAAGAGATGGGCGTGCCCTTCGAACGCGCCAGGGTGGGTGACCGCTATGTGATGGAGCGCCTGGCCAGCAAGGGCTGGCAGCTGGGCGGCGAGTCCTCGGGGCACATCCTCTGTGGGCATGTGCAGACCACCGGCGACGGTATCGTCTCGGCGCTGCAGGTGCTGGCGATCATGGTGCGCGACGGCAAGCCGCTGCAGCGCCTGCTGGCCGGCCTGGAGAAGGCGCCCCAGGCGCTGGTCAATGTCCGGCTGACCCCGGGCAGCGACGCCAAGGCGCTGATGGAGCGGCCGGAGCTTCAGGCGGCGGTGGCCGAGGTGGAGACGGAGCTGGGGGACGAAGGGCGTGTGCTGCTGCGCCCTTCCGGCACCGAGCCTCTGATCAGGGTGATGGTAGAGGGGCGCCCCCACCTGGATGTCGACGGCCTGGCGCGGCGTATCGCCGCCGGGGTCGAAGCGCTGCTAGCCTGAGCGGGCCGGTTGTCTTGACAGGGCCTCTCCTATACCATTTCGCACCACCTTGAAAGAGGACAGACGATGCGTACCCCGCTGCTTGCCGGCAACTGGAAGATGAATGGCTCTGCCGATCTGGTCGAGGCGTTCGGTCGCGCCTTTGCCGAGGCCGAGCTGCCGGAGGGGGCCGAGGTCGTGATCTTTCCTCCGTTTCCCTATCTGGACGCGGCGCGGCGTGCCTTCGCCGATACGCCGCTTCGGCTCGGCGCTCAGTCGCTGAATCCGCTGCGCTCCGGTGCCCATACCGGCGAGGTCAGCGGCCGAATGCTGTGTGAATTCGGCGTTCGCTACGCCCTGGTGGGGCATTCAGAGCGTCGCCAGCTCTATCGCGAAGGGGACGAGCAGGTGTTCGACCGGCTGCTGGCGGCCCTCAGCGTCGGCCTGACGCCGGTGCTCTGCGTGGGCGAGACCCTCGAGGAGCGCGATGCCGGCCGGACCATGGAGGTGGTGTTGCGGCAGGTAGGGTTCGCCATGTCGCGCCTCGAGCCCGAGCAGCGCCGGCAGGTGGTGATCGCCTATGAGCCGGTATGGGCCATCGGCACCGGCCGCACCGCCACCCCGGAGCAGGCCCAGGAGGTGATGGCCGGCATTCGCGACTACCAGGCCAGCTACAACCGCGAGCTGGCCGATGGGCTGCGTTTGCTCTACGGGGGGAGCATGAATGCCGGCAACGCCGCCGAGCTGCTCGCCCAACCCGATATCGACGGCGGCCTGGTGGGCGGTGCCTCGCTCAAGGTCGACGATTTTCTAGCCATCTGTCAGTCAGCAGGTTGATTCCATGCAAGTTGCCATTCTCATGATCCACGTGGCGATCGCCATCGCCCTGGTCGTTCTTATCCTGCTGCAGCAGGGCAAGGGCGCCGAAGCCGGCGCCGCCTTCGGTGGCGGCGCCTCCCAGACCGTGTTCGGCTCTCGCGGCAGCGGCGGTTTTCTCTCCAAGATGACCGGGTTGCTGGCGGCGTCGTTCTTCGTCACTTCCCTGACCCTGGCCTGGTATGCTTCCCAGGCGGGGCAGGCGCCCGATGCCGGCATCCCTGATTCGCGGCTCATCGAGCAACAGCGTAGCGTTCCGACGCTTGACGACAGTCCTCAAGGTGTGGATAATGCAGCGCCAGTGCTGGAGGGAAGCGACGACTAGTTCGCTTCATGATTTCCAGCCTCCCCTGATGCCGAAGTGGTGGAATTGGTAGACACGCTATCTTGAGGGGGTAGTGACCTTACGGTCGTGCGGGTTCAAGTCCCGCCTTCGGCACCATCTGATTCACCGCAGCGCCTTGGGCGCTCAGGCGGTCCTTCAGAAAGCAGGATTGGCATGGCGGCTCGCACCACTTGACGAAAGTCGCGCTGATGTGTAGCATGGCCGTCCTAGATTGATGCGGGGTGGAGCAGTCTGGTAGCTCGTCGGGCTCATAACCCGAAGGTCGTCGGTTCAAATCCGGCCCCCGCTACCATCTTCCGGTTTGGCGCCTTTCGAATCGCATGGCAAATGCGCTAGTGTTCGAAATGAAGGGGCAGCCAGTCCGAAGAAGTGGTAAACAGGTTTCTTTCGAAAGCCCCTTCCTGCGAAGGGGCTTTTTGTTAGCAGCATGCAGGGCGGTATCCGCCCGGCGGCTGTTCCGGGCAACGCCAATCAGCCACCTGACTTTCCTGATGACTCCCGGCCAGGTGCCTGATGCAACGGCTGTAGGAGCGATATTTTCGTGGCAATCAAGGATGCTGCCCTGCATGCAATGATCGAACCCGTGGTCACGGCCATGGGCTTCGAGCTGTGGGGCATCGACTTTCAATCCCAGGGCAAGCACTCCCGTCTGGTGATCTATATCGATCACGAGGATGGCGTCAGCGTCGGTGACTGCGCCGACATCAGCCGCCAGGTGAGTGCCGTGTTCGACGTCGAGGATCCGATCCGCGGCGAGTATCGCCTCGAGGTCTCCTCTCCGGGGATGGACCGCCCGCTCTACACCCTCGACCATTTCGACCGCTATCGTGGCCACGATGTGTCGCTGAAGCTGCGCGCGCCCTTCGAGGGCCGGCGCAAGTTCCAGGGGCTGCTGGCCGGCGTCGAGGGAGATGAGGTGCTGCTCCAGATGGAGGGTGAGGAGTACTGCTTCCCCATCGATAGCATCGACCAGGCGCAGGTGGTGCCGCGGTTCGAGGACCCGGTCGATGGTCAGGAGTGACCATCGGACCGTCGGTCGGCACGGCTGAATGAGCATGAGGCTCGATGACAGGTTTTCTGGCGAGGCAATGGCATGAGCAAAGAGATTCTGGCGGTCGTTGATGCGATCTCCAACGAAAAGGGAGTTTCCCGCGAGGTGATCTTCGAGGCCGTCGAGGCGGCCCTGGCCAGCGCATCCCGCAAGCGCTTCGAGGATGAGGAAGCCAGCGTGCGGGTGCATATCGATCGCCGCACCGGTGAGTACGAGACCTTCCGCCGCTGGACCGTGGTGGAGGACGACGAATTCGACGGCCCCGACCACGAGATCAAGCTCTCCTTCGCCGAACGTCGCGATCCGCCTCTGGGGCTGGGCGACGTGGTCGAGGAGCGGATCGAGAACGCCGACTTCGGCCGCATCGCTGCCCAGACCGCCAAGCAGGTGATCGTCCAGAAGGTGCGTGAGGCCGAGCGGGCGGGGGTGGTGCGCCTATACGCCGACCGCGAGGGCGAGCTGGTCTCCGGCATCGTCAAGAAGACCACTCGCGACGGCCTGATCATCGACCTGGGCGAGAATGCCGAGGCGTTCCTGCCCCGCGGTGAGATGATTCCCGGCGAGCGCTACCGCATGAATGAACGCGTGCGCGCCCTGCTGGTCAAGGTGGATCCCGAGGCACGCGGGGCCCAGCTGATCCTGTCGCGTACCTGCCCGGAACTGATCATCGAACTGTTCAGCATCGAGGTGCCGGAGATCGCCGAGCAGCTGATCGAGATCAAGGGCGCCGCCCGTGATCCCGGTTCCCGGGCCAAGATCGCCGTGAAGACCAACGATCGGCGTATCGACCCGGTGGGGGCCTGCGTGGGCATGCGCGGTTCTCGCGTGCAGGCGGTCTCCTCGGAGCTGCAGAACGAGCGCGTCGACATCGTGCTCTGGGACGACAACCCCGCTCAGCTGGTGATCAACGCCATGGCGCCGGCGGATGTCGCGTCCATTCTCGTCGACGAGGATGCCCACGCCATGGATGTGGCGGTCGCCGAGGACAACCTGGCCCAGGCTATCGGTCGCAGCGGTCAGAACGTGCGCCTGGCCTCCGAGCTCACCGGCTGGCGGATCAATGTCATGACCGAGGCCGACGCCGAGGCCAAGCGCGACCAGGAGATCGACAGTCTGGTCGAGCACTTCATCCAGCACCTGGACATCGATGATGATGTCGCGCGACTGCTGGTCGAAGAGGGCTTTACCTCCCTGGAGGAGATTGCCTACGTGCCGGTGGAGGAGATGCTCGAGATCGAGGAGTTTGACGAAGAGACCATCGAGGAGCTGCGCGCTCGCGCCAAGGATGAGCTGCTCAACCTGGCCATCGCCTCCGAGGAGGAGCTCGATGGCGCCCAGCCGGCCGACGACCTGCTGGCGATGGACGGCATGGAGCGCCATCTGGCCTTCATCCTGGCCAGTCGGGGGATCGTCTCCATGGAGGATCTTGCCGAGCAGTCCGTCGATGACCTGCTGGACATCGAGGGGATGGACGAGGAGCGCGCCGCGGCACTGATCATGACCGCCCGTGCGCCCTGGTTTGAAAACGAGTAGCTCGAAGGCGAGTGGTGCAACGGTCGCCATGCCCGGCAGCGACTGGCCGGGCGACAGTATTCGAAGCGAAGAATTGGGGTCACGGGCTCAGGAGGGTCGTAATGTCAGAGATGACCGTTAAGGATTTTGCAGCGAAGGTGGGGCGCGATGTGCCTCGTCTCCTGGAACAGATGAAAGAAGCCGGACTTGGCCACAGGTCCGAGAGCGATGCGGTGTCCGAGGAGGACAAGCGCCGACTGCTGGACTATCTCACCAAGAGTCACGGTGGAGATACCAGCGCTGCGGCGCCGAAGAACCGCATCACCCTGACACGCAAGACCCGCAGCCGCATCAAGACCGGCGAGCGCGGCAAGACCATCGAGGTGCAGGTTCGCAAGAAGCGCACCTACGTCAAGCGTGCCGATGAAGAGGCGGCGCCGGAGCCGGTGGAGGACACCGGTCCGCGCCAGCTGGTCGGCGACATGGCCGACTCCCAGCAGGCCAAGGCCGCCGAGGAGGCCCGCGAGGCCGAGGCGGCCAAGGCCCGCGCCGCCGAGGAGGCTGCCCGCGAGGCCGCGGCCAAGCTCGAGGCCGAGAAGGCCGTCACCGAGCCGCAGATCCCGGTGCCGGAGCTGGTCGAACAGCCTGCCGGTGACGAGCCGCCCGCGCCGCCGAAGGAGGGCCGCAGCGACCGTCGCACGGCGCCGCCCAAGAAGACGGCCGCCAAGAAGGGGCGTCACGAGCGCGACGATGACGATCGCGATGAGCGTCGTCGCGGGGGAGGCAAGAAGGCCAAGCGCGCCGAGCGTCGCGGCGGCCGCCGCGGTGGCTCCCAGGGTGGCGGCAAGCACGGTTTCCAGAAGCCGACCCAGCCGATCGTGCGCGAGGTCTCCATCCCCGAGTCGATCAGCGTCGCCGATCTGGCCGACAAGATGTCGATCAAGGCGAACGAGGTCATCAAGGCCATGTTCACCATGGGCGCGGCGGTGACCATCAATCAGACCATCGATCAGGACACCGCGGCCATCGTGGTCGAGGAGATGGGCCACAAGCCCAAGCTGATCAAGGATGACGCCCTCGAGATCGAGATGCTGGAAGGCATCTCCTACGAGGGCGACGAGATCACCCGTTCGCCGGTGGTCACCGTGATGGGCCACGTCGACCACGGCAAGACCTCGCTGCTCGACTATATCCGCAAGGCCAAGGTCGCCACCGGCGAGGCTGGCGGCATCACCCAGCACATCGGCGCCTACCACGTCGAGGACGAGCACGGCGGTGTGACCTTCCTGGACACCCCCGGCCATGCGGCGTTTACCGCCATGCGTGCCCGCGGCGCCAAGGCGACCGACGTGGTCATCCTGGTGGTGGCCGCCGACGATGGCGTCATGCCCCAGACCATCGAGGCGATCGAGCACTCCAAGGCCGCCGAAGTGCCCATGGTGGTGGCGGTCAACAAGATCGACAAGCCCGGTACCGATCTGGACCGGGTCAAGAACGAGCTCTCCCAGCATGGCGTCATCTCCGAGGAGTGGGGCGGTGACACTCAGTTCGTGCACGTCTCCGCCAAGACCGGCGAGGGTATCGATGAGCTGCTGGAAGCGATTCAGCTGGTCTCCGAAGTGCTCGAGCTCAAGGCCGTGCCCGAGGCGCCCGGCAAGGGCGTGGTGGTGGAGTCTCGCCTGGACAAGGGCCGCGGTCCGGTCGCTACCGTGCTGGTCCAGAACGGCACCCTGAAGAAGGGTGACATCGTGCTCGCCGGCCTGCACTACGGCCGCGTGCGCGCCCTGACCAACGAGCTGGGCAAGCAGGTAGAAGAGGTGGGGCCGGCCATGCCGGTGGAGATCCAGGGGCTCGACGGCACCCCGGACGCCGGTGACGATTTCATGGTCGTGGCCGACGAGAAGAAGGCCCGCGAAGTCGCCAACTTCCGTCAGGGCAAGTACCGCGAGGTGCGCCTGGCCCGCCAGCAGAAGGCCAAGCTGGAGAACATGTTCAGCCAGATGGGGCAGGACGAGGTGGCCAAGGTCAACGTCGTGCTCAAGGCCGACGTCCAGGGCTCGCTGGAAGCGATCAAGGGGGCACTGGAAGAGCTCTCCACCGACGAGGTGCAGGTGGCCGTGGTCTCCTCCGGCGTGGGCGGCATCACCGGCACCGACGCCAATCTGGCGCTGGCCTCCGAGGCCATCGTGGTCGGCTTCAACGTGCGTGCCGACGCCGCGGCCCGTGAGATCATCGAGCGTGAAGGCCTGGATCTGCGCTACTACAGCGTCATCTACCAGCTGATCGACGAGGTCAAGCAGGCGATGAGCGGCATGCTGGCGCCGGAGTGGAAGGAAGAGATCGTCGGTATCGCCGAGGTCCGTGACGTCTTCCGCGCACCCAAGATCGGCGCCGTGGCCGGCTGCATGGTGGTCGAGGGCACCGTCCATCGCAACAAGAAGATCCGCGTGCTGCGCGACAACGTGGTGATCTACGAGGGCGAGCTCGAGTCGCTGCGCCGCTTCAAGGACGATGTCCAGGAAGTGCGCAGCGGCATGGAGTGTGGCATCGGCGTGAAGAACTACAATGATGTCCAGGTCGGCGACAAGATCGAGGTCTTCGATCAGGTCAAGGTCGAGCGGACCCTCTAAAGGCTCGAGGAGTCGTTCATGCGCGAGTTCAAGCGAACCGACCGGGTAGCCGACCAGCTCCAGAAGGAGCTGGCGGTACTCATCCAGCGCGAGGTCAAGGACCCGCGACTGGGCATGGTGACGGTCAGCGGCGTCGAGGTCAGCCGTGACCTCGGCTATGCCGACGTTCACGTGACCCTGCTGGGTGAGGACACGCCGGAACGGATCAAGGAGAACCTCAAGGTTCTCAAGCAGGCCGCGGGCTTCCTGCGGGGTCAGGTCGCCAAGCGCATCAAGCTGCGTCACGTGCCGGAGCTGCGCTTCCACTACGACGAGAGCGTGGTGCGGGGCCAGCGGCTCTCCTCGCTGATCCAGGAGGCGGTCGCCAGCGACCGCTCCCGCTCGGTCGACGAGCGCGGCGACGAGAAGAGCGATGATGGCGAGACCGGCAACGACAGCGGGCGCGACTGATGGCGCGTCGGCGTCGCGGTCTGCCGGTCAACGGGGTGCTGCTGCTGGACAAGCCCCAGGGGGCGTCCAGCAACCACGCCCTGCAGCGTGTCCGACGGCTGTTCCAGGCCCGGAAGGCCGGTCATACCGGCACCCTGGACCCCATGGCCACCGGGCTGCTGCCGGTCTGCTTCGGTGAAGCGACCAAGTTTTCCGCTCACCTGCTGGCCGCCGACAAGGTCTATCGCACCCGGGTCGAACTGGGTGCGGTCACCGATACCGGCGATGCCGAGGGCGAGGTGCTCGAGCGGCTGGCGGTGCCGCCGCTCACCGCGGCTGACGTGGAGGGCGTCCTCGAACGCTTTCTGGGCGAGATCGAGCAGGTGCCGCCCATGTACTCGGCGCTCAAGCATCAGGGCCGCAAGCTCTACGAACTGGCCCGCGAGGGCAAGTCGATCGAGCGTGCAGCGCGCCGCGTGACGGTGTATGATGCCCGGCTTCTCGGCTTCGAGGGCCATGCCTTCGAGCTGGAGGTGAAGGTCAGCAAGGGCACCTATGTGCGCACCCTGGCCGAGGATATTGCCCGAGCCCTGGGTAGCGGCGGTCATATCAGCATGCTGCGGCGTTTGGCCACCGGGCCCTTCGACGGCGACAGCCGCGACGGGGCAGGCATGCTGACCCTTCAGGCCCTGGAGGCGCTGCCCGACCAGGCCGCTCGGGAGGCGACGCTGTTGCCCGTCGACGTTCTGGTCGAGCATCTGCCGAGGCTCGACCTGGGCGCCTCGGCTGCCGGGGCCCTGACTCTGGGGCAGGCGGCCCGGCTCGATGCCTCGGGCATCGGCACGGGCGAGACAGCAAGACTCTACTGCGACGGGGCCTTTTTGGGTCTCGGCGTGGTTACGGCACCACAGGAGGTGGCGCCGAAACGGCTGCTGAGTACCGCGGCCGACTAGGGAGTATCGCCGAGACTGCAAATATGCGTGGTCTCACACACTTATCATTCAGGCATATTGCTTACTGGAGAGACAGATGGCACTGACAGCCGAGCAGAAGTCCGCAATCGTCAGCGAGTACGGTCGTGGCGACAACGACACCGGTTCCCCCGAAGTGCAGGTAGCCCTGCTGAGCGCCAACATCGATGGCCTGCAGGACCACTTCAAGAGCAACAAGCAGGATCACCACTCCCGTCGTGGCCTGATCCGCATGGTCAACCAGCGCCGCAAGCTGCTTGACTACCTGAAGCGCAAGGATTTCGAGCGCTATCAGTCGCTGATTCAGCGTCTCGGCCTGCGTCGCTAA
>LFCJ01000729.1_pt1 | contig 21485 bp, 23 predicted proteins | sample 643141 | NCBI WGS metagenome assembly LFCJ01 (sample SAMN03766243, study PRJNA286221) | soda lake metagenome | biome: soda lake; feature: Kulunda steppe; material: water; isolation source: sample B1-Br-g2 brine of Lake Bitter-1 | place: Russia: Kulunda steppe | collected 2010-07
ACACGACGAAACTCAACCGGAACCTCGCTGCTGCGGCCCAGCAGACGGGAATCGCGATGGGCGTTGGAAGCCAGCGGGCTGGCCTCGAACTCGACGACGAGGCGCTCATCGAGTCCTACTCGGTCGTTAGAGACGCCGCTCCCGATGCGTTCCTCTATGGCAACGTCGGCGCAGCGCAGCTCCTCGAATACGACGTCGCTGACGTCGAGGAGGCAGTTGCGATGATCGACGCTGACGCGATGGCCATTCATCTCAACTTCTTGCAGGAGGCAGTCCAGCCGGAGGGCGACGTCGACGCAGACGGCTGCCTGGCGGCGATCGAACGGGTTGCAACCGACCTCTCGGTGCCCGTCATCGTCAAAGAGACGGGGAACGGTATCTCCCGATCGACAGCACGCCGACTCACCGACGCCGGCGTCGATGCGATCGACGTCGCTGGCAAAGGTGGAACGACCTGGTCCGGAATCGAATCCTACCGCGCTGCCGCTGTCGGCGCTGACCGTCAAGAACACGTCGGCAAACGGTTCCGCACGTGGGGGATTCCAACCGCGGTTAGCACGGTCGAAGCCAGCTCGGTTCACGACTGTGTGATCGCAAGCGGCGGGGTTCGATCGGGACTCGACATCGCGAAAGCGATCGCACTCGGTGCACGTGCTGGAGGGCTCGCGAAACCGTTTCTCGCACCAGCCGGGCAGGGGACCGACGCCGTCGTCGATCTGATCGAGACGCTGGCGCTCGAACTCCGAACCGCGATGTTCGTCACCGGCTCGCCGTCGATCGACGCGCTGGGTGAGACCGACCACGTCGTCCTCGGCCGAACGAACGCGTATCTCGCTGCGCGGCGCTGAGGACCGCTGTGGGATGATCGAACTACTAATCGACAACTGAGACGATACTGTCGCTACCGATCGACAACCGGCTTGTGCCCACAATACCGTCACTATTGATCGACAACTGCCACAATACCGTCACTGCTGATCGACAACTGCCACAATACCGTCACTGCTGATTGACACCTGCCACGGTACCGTCACTGCCGATCGATGATCGGCACAGCGGCGTTCGATACCGCAAGCCTGCGGCTGGCCACTCTGGCACAATAAAAAATCTTCGGCAGCGTCCCTTACAGGTCGCGGGGCTGGACCGTCTTCCGGTCGTTTGCTTCCGCACGTCGGGCGGCATCTTCGAGCAGCTCGTCGACTTCCTCGTCGAGTGCGTCATAGAAGTCCGAGGCGACGTTTTTGTCATCGAGCGCTTCCTTCACGGCGGCTTTGACGATAAGATCTGCCATACGATGTATCCGTTTCGCTTACCCTTATATAAATGCTGTGGTTATTTGCCAAGATACGGGAGCTGCAGCCCCCAATTCGTCGGTTTGGCTCCCCAAAACCACCGGAAAGTATATGTCCGATGAGTTTTGTCTGACCCGATCGCGCCGCTGATTGGGCCAAATCCGGCTCGCGCGCGCTCCTACGGCGATCGTATGTCATTCGACCAACGCGGATGTAGCGGTCCGGCGCCGGGAACCGCAGTCGACGGATTCGAGTACGTGCGCCGTCGAGACCGGAGTATGCGCGAACTCCTCGAAGCTGTCGCCAACGGCTCCCTGTCACCGGCTGAAGCCGAAGCCGAACTCGTGGGGTACGTCACTGGCGATGCGGGTCGGTTCGACACGGCCCGACAGCAACGTCGTGGCATTCCCGAGGGGATCTTCGGGGTGGGCAAGTCAGCCGAACAGGTCGTCGAACTCGCCGAAACTGCACTCGAGACGACCGATCGAGCGCTCTGTACCCGTCTCTCCGAGCACCAGATCGAGGCGCTCGAATCGGCGCTTGCAGACTCGTTTCCCAACGCGACGATCGAGCGGCGCAGTTCGACCGTCCACGTCCGATCACCCGAGTACGAGCCCCCATCACTCGACGTGACTGTCGGTATCGCGACCGGTGGGACGGCCGACGGACCCGTCGCCGACGAAGCCGAACTCGTCTGTCTCGACGCCGGGCTCGACGTCGATCGGGTCGACGACGTCGGCGTCGCCGCACTCGATCGGATCCTAGACCAGCTCGATCGACTTCGCGAGGCGGACGTGTTGATCGTCTGTGCCGGCCGGGAGGGGGCGTTGCCAACCGTCGTCGCCGGGCTCGTCAATACGCCGGTAATCGGGGTCCCCGTTTCGAGTGGCTACGGGTTTGGTGCCGACGGCGAGGCGGCACTCGCCGGCATGCTCCAGTCGTGTACGATGCTGTCCGTGGTCAACATCGATGCAGGGTTCGTGGCCGGCTCCCAGGCAGTCCTTATCGCGCGGGCGATCGACGGGGCACGCGACTGAGACGTTGTCGAAACCAGAAAAATATTCTTGTGCTATCGCAAAACCAAACGGCGTTTGGCTAAACCCTTTTAAATTCACACCAGGTAGTATTGGGTACCGGTTTGCTCCGGTGTACCCATGCCCACATGTGACCACTGCGACGCGCACGTCTCCGAACGATTTGCACGCGTCTTCGCCGATGAGTACGGTAACATTCACGCGTGTACGAGTTGTTCGGCCAACGCAGGGATCGCGGAAGTCGCCAAAGAGCGCGCTCGCGGTACCTGAACCCCTCGTATCGTCAGCAACCACCACGTGCCCCCCTACGCAACGAGTCGCTTTTTGTGTCCCCATCCGTACCGGTAGCCGATGGCTGAGCCCGCTATCGATGGTGACCACCTCGTCTACGTTCTCGAGTGTGCCGATGGAACCCTCTACACCGGGTATACGACCGACCTTGATCGACGCCTGGCCGAGCACAACGCTGGCGAGGGCGCAAAGTACACCCGCGGTCGGACACCGGTCGCTCTTCAGCACGCAGAAGCGTTCGAGACGCGATCGGCGGCCATGTCTCGCGAGTACGAAATCAAGCAGCTGACGCGATCGGCCAAAGAGCGGCTGATCGACGGCGAGTAATACGGACCGTTGTAATCACGCCTTGCCGATCGTCTCCGGCTGCTCTCTTCGCATTGGATTTCTGGTTGCGTGCTCCGGGTCGTCCTTTACCCGGATCGACACCGAGTGGTCGAGTATGTCCGAACGGAACGAGGACGCCGCGTACACGGAACTCACTCCCGACGCGTGGCACCAGACCGACGAGGGCTACTACATCGACTGCCCCGAGTGTGGCTCGGCGGCCTCACTGATGAACGTAGTCACGCACGGTCGCTGTAACGGCTATCTCGATCAGCAGGAAGCCGAGACCGAACTCGACGAGGAGGCCTTCGACTGCACGGCGAAACTCTGGCTCGAACTGGGCTACGTCTCCGATCTCGACGAAGCGATGACCGACGACGCTGTTGGCGAATCGACCAGTGACGTGTCGACGGACGAGGGCGTCGCGGCCGAAGGCTCACCACCGGGGACGGACGGTGCCGTCGGCGAGGAGAACCAGTAGCAGTCACGATTCGCTCCTCAACGGGGTCACTCGATTCGCCGTGCTGGAACCCCGGCAACGGTCGCTCCCGCCTCGACGTCCGAACTGACGACCGATCCTGCCCCGACGACCGCATCCTCGCCGATCGTAATGTCTCCGAGCAGCGTCGCGTTCGCGCCGATCTGAACGCCGTCTTCGACCGTCGGATGGCGTTTGATCGGCTCGTTGGTGTCGCCACCGAGCGTGACGCCGTGGTACATATGGACGTCGTTGCCGATTTCTGCTGTCTCACCGATTACGACGCCCATCCCGTGATCGATCGTCACGCGCCGACCGATCGACGCGGCAGGGTGGATCTCGACGCCAGTTAGCCAGCGGACGAGGTGTGACCACAACTGCGCCGCAAGCAGAAACTCCGCGTTCCAGAGTCGGTTGGCGATCCGGTAGCCCCAGACGGCGTGGAGTCCCGGATAGGTGAGCGCTACCTCGAGCCATCCCTTTGCAGCCGGGTCCCGCGCTTTCATCGCCACGATATCCTCACGAAGCCAGCCGATCATTGTTGGTGGATATTCGCTGTGGGCGTTCGATCGGCACGGGAGGCGTGGCGCGACGATACCGATCGATCGGTCGTGACCGTCCACCGGAGGGGACGCACCGATGGACAGCAGCCGGCCACAGCGTGACGGGGCGAATTCCTCTTGATACACGCGGTATGGCCGGAGTCTTGCATAGCGATCACTAACCCGACGACGCCTATAAAAAGACTCGCTTCCTATCGACCGGTTCTGTCGTGAGCGGCCGAACCGACCGAGCCTGCTGTTACTTCCCGCGAGCGAGCCGACTCCCGATTCGATCCGGGAGATCGGCCTCGCTGACGGCCTCCTGGACGGTGTCGATATCGTACTCGACACGGTAGGTCTCGACGGACAGGGCGTCGAGGTCGACCACGGCGTATGCCGCCCGCGGATCGCCGTCCCGCGGCTGGCCGACGCTGCCGGGGTTGACGACGATCCCCTCGCTGTACTGTTCGACGTGCTGGACGTGAGTGTGTCCGAGAACGAGGACGTCCTCGTCGCCGAGCAACCTGGCTGAGAAGTCGCTCGGACGGGTGTATCGCGTGTAGCGATCGGGGTCGTCGGGATGGCCGTGGACGAGTTTGAGCCGGCCATCGTACTCAGTCCGTTCGAGTGGCAGGTCGGCCACCCATGCGAGTTGTTCGTCGGAGAGTCCTTCTCGGGCGTGTTCGACGCCCGCCTGAGCCATCGCGTTGAACCGGAACTCGGTTCCCTCGACGACCGCGGCGTCGTGGTTTCCCATCACCGTTGGCACGTCACGATCGCGGAGTTCGTCGACGCAGTCGGCTGGCCAGGGGTTGTAGCCGACGACGTCACCGGCACAGACGAGACCATCGATCGGCGGCATGTCTTCGAGAACGGTTTCGAGTGCAACCCTGTTCCCGTGGACGTCGGAGATGAGCCCGACTTTCATACACGGTTCTAACAGGTGCCAGCGATTTGTAGGTTGGCCGCGATCGAGGATGGTCGCTCACCGATCGAGTCCGGCCTCCTAGAAAAACCGCCCCAACGCCCTCGTCGTTCCGACGGAGGAGGACTCCACAACCTCGACCGCCCGCCGACAGCCGCTTCCGTCGCTCCTCGCGCCGTTTAGTTCCCGTTCTCGATCGCCGTCTCGAACCCATCGTCGGTCCGGGCGACGCCAGCGGCACAGACTGCGTGTTCGAACTCGTGATCGTAGACCGCACTCGCTGCACTGGCAGCGCTCTCAGCGTCGAACTCGATCGGCTCCGGTGCGTTCGTCTCGTAGGTCGCCACGAGCGTTGGTTCGTCGACGGTCTCGACGAGCAGGGCATCCTTGCGAACAGTGCCGATCAGCGCCTCGCCGTCGCCGCCGATCGTCGCCGCGATGCGTGGCGTATTGTAGTCGTCTTTCTCGTAATCCAGCGCGAGCAGGCTCTGAGCCAGTGCGTCCCGGGCAGGATAGCCGAGTTCGAGCTTTTCGGCGATCGGATCGACGTGGGAGCCGTTGCCGAAAGCGGCCGTCTCACCCGTCGGCGTCTCAACGACTCGCAGACAGTTGTAGGCGACGTAGGGGTTGTCCGTCTCGGGAGCGTCCTCGGTCGGACCGACCGTCAGCGCGTTGTCTCGCTGAGTTATCTTGCGGTTCGGAAACGATCGTGACGACACTCGATATGCGCCGACGTCTGGACCGACGACGACGAATCGTCCAACGTACATACTACCCGGTGAGCGAGAGACGGGAAAAGGGATGTCGGTTCGTCGCGACGATCGGGTAACGACGGTCGGCTCTACCGCATCCCGGATCCGAGAATTTATACGCGATTGCGCGGCGAACGCAGGCGTGACGACCGAAGACGAGTGCATCGACGCGTTACAGGCGGCTGCCGATCGGCTTGGCGAGTCGCCGACGAAAGCACAGTACGAGGAGCTTGGATTGCAGCCGGCATCCGCGACGATAATTCGGACGGTTGGAGGTTGGAACGAAGCAAAGGAGAGGGCAGAGCTGGAAACATCATATTCGCGAGGATCTCGAGTTGGACCAAAGCCGGATGATGTCGAGCTTCCTGCGGGAACATCGTGGGAGGACCTTTCTGTCGATCAGCGGTGGCATTACCGAAACGCAGATTGGAACAAGAAACGAACGTTGCATCGGCGTTCTCAACTCCGTTCTTGGCTCAACGACTGCAAACGCGAACGCGGCTGTTCACAGTGTGGTGTCGATACTGCCGCATGTCTTGACTTTCACCACACAGATGAGACAACAAAGAAAATGGCTGTCGGACAGATGGTTACCTTTGGCTATGGAAGAGACGCGCTTCGTGACGAAATCGCGAAATGTGAGGTGCTGTGTGCCAATTGCCACCGGAACGTCCACTATACGCCACCAAAAAAGGAATGTCGGCGATGGACTCTCGAGCAAAAACGTGAGATGGGGTGTAATCAATGTGACGAATCGGACCCGGCCTGTTTAGATTTCCACCATGTTACTGACACGAAAGAAGCAACTGTCGCGAAATTGCTCGCGAACGATCGGTCGAAAGAACGTATCCGTAGCGAAATCGAACGGTGTCGCGTTCTCTGTGCGAACTGTCATCGAAAGGAGCACCACGATGGATTGTCACGCTAATTTCTGCAGTAATTCGGTTACTATTTGAGGTTCCCTACTATCTCGACTCGTTCCAACTGCCGGTTGAGTTCGTAACACTCTAATATGGACACCCACTACTGAGTGATACGTCGTCGGTAATCGAGACCGGCGAAACATGTCAAGTCCATTAGGGTAGCGGCCAATCCTCCGAGCTTCTGGGGCTTGGGACGCTGGTTCGAATCCAGCATGGACTACTCCTCAAATCTCTTCGACTGGACCAACGGTCCAGCCACTGCTTGCGGTTTCCAGTTGAAACGAAGGGGTCTTCGATCGAACCCTCATCCAGTTTTCAGCAACGGCAGCGAACTCACTTCGTCGCCACCGGTACGGATATAATCTATTCGACACTACCCTCAGTATATGGACCGACGGCAGTTCGTCGCCGCAACAGGATCGATCGGCGTCGTGGGACTTGCAGGCTGTCTCGGCGGTGACGACGGGACCGAATCGGCGTCGACAGTCGATGGGGAGTACGAGACGAAATCGTTCGACGGCATGTCGGTCCCACTCGCCCCGACGGCGGATATCATCGACTGGACCGACGACGATGCGGTTCGGTTCGTCGACGCCCGATCGGAGATCGAGTACGAGGACCGTCGCATCGACGGCGCCGTCTTGAGCCCTGCTCCCGACGGCTTCGGCGACGACGATCCCACGACCGAGTGGTCGACAGACACCCGGATCGTGACCTACTGTGTCTGCCCGCACGCCCTGGCTGGCCAGCGCGCCGCCTCGCTCCTCGACGACGGTTACGAGGACGTTTACGCGCTCGATGAGGGGCTACAGGGCTGGATCGAGGCAGACGGGCCGATCGCTGGCGACGAGGTCACTGCCAGTCTCCCGTCGTACGAGATTCGCGGCCAGTCGGATCCTGCATACGCGGGCGAAGCGGTCTGGGTTCGCCACCGACCAACGGAGCAGCGCGAACTCGGGACGATCGGCAGCGACGGTAGCTACGAGGTGAGGCTTCACTTCTCGGACGTGCGAGATGAGACGGTGCTCGAACTCGAAACCCCTACGGGGACGATCGAGAAACCGCTCACGAAACTCACAGACGGTGTCGTCACTGCCTGATCACACTTTTTCCTCTCAGTTCCGATCGGATGTGCTAGCTCGAACTGTTTCGGTTCAGGCCCGATCGTATGCGCCGGCTCGATCGAGTGTTCCGCGTTCTTGCAAGATGCTGGGCGTCCGGCAGATCCCTGGTGCGCCGGTTGCCTGTGGCACGGTGCAGTTGTTGCAGCTCTCACAGAGCACCCGCGTCGTCTCGTCACTGTTCTCGAGGAGCCGTGCGCCCAGTCGAGGTTCGGCGTAGAACGGCCGGGCCATCCCGACCGCATCACAGGCTGGCGTAGCTGTCGCATCGCCGACCTCGGCTCCGTCTCCGGCCGCAGAGCCACGACGGTCAGAGCCGCCTCCCAGCAACCGATCGATCTGCCCGCGCTCTCGAATGCCACCTTCCGCGAGGACCGGGATCGACACTGCCTCGCGAACCTGCCGGCAGAACGCTTCGTTCCACGCCGGCTCGAAATCGTACTGCAGTGACTGGATACGGTTCCCCAGGGCGACGAGTCGTTTCCGTGTCGGCCCGCCGAAAGCGGCGTCGTACGCCGCCTGCAGCGCCTCGTTGTCCCACGCCCGATCGGGATACTCGCCGCGGACGATGCTCATGTCCCAGACGACGGAGGTCTGGACGGGAACCACTGCGTCGTAGCCGATCACTTCGAGTCGACGAGCGATTTCGACCCCGTCTTCCAGCGAGAGTTTTCGCCGAACGATCGGTGCGGGTGGTGCGGGCGTCTCCGCGGGCACCTTGGTTATCAGAGGAACGTCGCCAGCCCGGTCGCGGATCTCGTCGTGAACGAGTGCGAGGAATTTGAGTCGGGCCTCGGGACTCCCGCCGAACTCGTCGTCGCGACGGTTGTAGAACGGCGAGAGAAACTGCTGGACGATCCCCATATTCGCCCCGGAGAGATGAATTCCGTCGTACCCCGCGTCGACGGCAGAGGCGGCCGATCGGCCGAAGTCCGCTGCCAGGTCGTACACCTCAGCGGTAGTCATGACGTGCGGGTCGTACGAGAGGAACCCGAGCCGATCGAGCGCGCGTAACTGCCAGGGGGGCTCGGACACTGCCAGTTGTTGCAGGTCTGGATGTGCCTGCCGGTACTCCGCGTGCCAGGTCTCCATACTCCGGAGACCGCCGTGTTCGAGCTGTATGAACAGCCGGCTCCCATGATCGTGGATGCGATCGGTCAGCCGCGAGAGCCGGGAGACGAACGCGGGGTCGTGGACGCGGGTCATCCCTGGCGCTGCACAGCCGCCCTCACCGTGGACGATCGTCGCACCCTGGCAGATGAGGCCGACACCGGATTCGGCGGTGGGTTCGAGATCGTCGATCAGCGTGTCGACGGCGTCCGGTCCGTTTCCTGCACACTCGAGCAGGGGTGCGCGATAGAGCCGGTTGGGGACCGTCAGACCGCCGATATCGAACGAATCCTCGAGGGTAGCCATACCGGCGGTACGGTCAGGACACAGAAGAGTGTAGTGTCCGATCGCCTGTCCGACATTTCAGTCGACTGATTACGCGTAGGCACGGCTTGGCTGTAGAAACATACAGAATTTGATATCGGGCGTAGATGTAAAATAGCTATCTCTGCGGTCGTGAGGTGCTAAAGCGTGGACACAACCGCGTATGCGAGTTAAACATAACTATTATTATACCAAACTGGGCCATGCCAGATAATTATAATTATCTTTATGAGTTGAGTGATCCAAGACACGTGGTACCGATGTACGAACATAACGGCGAGGAGATTTTCGTAATTGACGGCCACATTCATATGTGGGATGCGAGTGAGCAGAACATCATCCACCGTGGAGGTGAGGAGTTCATCCAGTGTTTCTACGACTATCACACTGCGTTTACGCCCGCCGATCGCGTCTGGGATCTTGATACGGAGTACCGGACGATGACGCCCGAGCGGACGACTCGAGACCTGTTCGAGAACGCCGCTGTCGACATGGCAATCTTCCAACCGACGTATCTCACCGACTTTTACGAGACGGGGTTCAATACAGTCGAACGAATCGCTGAGGTCGTCGCCGACCATCCCGACCGGTTCGTGCTCAACGGGATGTTCGATCCCAGAGACGGTGAGGAGGGAATGGCGTATCTCGAGGAACTCCACGAGGCCCACGAGCTTCAGGGCGTGAAAGTCTATACGGCCGAGTGGCGTGGCGAGTCGAAGGGGTGGCGACTCGATAGCGACGAGTCATTCGAGTTCCTTCAGAAGTGCGTCGACCTCGGCATCAAAAACGTCCACGCTCACAAAGGGCCGACGATCCGCCCACTCAACCGCGACGCGTTCGACGTAGCCGACGTCGACGACGCCGCGTCGTCGTTCCCCGACCTCAACTTCGTCGTCGAACACGTCGGCCTCCCCCGACTCGACGACTTCTGTTGGATCGCCACCCAGGAGCCAAACGTCTACGGCGGCATCGCGGTTGCGGCCCCATTCGCACGCACCCGACCGCGGAAGTTCTCCGAGATGATGTCGGAACTGCTGTTCTGGATCGGCGAGGACCGTATCCTCTTTGGCTCCGATTACGGGATCTGGGAACCTGCCTGGCTCGTTGAGGCCGTCATGGAATCCGAACTCACCCCAGAAGACAGAGCAGAGTACGGCGTCGAGTGGGATCTCGATGCGAAACGAAAGGTGATGGGCGAGAACGCCGCCGAACTGTACGATATCGATATCGACGCCAAACGGCGCGCGTTCCAGAACGACAACATTTCTGACCAGTTCGATCTCGGAGCACACTACGGGGCGAACGATCCCGCAGCAGCCGACTAATCGATGAGTGCAACCACCGAACCAACGGCGGCGACCGTCCGCAATCGACTCGACCGAGTGACTGATCCCGAACTCGACCGATCGATCGTCGAACTCAAGTACATCGACTCGATCGAGATCCGTGGAGAGACAGTCACAGTTCGGTTTACGCTCCCGACAGCCTGGTGTTCGCCGGCGTTCGCCTGGATGATGGCCGTCGACGCCCGTGATGAAATCGAATCGCTGTCGTCGGTCGACCAGGCCCGGATCGTCCTCCAGGAACACATCCACGAGGACGAGATCACCCACGGCGTCACCGAACGGCTGTCGTTCGACGACGCGTTCCCCGACGCCGACGGCGATATCGACGCCGTCCGGGCCGATCTCGACGAAAAAACCTGCCTTGCACGGCAGTACGACGCTGTCGAGGCATTGCTTGCGGCCGGAATCGACAAGGCCACGATCGCGGCCCTTCGAGTGGACGACCTCGAGGACGACCTGCCGGTATCGGAGACCGTCTCCGACGAGAACCGCTCGTACACCATCTACTGCCAGGAGGGATCGGTCGGTCTAACCGTCGCTGCCGAACCGATCGACCGCTACCTCGAGAAGGCCCGTACGACCGGTTGTGTCGGGGACTCGAGCGACCGCTGTTTCAGAACGCCTGACGGCGAACCGATCGACGACTCGACGTTCGACCTCGTCCATCAGCGAGCTCGATCTGCCAGCATCAACATGTCGAGCCAGGGTGGCATCTGCGACGAACTCAGGAAGTCACGCGAGAACCGTCTCGAGACGACTGCGGACGACTGACCCCCGGACGTTCGGATCGCCAACCAATTTTTCCTTTTCGATCACCTCTTCGGGCGTCGCCATCCAGGACCTCTCGGACGTATCACGTGACGAGACGAGAGTATAGCACCGACCGAGTGCCGACAGTATTCTTCGCTCGTAGCTTGGATATTATATCTACAGCTATAATAGAAATATTTATACTACTAAACTGTGATCTACCCTCGTATGTCAGAAACTGCAAGCGTAACGGAAGCATCGGCGTTCAAACAGGGCTCACTCGCCCTTCAACTCGTCCTCGCAGTCGTCACGCTCGGACTGTATACCCTCTACTGGGGGTACAGCACCGCTTCGCAACTGAACAACGGAACGAATCGAAGTCTCACTCCTGTCCTGGCACTCGTTCCGATCGTAAACATCGTTTCGTTCTGGCAGATCTCCGACGCCGCAGAAGCCGTCACTAGCCAGAGCAAGATTGTGCTGTTCATCCTGTTCATGTTTTTCCCACCGCTTTCGTGGTTCTGGGTCCAGTCTGGGATCAACAACACCGCAGCGAACTAACGATCGCTGAACTGTGGCGTGGCGCTCCGTTCGAACCCGACCTGCGCTCCTGCGGTCGGCACCGTACCGACAGCTGACTACTGTGTCAGCGCTTACTTTTCGACATTGAGAAGCGCGACTCGCTCTCGGACCAGCGCACCGAGTGAGGCATCCGTCGCCGATCGCTCGGCGTCCGTAATATCGAAAAACGCACAGATCGTCGTCGAGTCGCCGACATCCAGAGTCGGTTCGACACTGACGACCGCATCGAGGCTCTTGAGGTCGTCGATCGCGGCTGCCTCCCCTGCCCCATCGACGAGTATCACGGCTGCCTGCTCGCCTGTCGCGACCCCCATCTCGAACGCCCGTTCGATCTGCCGACGGCCCGCAGCGTACAGCAGAATCTCGATCGCCCGATCGCGGGCGACGTTCTCTCCGCGTTCGATTGCCCGGTCGGCCAGTTCGATGGCGCGTTCGAGATGGCGCCGGCCGGCGACGTAGCGTGCGTCAATGGCCTGGATCGTCGCTCCGTGGCGATCGCCGATCGCACCGATTTCGGCGACGAACGCATCGAGGTCGTCGATCGCCAGTCGGCATTCGAGCAGTTCCATTCAGAAATCACCCAGGCTCGACTGGCTCTCGTCGTCTGGGTCAGTCCGTCCCGACGCCTCGCTGTCAGAATCGCGACCCCCACCTGAACCACCGGTGGGCGTGCTGGCTGCCGACTCGGCTGGCTCGACGCCCTCCATCGAGGGATCCTCGCGGCCCGCGTTCTCGAGGATGGTTTCGGCCGTCTTCGCTCCCTTGAGCGCGCTCAAGACGACGCCTTTGTCGACTGTCCGCAGGTCAGCCGGTTCTTCGATCCCGCGTTCGTACAGCCGCCGAGCGCGTTTCCGGCCTACACCCCCGACCGAAACGAGTTCGAGCAACTCCTCGCTCACCCCGTGTTCGACACGCGCCCGCGCCTCGCGGACGGCAACGGTCCACTCGCTGTCGATCTCCGCCGCGAGCGACTCGGCCGCTCCAAGAAGCCACTCGGCGGTGTCAACCTTGCCGCGGAGGTCACCGGGGCCGATCTTGTACCGCTCCGTGATCGTCTCCTCGTCTAACTCTTTGGCCCAGTCTTCGAGCAGTTTGCCCGTCTTGAGCGCAGCGAGCCAGTCTTCGAACCGTTCGTCCTCGAACTCACTCGGCGGGTCGCCGAGTAGCTCGGCCTCACGTTCATAAAAGATCTCGCCGTACGTCTCGTCGTCGCCCGATCGAAGGTAGAGTTCGTACATATCCGGGGTTCGTGAGATGAGCTGGTACAGTCCGAGCGCGGTGGGGCGATCGTCGGCCCGGTCGAGGCCGTGGACGATTTCGGCCGCGCTCATCGGATCGAGGTAGAGCCGGGAGACAGTATGGCCCAGACTCGTTGCCTCGAGATCGACGGGGTCGGCATCCTGCTCGGCGATGGCCGCTGCCGACGTGAAGCCGTCGGCGGCTGCCTGCTCGCCCGCCGCGTCTCCCGATCGCTCGATGAAGTCGTTCCGTTCCAGGTACGATAGCACCTCGTCGGTCACACGTTCGAGGCGGCCAGCTTCTGTCGACTGGCTCGCATAGAGCGTCTCTTCGAGGAACTCGAGCAATCCCTCGCGAGTTCGGGCAAAGCCCGAAGCGATCGTTGCGAGCACGTGTGTTCGCAGGGCCGGTTCGGCGGCGAGTTTCGATCGGACCGGCTCGGGATCGGCCCAGATGTAGCGATCGAACAGCTCTTGACTCTCGTCGTGGCTTGTCGCGAGCAGGACGGCCTCGCCGTACGGGTCGAGCCCCGGTCGTCCCGCCCGCCCCATCATCTGGTGGACTTCGAGGACGTCGAGTGGAGACATCCCGCCCGCAGTCGGGTCGAACCGCCGCCAGTCGCGGACGATGACCCGACGAGCCGGCGTGTTCACTCCTGCTGCGAGCGTCGGTGTCGCCGAGATGACTTTCAGCAGTCGATCGCGGAACGCGTCCTCGACGAGTGATCGTTGCGTGCTCGAGAGGCCGGCGTGGTGGAACGCCGAGCCCCGTTCGACACACGCTGCGAGTTCCTCGCTCGTTTCGGTGTCACTGTCGTCGCGGATCTCGGCGGCTAACTCGGCCAGTTCGCCCCGCTCGTCGTCGGTCAGTTCCCGACTCGCCACCTGCCCGAGTCGCCGCCCCGCTGCTTCCGCGTTTCGCCGGGAGTTGACGAACACGAGCGAGGAGCCACCCTCCCGCAGAATATCGCGGACGAGCGCGGCTTCCTGTTTCTCGCTTCCTTCGACGGCCACCTCTCGCGTTGAGCCGTCGTCGAAGTTCAGAGCGTTGCCGTAGTGGACGCCCATCTGGAGATCGATCGGTCGCCAGTCGGTGTCGACGAGCGCAGCATCGAGCCAGTCGGCGATCTCGCCGGCATTGCCGACGGTTGCGGAGAGGGCGACGACCTGCAAGGCAGGATTGAGCTGTCGCAGTTTCGCGAGCGTGACCTCCAGTGTTGGCCCGCGATTCCGATCGTCGATCAGATGGACCTCGTCGCTGACGACGCAGGTGAGATCTGAGAGCCAGTCTGCGCCGTTTCGGACGAGCGAGTCGACTTTTTCGCTGGTCGCGACGATAATGTCTTTTGTGGCGAGCCACTCGTCGGTACTCTCGTAGTTGCCGGTCGTCACGCCGACGGTCACGCCGAACTCCTCGTAGGCCTCGAACTCGGCCTTTTTTTCGCTGGCGAGCGCTCGCAGCGGGACGATGTAGAGTGCTTTCCCGCCTCGCTGTACCGCCGACAACATCGCGAGAGCGGCGATCATGGTCTTTCCGCTTGCTGTGGGGACGGCCGCGACGAGGTTCTCACCGTCGGTCGCGCCGGCTTCGACCGCCTCCGCCTGGGGTGGATACAGCTCCTCGATCCCCTCGCGCTCGAAGTGGTCGACGGCACCGGGTGGGAGCCCCGACAGCTCCTCGATGTTCATTACCCGCAGTTGGCGCGTGCTGCGGTTTAAACTGTCGTCTCTCGATCTCGAAGCGATCGGATGGCCTCATGAGTGGAACTCCCGGCCGATCCGCACGCGGCGATAGATCGATACGAATCGTGATCGCACAGCTGTCGTGCGATCGGGTGTGCACCGATTTCCAGTGGCTATTATACCAGGCAACTCTGATCAGCTCCCCGTCAGTGCTTTAGTCCAGTCGTTCCAACGCTGGTGTATGAAAGTGGAATTCGACGAGGATACCTGTATCGGGATGTACCAGTGTGTTGTTGAGTGGGACGGATTCGAGAAGGACAAATCGAAAGGGAAGGCGGTCCTCGTCGACGGTGAAGAAACCGACGACGAGGTGTTCGTCCGCGAGATTCCAGAAGACGCCGAACTCGACGCCAAGTTCGCCGCCCGGACCTGCCCTGTCGACGCGATCACGATCTACGACGACGATGGTGAACAGCTGATTCCCTGACTGCGATCGGTCCGGAACCTCACACTGTTGTTCGACCTGCGTGTTCGAGACGACAGTCACCGGTCTTTCATCACCCAACGGCGGCGACCAGCGCCGCCTCGGCCGATCAAAGCAGCGTCGAGGCGCGCTCCGAACAGTCGAGTTCGTCGGCGACCTCGGGGAGCGAGCCTGTCCGCACAACGTCGAAGTGCCCCAGTTCGTGAGCCACGTCGAGGGCTTCGAACTGGCGAGCAGTGAGTGGCCCAGCCAGGGGGAAGCCAAAGTGTGAGAGCGCCCGACTGCACGCTATCGTAGCTATCGAAAATCAGTGCACACCCAAACTGGACGGCTGAAAAACTGCAGCGGGTGACTGTGTCTACGCGATCTTGTCGTACTGCTCCGAGAGCTTCTCAGCTGCTTCGCCGAGCTCGTTGCGCTCGAACTCGGTGAGATCCCACTCGACGATCTCTTCGACGCCATCGGAGCCGAGTTTGGCCGGGACGCCAAAGGCCGTGTCCTCCTGGCCGTACTCGCCTTCGAGCGTGACGCTGCAGGGGAGCACTTCGCCCGTATCACGCAAGATTGCCTCGACGGTGTGGCCGACGCCGGTCGCCGGGCCCCACTCCGTCGCGCCTTTCTTTTCGATGACGTTCATCGCCGAGGTCTGGAGCTCTTCAAGCAGCTCGTCTTTCTCGTCGTCGGTAAAAGAGAGGTCCTGGCCGTCGACCCGAACCTTCGAGAAGACGGGGACCTGTGCGTCACCGTGCTCGCCGAGGATCGTCGCATCGACGTTCTGGACCGGCGCATCGAAGCGCTGAGAGATGACGTACCGGAATCGCGCGGAGTCGAGCCGGCCGCCGAAGCCGATTACCTTCTCCCGTGCCCGATCGCCCGTCTCGTAGAGGTGCCGGTTGAGCAGGTCGACCGGGTTCGAGGTGGTGACGGTGATGAAATCGTCGTTGTACTCGGCGATCGAGGAGCCGATGTCTTCCATGATCGGCGCGTTGTCGCCGGCGAGGTCGATTCGCGTCTGACCGGGCTGGCGCGGGATACCGGCCGTGATGACTACGACGTCCGAGCCCTCGGTGTCCTCGTACCCGCCCTGTCGGATCGTCGTGTTCGAGTCGTAGGCTGCACCGTGGTTTGTGTCTGCGGCCTGTCCGACCGTGTCGTCCTCTTTGTCCGGAATGTCGACGAAGACGAGTTCGTCTGCGATATCTCGGAGCGCGATGTTGTAGCCTGCGGCGGCCCCGACCGTCCCGGCCGCGCCGACCACGCTAACTTTCGTCATACCACGTAATCCTGCACCTGCCCTCGCGTTAAATCCGTCGGATTCGCCACGCTTGGCTGAAATTGACGATGGCTGGTACGTCGATCGTCGATCCACAGACCAGGCCGGAACCGAACTGATGATGCGAATTCACACCGCCTGTCGAGCTATGAGCACACGCATCAGCGTCATCGGCGGCGGATCGATCACGGATGGGGACGGCGACGTTGCGACCGCAGTCGGCCGCGAACTCGGCCGACGCGGGTACACGGTCGTCTGTGGCGGCCGCGGCGGAACGATGGAAGCCGTCTGTCGGGGCGCAAAAGCCACGGGTGGCACGACGATCGGCATCCTTCCGGGCGAGGATCGATCGGCCGCAAACGAGTACGTCGATACGGCGATCGCGACTGGCCTCGGCCACGCCCGGAACGCGCTCGTTCCGCTGAACGGCGACGCGGTGATCGCACTCGCTGGCAGCCACGGCACGCTCACGGAGATCGGCTTCGCGGGGATCTACGATCGGCCGATCGTCGGCCTCGGGACACACGACGTCCCCAGTGTCGAAACCGTCGCCACGCCGGCAGACGCAGTCGATGCTGTCGAGGACGCCCTCGATCACCGCGCCTGACGACGCTGACTGGGCACACGTGATCACCGCCGGACACTCCACAGCTTTTTCGACAGTCCAGCGTCTCTAGACGCATATGAGCGACTTCGATAAGGAAGCCGAACGCGAGAAACTTCGCAAGAAGTACGAACACGACAAGGCGGAACGACAGGCGACCCAGCGGATGAGCGATCTGCTCCTGAAGGGGGCTACGATGACCAACAGCCACTGTGGGACCTGTGGCGACCCGCTGTTCCAGCAGGACGGGACGACCTTCTGTCCGAGCTGTCACGGCAATCCCGATGCCGTCCAGGGAACGGAGTTCGAGGCCCAGCCGGCAGAGGAGTCTGCAGGCGAGAACGCAGTTGCCGAGGACGCCACTGCCCACGAAACGCCGACGCCAGCCGATCGCGACGAGACGAGTGGCGACGAATCGACTGCCGACACCGCTGGGGACGATCGATCCGAGCCATCGGCCCAGACGGAGCCGTCACGGGCTGGGGAACGGGGAAAGCAGGCAACTGCGTCCGAGCCGAATGCCGACGAGTCGCCAGCCAATCGCACTACTCGGACGGACGACGACGGGTCTCGGCGTGAACAGTCCCGATCGACCGCTCCGACCCCGTCGCGTCGATCGGTGGTGTCGAGCGACTCGCCGGCCGGTGATCTCGAGGCTGCACACGGCTCACTCGTTGCTGCACTCGAGAAGTTCACAGCGGAGGCAGCCGAGACCGACGACCCTCGCTACGCGAAAGAGTGTCTCGAGGCCGCGCGAGAGGCGAGCGAGACGCTCGACGTCCTTCGGTAGCTCGCCGACGACGTCGGCAGTTCAGTCCAAAAACCGCGCCTGAACATCCTCGGTCGACATCATACACTGCTCTTTCTTGCCGAACAACCGACACCGGTTGGCCGCGAAGCCGTCGTACCCCCAGTCGCGAAGCCGACGCCGGAGTGGCTGCACGGGCTCTGGGCCGTTTCATACGGATGCACTCCTCACAGGCCTGTTTGCCAGTATCTGAGTTACGATCTGCTGTTTGACTTGTCACCAATACAGAAAACTTATTATGAACATTTTCGGATGTGCTCCTGTGTCGCTTTCCGAGAGAACCGTACAGCGATCGAACGTAGGTCCGGTCGGTTCCCGAACGGAGTGTCCCGTGCGGGCATAATTCGAGAATGGACAGAGCACCAACACGAGGCTGGCGTCGATCGGCGACCAGCTACTATCACCGTCTTTCTGGTCGACTCGAACCGCTACGAAACGGCGTTCGGTCACGTCTTGAAATCGATACACGAGCTCTCGCTGCACTCCGTATCGCGCTCGGCGTGATACTTCTCGTCGACCTTCTCCATCGGGCGGGCAGTATCGAATACTTCTACACCGACGACGGTGTCTACCCGGTGGCGACCCACGAAGCTGTGTCCGGACTGTACGGCGGCAGCTCACTTCATGGCCTCTCGGGCGACCTGTGGTTCCAGCAGTTGTTGTTCGTGATCGCTGCGATCGCTGCAATCGCGCTGATTCTGGGATATCGGACGCGACTGGTTGCGATCGTGTCGTTGCTGCTGTTGGTGTCGCTGCAGGCTCGCAATCCGCTCGTACTCAACGGTGCAGACCGATTGCTTCGGGTCCTGCTTTTCCTCTCGATTCTGACGCCACTCGGCGAACGCTGGTCGATCGACGCGCTCCGCCGGGGGACAGCCAGAGCGACTGTCGTCGGATTCTCGACCGTCGCACTTCTCGCTCAACCGATCGTCGTGCTGACCCAGAACGCGGTTCTCAAACGTCGAGGTGAGACCTGGTATGCCGGAGAGGCGATGGAAATCGCTCTCGCTAACGACGTAATGACGATCTATCTCGGCAACGTTCTCGCCAGTTATTCGTCTCTGCTGGCCGTTCTGACGCTGCTATGGGTGACGCTACTGGCCGGTTCGAGCGTGTTTCTCTTGCTGACCAGCGGGCGAGTTCGAGCGTTCTTTGCACTCGTCTATGTAACGGCTTTCATCGGGATGCTCCCGGTGATGTCGGTCGGGCTGTTCCCGCTTGTCCTGATCGCATCAGTGCTTCCGTTTCTCACGACTCCGTTCTGGGACGGAGTCGCTTCGCTGGTCCCGTCTCGCTGGGTCACTGACTACCGACCACGCCCATCCCAGCTCGGGCCGCTCGGTCGTCGACCGATCGAACGGCGCGTCCTCGATTCACTCGGCCAACGGGGGTACGGGTCGGCCACGTCGTTTGTCGTCGAGTTCGGTCGATCGGTACTGACCGTCGTGGCTGTTATTGCTCTCGTCTGGATCGTGCTGTTCGGTGTAAGTCACGCGACTGACATTTCGGCTCCAGCCGAAATGGAGTCTACGTTCCCCAACGAACAGCGGTGGGGACTGTATTCGCCTGACCCGTCCCAGGCGTATAGCTGGTACGTCGCGGAAGCACAGACAGAACACGGATCGACCATCGATATCCCGAACGGTCGTGAGGTGACGACAGATCGACCGCCGGATGCATCCCAGGAGTACGAGACTTTCCGTCATCGCAAGCACATGGAGTCGGTCCGTGATTCCGCAGGGAACGACGGCGGCGGTCTCATTGCCGAGGAGTATGCGACATGGGTCTGTGAAGAAGCGAGCGAATACGATCTCGTGGTCGAAGAGGTGATCGTCCATCGATTGTATCAACCGAGTCCGATCGACGGTGAATTCGAGGAGAAGCGTACGCTGACGCTTCTCGAACACTCCTGTTGAAGCCCCTCGATCGATTTACCCGCTGTTCTCGCTCCTGACGATCTCCCGGAGCCGTCCGGCAGTCACTTGCCCGACACAGTCGCCCACTTGCGACTCGTTGTCGGTTGCGATCATCTGCGTCTCGACGGTCTCGAACTCCGCTAACGGCGATCGGCGAGGGGTTCGATAGCTTAGTCCAGAAACCGTGCCCGAATATCTTCGGTCGGCATCATACACTGCTCTTTCTTGCCGAACAGCCGATACCGGTTGGCCGCAAAGACGTCGTACCCCCAGTCACGAAGCCGACGCGGGAGGTATTTGAACGGGCGGGCGATCGCGTAGATGCCGCCGATAATGCTCGCGATCCGTATCACAGCGTCGGATTTCACGTACACGTCGTCACCCTCGATCAGGACGACCGAATCCAATCCGTGCTCCTCGAGACCGTGTTCGGTGAGCAACGCGGCACCGGCGTCGGACTGCAGCGACGCGAAGTGAAATTTACCCTCCGGATCGCGGGGAATGAGAAACTGGACGAATCCGGAGCAGACGTTACAGACGCCGTCGAAGAGGATGATTCGACTCTCGTCCGGAACGTGGGTACTCATTGGATAGCTGTCGTTGGCCCTCACGGCAATTCAGCGTTCCGGTCACTGACATCGGTCGCCGGCTCTCGCGTGGTCTCTCGTGGCGGCTCGCCCCTCAGAGATCCGGCTGATCGATGTACTGTGGCTCGTGGTCACCACAGCCGTGTTTGTAGACGAGGTATGCGTTTCGATCGCGGTCGTCCATCTCGACGATCGTCTCTTCCGTGACATCCTCTGAGACGCGGTACATGTTCACGTGGGTAAGTTCGGCCCCGTGGTCGGCTTCCCATTGCTCACAGAGATGTTCGGACAGCATCTTCGGCCCGTCGTTCCAATCGTTGTAGCCGGCACGTCGGATACTGTTCATATAGAATCGCTCTCGGTAGGTGCCGTACTGTTTCTGCAACTCGCTATCGGGCCGGTCGTACGTCATGTGCCGATCGTTGTAGACGTCAATCACGTCACCGTCGGCCGTCTTCGCCGGGAAGACGTAGTAGCCGTCGGTCGTTCGTGGCGTGGGTGCGAAGACGGTCCACGACGGCTGGTCGACGCTGAACTGGTTTGCGGTCCCTTCGATCCGTTCTTCGACGACCGTCTCCTCGTCGGCGACCCCACCGATCGGCGCGTGTGACAGGAACGTGAACAACACCAACGAGACGACAAGGACCCCGACAGCACCGCTGTAGGCGACTTCTTTCGCCCGGCGCTGTCGATCGCTGTCGAACCGGATATCCGGAACCATCGCCGCCAGTCGCGCCAGTTTGTCGCCACGATCGGTGAGCCAGGCGTAGTCGAGGTTGAGATACCGGCAGGCGGCTTTCCCGTCCTCCCAGAGCTGGCTCTGGACGAACAGCAAGACTCCCGCAAGTGCGACGTAGGCGAACGCGCCAATCCGAACCGTGACGGCAAACGAGAGGTGTGCGATCGCGAACGTCGAGGCGAAAATGAACCGTCTGCGACCGACGAACAGGAGCAACAGCGGGGACGCAAGCAGCATGTAGTACCACAGCAACCCGCCGATCTCCAGCAGTGCCGGGAACTCCCGCATGTACGGCGCGAGCAGGAACGTCATATCGTCGAGCCCCATGATCAGCGGCGTGGCCTCCCCGGTTTCCC
>LFCJ01000731.1_pt1 | contig 21439 bp, 12 predicted proteins | sample 643141 | NCBI WGS metagenome assembly LFCJ01 (sample SAMN03766243, study PRJNA286221) | soda lake metagenome | biome: soda lake; feature: Kulunda steppe; material: water; isolation source: sample B1-Br-g2 brine of Lake Bitter-1 | place: Russia: Kulunda steppe | collected 2010-07
CATCGACCGCATTCCGGAGTTCTCGGTTAATCTCGATCTCACGCTCAGCAAATTCGTCAACCGTGTCAAGAATTTCGTCGGTGTACTCACCGAACTGCGTCACGAAGCGGGGACTGAAGTTGTCGATTGCATCGTCGACGAGTTCGTCATATTCGTCGGCTGCAACAATTACTGTCCCTGAGCAGTTGTCATCGGGACACTCCGAGGGATGATCGGCGGCGTCGAACTTTAGGCCGCATGAGCGGCAGTACGCGTAATCAAGCAGGGACTCTAGGAAGTCTTGGAGATCGTCGCGGTAGTCATGGACGACCGTCTCGAGAATTTCTAGCTTTGGCCTTCGAGTCTCCATCTGCAGTTCTTCGTTAGAGAGGAACAGCAGTTGAGTGAGTTTACTGTACTCTTCGCCTTTCGAGAGATCGGTATCGTAGTCGTCACCGCCCAATACTCTCGTCTGACGGCCTTTCCGTTCTACACTCCAATCAATTGCGAAGCGTGATGCAATGAAGTCGAAGACAGCCCAACTGAGAGACACGCGGAGAACCTCTTCGTTGTGTTCGTTCAGAGGGACATCTTTCGGGTCCGTCTTGATCAGATCGGCGGGGTGTTCGTAGTAGTAATAGTCGATAGGATTACGCTGGCTCACGCTGTGAACGAGCGCCGACTTTGAACTCCGACCAGCTCGTCCGATGCGCTGTAGATATGCGTTCATATTCGGCGGCGTTCCGAACAACAATAGGGAGTCGAGCGCTCCGATGTCGACACCGACCTCCATCGTCGGACCGGATGAGAGAAAGTGAGGATGTTTTCCCTCTTTGAACAGGTACTCGATGTTTCGCCGCTTCTGTTTCGGAGTAGTCCCGAGGTACACCTCGCTCCACAGCATCATCGGTGGGGAGTAGTCGATAAGGAACGCCCGGTGGTTGTACCGTGGATGCTCCAACTCCTGTTGATCCTCGAATGAAGTTCTGAATGGAACGCACCCGTCGGGGGCTGCATTAAACCCAGCTTCGAACGTGCTGAATGTGGTGCCCTTTTCAGGTCGGTAGATCAGCTCATCATTGACTCCAGCGACCGTGAGTTCGAAGGCAGATGAAGCAAGGGAAACGTATCCATCATCCGGATCGTATTCGATCACTCCTTCGTTATCTAGTATCGTTACTGATCGTCCGACATCGTCACGATTCAGTTCCTCGTGGATCCTGTCGACGTTGACGTTGTTCCCCTTTTCAGCCAGTACGCGGAGAACCTCGTGCTCGCCGCCGCTCAGATCGAGTTCAGGGTCAAGTCGCATGTCGAGTATTCCGTCTCGCACGAGAGACGGCTCCCGCTCACGGAAGCGACCGCCGTACGTATGGGGTATCGCTCGCCGAAGCATCCGATCCTCGAAGGCATCGTCGGCGTCCCACCGCCGGCGGGCCCTCCCCTTGAGCCGCTGACGGAGATTTACGGTTCCTTCTTTGACGTCACGGAGGGTCGAGAGAGCGTCCTCTATCTCATCGAGTTTCTCGTTAGATGTCTGGATGACGGTGTCGAATGAGACCCACGACTGACCCGGTCCTTGATTCGAGATCACCCCATCGACGAGAAGTTGATCGACCGATGTGTCTTCTTCGGGATCGTTGAAATCACGACCTAGCCGATTCATGTCGCCATGAGAGTCAGAGAATGACAACATCTTCGCCGATTCGAACCCTTCATGGTCGGCAACACTCCGCAGGAGGTACTGCGACGTCGTCACCGCAAGATTGTTGGGACTGCGTGTCAATTCCGTATATCTCGTCCCGCGACCGGAGACGCTATAGCTCGTCCCCGAGTGGTAACAGGGTGCCGCCGAACGGAAGTTGGTCGGACTACGAAGCTGGCCCGATGCGTCGATTGTAAGGTAGTCCTGTGGTTCTACACGTCTCGACTGGAGAGAAGGGCTCTCGCATTCGCAGGTCGCACCTGCAGGACCCTCAAACCCACAGTTGCTACACTCTACCCTGTCGAACACCTCGAACAGTCCCTCTCGGACGAACGTGCGGGAGTTACATCCACACGTCGATGGTGGAGACTTTTCGTAGAAGCGCCGCTCACACCCTTCCTTCTTACAGACCCACGGGAGAACATGAGTATTCGTGACGGTGGCACCGCACGAACAGATAGTACTTCCCAAGTCGAGGTCGGTGTGCGTCTCCCCACACGAGTGACAATCAACTGGTAGAGAAGAGGCAACCATCTTGAAATCCGATCCACCGCAGTCATCACACTCAAACGAGATTGAGATCGTTCGCTCGCATGACGGATTGACACACGTTACAGTTGATTCCCCGGTTCTAACCGTACGAGATCCGCAGGCCGTACAGTCGGTTGACGGTGCGCGCTCACGACGGGTGGCACACTCCGTGCACTCCAACAACGGCGAGAAAGTAACCCGTGTCGTCGAGACGTCATCGTCCCGTGCGGCCCCACACCGTCGGCACGAGTGCTCGTTGTCCCAGTTACCACCACCATGCTCCGTTGGCATGTAGGGGTCAAGTTGGTTGCATTCCGGACAGCACCACGCGATCAGTGCCTCCTCGTCACCATGGTTACAGTACGTCGAGCGGGTGATGAATTCACCACCACATTCTGTACACTTGTCGCGCGGTGATCTATACACCGCGTCACAGGTAGCACAGCCGTAGAATCCGTCGACCGGCCACGAGAACATGTGGCTACGGTTTTCGAGTAGACCAGAGAACTCACCCAGTGTCCGGAAGTTACCAAGTAATCGCTCACTTTCAACCTCCGAGAGAGAATACTCGGACTCCAGTTTATCGAGGATTTCCGTCCGCGTCCGTGGCTGGTCATTCAACTCCGAGTGGAGGTACTGGATCATTCGACGCACGTCATCGTCGGGCGACTCTCGAGCAAGGAAATTGAACAGCAAGTCCGCAACGGTGTCCTCAAGCACGTTGTTGTCGAGTTGATCGTGCTCGTCCACAACGAACTGACCGGACTGAAGCGATCTCGGTGTCGCCGTTTCGTCACGCGCCATTTCCAGTAGTTGTCCCTCGGTTATCTCCTCCGTCAGCAGGGGGTCAGGTGGCGCTGTTGGTGGATCGAACGTCAATTCTCGTGGCTTCTCTCCTACGTGGGTTATTTTTTCAACACCGCTCACTTTACGGAAGAGTTCTTCGTGATTACCAACCGTTGCACTGCTTGCGATTACCTGTAGACCATCCTCACCGAATCGCTGTTCACGAAGCGCGCGAAGCCGCTTAACCAACCATGAACTGTAGCTGCCGAAGAGACCGGTGTAGGTATGTACTTCGTCGAACACGAGGAAATCCGGCTCATAGATGAACGTGTCATGCTCGTCAGGCGCGTTGACGTTGAGAGATTTCAGGTTGATCGTGTCCGGGTTTGTTAACACGATGTCGACGTCTTGCTGTAGGACGTCTTTTTTTGTTAGGTGGATGAATTCAAGCGGAACATCGTCCTCACACATCGGCTTTTCCGGTTTCGCGACGAACCTACCCGACTCGGGGATGACGCGGATACCCTTTCCGCAAGTTTGGCACTTGTCCAGTTGATCGTTGTATCCCGGACACTCAAAGTATTTAAACGAAGAACGGAGATAACCTTCCGCCCCTTTGTCGCTCGTGTTCGTCGGGGTATCACCATCATAAATTCCGACTTTGATCCGTTTCCGAGCTGGCAGTTCGGCATTGATCTTATATAAATACTCGATTAGTCGCTTGAGTTGGTCCTGTGCTAGAGCCTTCGTGGGGTAGATTAGCAGTGCTTTGACGCTCTCGGGATCACATCCTTGGATCTCGCCCTCTCGTGCGCGCAGAATGTAGTCAAGAATAGGGATGAGCCACGCTTCTGTTTTTCCTCGGCCTGTCGCCGCCGTAATGAGGGCGTTGTCCCCCTCTTTAACCGTCCGAATACTTCGCTCCTGAAAATCATAGAGCCGAGAGAATCCAAGTTCGGAGAACGCATGCTGTATTTGGTAGTGGATCCCAGCGCTGGAAGCGAATTTCTCCCACGACATCTCACTCCAGTTCGGAATGTCTAGGGCCTGTAGATATGGACCACGTGATCCGAGGAACTGTTCCTCCGCATCGGTAGTCTGGATCCGGTGGTAGACGTCGCGTGCGGCCGGGCCAAGATCACCTAGCAGGTGTTTCGTGTACGCATTTCGCACCTCTTCGGCACGCTTCGCGGGATCGTTCATGACGAACCGATGCGGAGTTTGATCGCTGACTCGAGGTCACTGACCTGCTTGATCTCCTCGAGGTTGTCGACCGTAAACTCCGAGAGATTCACCGATTTCTGCTCGGTGAATTTTCTGAGTTTTCTCACGGTCGAGTCGCTGAGACCGTATTCCGATTTGAACGCTTCCCACCCTTGCTTGCCTCCTTCCTCATCCCACGAAGCTTTCAGTCGTTCCCACCGACTTGCGAGCCCTGAAGGAGTGTTCGTTGGATCGTCGATATCGCTGGTGAGGAAGTTGTCCATGTTGTAGAGGACTTGCGAAAACTCGGAGTTCCCACTACTGATGATCCGGTCCAATTCTCGGGCAGAGTTGATGTCGTCTCGCCACCTCTCAACGTGACCACCAATCTCCTCCCGTACGGTTGCTTTCGCATCGTTGATTGCGTCTTCGGCGTGATCAATATCGTCCTTAATATTCATCAACCGGCCCTCGTCTGCTTCATCAAGGATTTCTTCGTCGGTGATATCTACGACTCCAAGTGCTCTACCAAGAGCATCATCCACCTGAGCCGGTTGCGGCTGATCGAACACTTCGGTCAGGATACCGGTATAGAACTGTAAATCTCGGATCGACTGGTCTAGATCGGCGAGTGCGCCGGTTACCCGTCTGATATCTTTCTTCGCTATCGAAACGCGCTGCTCGACGTTCTGTGCTCTGCTCGCTCTTTCTGCCTTCTTGTGTAGACGCTCTGCTTCGTCTTCCAACGAGCCGTGGATGTGAGTTGATTGCATTATCGGGCACCTCCGAGTAGTTCGAGTACTTGATCACGTTTCTTACTGAACGAGGCGAACTCATCTGATTCTCGGACCAGTTCCTCGAAATCCGTTTTTTCGGCACCACCAGCACCCTCGAGCTCCCCGATCATGTCGAGAAGGACATCATAGACTTTCCACGCTTTCTGTTTCTCCTTCGCCTGCTGATAGCCGTGAAGGACGGACATGATTTCCACTGGACTGTCCGCCTCTATCGACTGATATTCTTTGAGGGCATCACCGAAGCCATCGAGATGGAGTGTCGTATTCTCTTCACGGAGTAAATTCCCGACAGACTCCCAACTACCTCTGCGAGTGACCTCGAGTGGCGTGAGACTGTTATCCAGTTCCTCATATATTTCGAGGAGTTTCTGTTTGTTATGTGTCGGCTTGAACACCTCCGCATACGTTTGAGTTTCTTCTTCGATGGGATCGAATGACGTGTTTTGTTTGAGTTTGAGGAGCTCGTTCGCGAAATCGGAAACGGCCGTAATCAGATCTTTCATTACGGTGGTCGCGTTGTTCCGAGTCGTTCCGACCTTGTACGCCTGTGGAAGGTCGTCGACGCTCAAATATGCCATCCCTTCGATATACTCGTCGAGGTTCTCGTTGACTCCTTTTACCGCAGAATCCAACCGTTCGTGGTCAACGACGTTCTTTTTCAGAAGGAAGAATCCCTCCATTAAACCACCAATATCCGAACTGTTCCGCGTAACAACGTTGAACGCGTCCAACATACCCATCGGAAGATCGACATCGATGTCCGAGTCCCTGTGAAGTGGGGAAGAACTGTGTTTCGTATATTCCTCGAAGAGGATATCTCGTTCGACCTCCGAAACCCCTTGTCCGGTGTTCATGAGGAGGAACTTCGAGAGGACGGTAAACTCCTCCACGGACATGCCCTCAGGGAGGTTGGTCTCGATCTCCGTTCGCATGTCGTGCCGGTATTTGATGACTCTATCGTCGGCCCATCCTCGGAGCTCGTCGATATTAGTCTCCTCGTCAAAATCCTCGTGTACACCGGCGTACAGCAACTTTGAATAGAGTTTGTAATTCTCTACGCCGTGGTGTATGGTGTAGCTTCGCTCCGAGGGTTGATCCGGCCCTTTGATTTCGACTGGAACGTCGCTTCCCCGGGCAAAGTAGATCCCGTTGGTTGACTGCGCCGTTGAATTTTCATTCGCTAGGCGCGTCGGTTCATACCACCGATTCAACGCCACCCGTACTCCATCTCGGAGCGTGTTCGAACTCGGATAGTCGCTTCCGTGCTTTATCCACTCCTGAAACTGCGTGGATTTCTCTTTCGGAATGCGAGGTCTCGTAGGGTCACCAGCCCCGCCATCATCACCTGTAGTATCACCTGAATTCGAGTCTTCCCCTTCGGTCGAATCCCCAGAATCCGTTTCGTCTTTCTCTGATTCTTCTGGGGAATCAGGATCATCCCCCTCAGTAGTTGGGTCATCTTCCGGATCTGTTTTTCCATCAACCGGGGTAGTGAGGAGGTCTGCTCCACTAAGGATTCTATCGAGGTCGAAATAGACGATGCCGTCTTCAGCGTATCCGGCTTCGAAGTCGATATCAAAGGTGCTGAAGACTGATTCTGGGATCCAGAGCTTCTCGCTATCCGGGTCTCGTTTACCGTACCATTTCGTCAGGCGTTGACAGCTCTCCGTCTCTTCCAACGATACCACGGATGGGCGAGATTCGACGAACGCGTTTGTTTCCACCTTTTTGAATGGCGGGATCGTCGACGTGAGACAATCCGCAATAACGTGTACGAGGAGCACCCGCGGCGTTTGCTGTCGATTACCGTCCTGAACGAGGTTTTGATAAACGTAGTGGACAAACGCATCGTTGAACGGATATATATTGTCGAATCCGTCCTCAGGTATGCTCGTGCTCGTCTCAGAGTGATTCTTTATTGCCTCCAGATATTTTTCGACGAGCAGCAAACTCGCGGATTTGTCTTCAAGAAAGTACGCGCGACCCTGATCGTCAGTCATGCTCAGGTATCCCTGCGAGCGCTGTTGCATGTACGACAGGGAGTCCTCACTGGTCGAGAGGGCGTCATCGATGTTCTCTCGTTCCCATCCCGAAGTCCATCCAAGTACGATATCGAAGTGGCTACTCGACAGATCGAAAATATGGTCAAGGAGATCGTCTTTTAGGACGTTGAACGTAGTCAGGTCCTCACAGATGAGAACCGGTCGTTTGCCCGCGTCAACGTATGCATCCGAGAGTTCCTCAAGTTGGCCTTTGAAATTCTCGATACCAAGGTTGTTCGTCAACAGATCGTGAACTGCTCGACGGAGGGCAGGGTATGTATCAGTCTGGTACTGGGTGTCACCGAAAACGCTGAGGCAAACATCGCCGTAGTCATCACGGCTAAACAGGTCAATGGCCTGCTCCTTTCCTTCCTGTTCAACTGCTTTCTGGTAGTCGGTTAAGTTATCGACGAGTACGTCACGGAACGATGTCTTTGAGTCGAAATCTTCTAAGAATTTCTCGAGTTCGAACCTCTTGAGTTGTCCTCGATCCTTATGGAATGTCAACAATCCTTGTACGATAAAATCGGCGAAATCTTCTGGATTTAGATCACCGATAGACCCAACTTCTTCGTATTCCTTGTCGATCGGTTCGTGTAGTATTTCGAGGATCTCATCGAGTTTCGTGTTACTCCGAGAGATGTGGATCGCAACGTGAGAATCGCTTCGTTCGGAGACATCTCCGTATCCATTAATCTCGTATTCGAGCCATTGACAGAGGTGGCTTTTACCCGAACCGACCTCTCCTTTGACGATGAATATTCGGTTGTCGTCTTTGAGTTCGGATTTGAGGACAGCGTCACGGAAGTCGTCTTCGGATACGAACTCCGAACTACCATCGTGCGGGCGAAGAATTTCGGCTTTGATCTTGGAGATCGGAACGTGTGTCTCTCTAAAGACTTCAGGCTCCTTCTGCTGGGATTCCGGCTTGATGAATTTCTCGACGACCTCGGGATCCCAGTTCATCTTCATCTCAGTCATTGTTCCAACCTCCGTTCGCTCCGATCCAGCGGATACCAGTACGCCGGGCGATCCGGTGCATCGCTGATCTTATAGCGTGCGGGTTCTTCGGTATCATCTATTCGGTAGGGAAGTCGGACAGTCTGTGTCACGTCAGTCATACCTACGAAATCGAGGGTCCCGTCGTCTGTCATATTGTCAAGTGTATCAGCAACCCCAACGTGGAGACGAGGTGCGCCGCTCAAGTCGTGGAATACTGGAATGAACTCCTCATGAATCCACTCGAGTGCCTGAAGAATTCCTTCGGGGTCGTCTCCATGCGTTTGGTGGTACATAAGCAGTTCGTGGAGGAGTGCACGCGTGGGGGCAGTTACGATCTCATCATGCTCAGTAGAGTACGAGATCGCTCCAATCGGGTCGAGTAGATTCGCCCACATCGACGTCTTTTCCGTACGCCACTGGATGTCGAACTTGCTCTCCTTTTTGAGCAATTCGACGAGCTCCTCCTCGTCAACACGCCGGAATCCGTGTTCCTTCTCCGTCGACGTGTGCTCCATGAGCAGGTCGTGGATCTCTGCGAGTTGATACTCATCACCGTGTTGTGAACGAATATGGTGTAGTAAGCGGGCCTCGAAAGAGAGTTTAGGGTAGATGTCGCGGTTGAGTGGTTTGACAACATCTTGCGCACTCCGGTCGATGAGATCGAGAGAGTGCATGAATTTAATACAGTCCTCAATGTGGCTGGATTCGTAACCGCTAGCCACACTAGAGTTCGGTCTTCCGAAACGCTTTGTCACCCCAGCGAGCGAGGTTTCCTCCACGAGGAACTCATCGATTACTTTCAACTCAGCACTACGAACTGTCCCGTACCCAGTAAGAATCTTATCTGGGGTGCCAGTCGCACGGCTCAGTTCAGACATTTGGGTACAATCCCGCATTATGATCGCGCTGTTCGTCGAGTTGTTTCTCACTAAACTGACAGCGGGTGAGCATAGAGTCCATGTTGTTCGCGATTTTCATAACGTCGCCGCGTTCGGTCCATGATCTGAGCGCTTCTCGAATTCGCTCAGTGTACTTCTCCAGTATCTGTTCTAAGTCGTGGTTAACGAAGTAGTATAACGGTTCCCATGCGGGACTATTCGGAGGGGCCTTGTCGTAATTGAAGAGATCAGGGAATGAATCCGCTGGAGCACCGAGTTCATTGTGGTGATGCGATATGCGGTGGTAGTAGAGATTTCGTGTATCTGCCGCTGGGAGCGTAGATTTGAGATTCTCATCGATGTAATCCTCAACGCTCCGCTCGAATCGAGTGACGGTATTGGGGACAAATTCGTCACGAACTGATTTTCGCGTCGTGTATGCGGGCGTCGACGGCGAGTCGGTGTCGACTACGAGGATGTATGGATCATCGCGACTACGCTCGCGGAGGAGTCCCCTGACAAGATGTTGTTCTCCCTTTTCCACGAGGTTCTCCTGATTAGTCACGTGGATGAGCGGGAACTCAGCGGTCACTGGGTCGACATCGTCCGGGTTCAACAGTTCATAGTCGACCAGCCGAAAATCGTTATCCCAGAGATCATCATGGATTACGCGCTCGAACCCGAACTCCTTCAGATACGGAATGCTCCGTAGTTGTGCGCGGTTCTCGTACACCTGCTCTCCAACACAGTCGTCCACCATGACCACAAACTTGGTGAACTTCGAACCGGTTAGAGATTCGATCCCTTTTGACACACTTTGATACCCAGAGGATTAGTTACATAAATGTATGGACTCTCCGGGCGACAAAACACAGACGGCACACAACTCTTATGCAATAGTCGGTCAGTCAACTGGTTATGGCTACCAGCGCTTCCCTCGAGGAAGACACACTTCACCGAGTGGATTTTATCGAGGGAACGCTCCCGAGCGAGATCGCTTCCCTATATGCAGACCTCGTTGATGAGTACGGAGTACACGACGTGCTCGTTCTCAAACGGTTCGGTGGTGGTTCTGAGGGCGTTCGAGATAAACTCCGACGTGAAGCCGACATCGTCGAACAGCCGCGCGTTGAGTCACTCGTGCGTCACGCCCATCGTACAATCGACCAATTAGATACTCCATCCTATCGACTTTCCTCGTACGAGCGGAGTTTTCTCTTCAACCGATTTTTGGATCAATGGGAGTGGGATGCACCGTATCTCGACAACGCGTCCGAACACGATTCGTTTATCCGAGATGTCGAGCAGTTCTCTATAGTAGCCTCGTGGCAGGGGCCACCGGTCACGTCCGATAGCGTTCTCAGCGAGTTGACTGCGGCACACAACGAATTCCAAGATCAGCTCGACGGAGAAGACTACCTCGAACATGCAAGAGTGGTTCATGCAGCGAGAGAAGCACTGGAAGACGACACGGTGAACGTACCTGTACCGTCTACTGTCATCGTTCTTGAAGCAGAGGACTTCACCACCGCCGAGCGTGCCTACGTTAAGAAATTCACAGTGGGTGTGCAGACACACTGGGTCACAGTCAAGCAGAGTGCTGTTCAGCGAACCCGAAATGAGGCTGGGGAAATTCAGGAGAGCGATCTCGGTAACGATGTCGAGACGGTCGTTCACTCAGGAGCGGATAGCGGGTCGCTAGTTGATGCGGTCGCCGCGCGCCTCGCGACGGACCGTACTGTCGACGTCACCGACGAATGTGAGGGCGTTGCCGTGTTGAACGCCGCCACATTCGCCGAACAGATGCGAGGGGTTGTTGAAGAAATCGAGCGGATCCGTGAAGAGGAATCGCTTCGGTACGACGACATTGCCATCGTTCTGAAAGATAATCGCTCACCGATACGAGGTGTCATAGAGGCACTCAACAGCAGAGGTATTCCGACTGCATCAACGACAGTTAGCGGACTCGGTGATGATCCGTCCGTACGGGAGCTCTACACTGTTTCGCGCGTGTTGGCAGAGCCAGAAACGGTCGACGATGATGCTTACGTCCTTCTCAGTGCACGAGTTGGTGGGGATCCACCGGTTGATGAAATTGGTTCCGCGGACTCCCTCGTAGAGGGCCTCTGGGAATGGACCCGCCTCACCGATTTGAAACGGCGTATCGCAGAGAATGAGTCAGAGATCGACGCCCGTGCTCAATTCGCCCACGTGAGCGAGGTTATCGAACTTGCAGAGTTCGTAGACCGATCCTCGGTGATCGACGCGACGTGGGCGCAGTTTCGAGACTTCCTTGAATTTTCGTTTGAGCACGCGGCACCGGACGCCTACGGTGATGATATTGACTCAGCGGAAGGGGGAGTACTCGTCGACGCCGCACAGCGGGTCAAAACTGGGGAATGGAATACAGTATTCGTCGTGAACGCGGTCGACCAAGAGTACCCGTCCGATCCCCGAGTGAATCGGCTGTTCCCGCGGGCTCACTTGGAACGGATCCCAGAGTACCCGATGGTTTCTGCGCCGACAGCCGAGGAGGTGATGGAAACGTTTGAGACGGCAACGAGCGTTGACACGCGACCGTTCCGTGCGTATTACAGCCACTACAGTCGACGGTTGATGGCTGTCGCTGCTCGTGCAGCAGACAAGCGTCTCTACTTTACCACGTATCGTGAGAGACGTTCCGATCCCGGGAAGTATCGTCGCCCGTCACGATTCTTAGTCGATCTACTCGCAGTGTTCCCGCAAATCACGGAGGTGGTCGAAGGGGACATCCGCACCGAGAGTCGGGCAGTAGACCATACTCTCGACAGTATTGACAGAACACTAGAGGAGATTCGTCGGGCTCCCACAGCCGATGAACAGATAGACCTCGCAGAGATTGAGCGGAATTTCGGCGCGATCCAGCGGTTACTCGCCGAAAGTGAGCGGGGAGACGAGATCGCGGAGGCGATTACCGCTCGGGCGGACTTCGCTGAGGGGGTGGTTCGCCGTGAGTGACACCGATCAAACTGTGTCCCCGTCTAGACTTGCCACGTACGTCGAATGTCCGCGGCGGTATGAATACCAGTACGATCAGCGGATCGAACCTCTACCAGACGGAGAACGGTACAAAAACCGCGGTATCGTGTACCACCAGACAATCGCTAGCGTCTGTAACGAAACGGATGAGGAGAAGGGTGAGGCTGAAATATACGAACGTGCTCGTAAATGTTTCAAGGAGTCGTGGTCTCGTGAGTGCTCTCCGGACGATTATAAGACCCGCTCTCACTACGAGTACGACCGGAAACTGACCCGAACAGGTATCGAGACATACTTCGAAAATGGACCGGGAATCAAACACGCTCGCAACTCCGTTGGGACCGAGATCACAGTCGAAACAGAGTACAAGCGGACGAACGTCAGTGGCAGAGTAGATAACGTCGTCCGGACAGATGAGGGGCTATTGTTGGTCGATTACAAGGGTTCTCTTAGTAACATCATCACGGGGCGGACGGTGGAGAAATTAAAGGAACACCTCGAAAACAAGACCTATCGACCGAAACTCGTCAAGAGTGCGATTCAGGCGGCAGTGTATCTAGAGGGAATCCGGGAGACAGATCTCTTTGAGGAAGGGATGAATGTGTCATTTCTCTACTATGGGATTCTCCACGACCACGAGCCAGTTTCCACGAACAAGGGAATCGTACCCGATGTCTCCGGAAGTGGTCGCGACGTGACGAACCTGTGTATGGACAATCACGGGACGATCTGGCAACTGATCCGGGAGGCGTACCAAGGCATCCTCACGTGGGACTTTGAGCCAAACCCGTGGTCGGATATCTATCAGAGCGCCTGCGGTGATTGTCCATACATGGAGATGTGTCCGGACTACCTCGGAGAGGAGGTGAAGATCGAATGACCGACGGTGGGCAAGCCGACGAAACGATCACCCCCTCAGACGCACAGACGCGGATCATCGATTCGGACGAGTATCCAATGCGAGTACTAGCTGGCGCTGGCACCGGGAAGACGTTCACGATGGTGCGCAAGATAGAGCGGCTCATCGATGAGCAAGACGTCGACCCGGACCGCGTCCTCGCACTCACTTTTACCAACAAAGCAGCCGACTCGATGCAGACCAAACTGGGGAAGAAGATCGAAGCGAGAGGCTACGACATCGATGCATACACCTACCACTCGATATGCCACCGGTTACTGACCGAGTATGCCTATCACACGGGCTTGGACCCAGAGATGGAGGTCGCCTCAAAGACCGATAAGCTCGAACTCGTTTTTGAGGTGCTTGATGAGGTCGACTATCGGTTCATTTCGCCTGAGATATACGACGAGGAGTCGTACGGGGCGGGTGCGGAGACCAAACTGACGAACTTCATCAGCTCGATGAAAAGCGACGGAACGTCCCCCGCCGAACTACAATCCTTCCTCAGTGAGGCTAGCACACTAGCTGACCTCAATAGTCTCGTCGAACGCATCGAGGAGACCGCTAATGACCATCTTCGATACAACTGGCGGAAGATCACTCGAGAGCGGCTTTCGACGCTGTATCAGGGTTTGGAGCGTTTCAAACGAGAACTCGTACGTCATCGCGACGGGCTCGGTAAGTCCTCTGTTGAGGCCAATGTCCGCGAATTCCTCGATGTTTACGTCGAGATCGTCGAGCGGCTACAGGTGTATCTCGTGGATAACGAGGACCGGATCGTCGACGGAGATCTCAGTTCGGCGTTCAAACTTCCCGGGTACCTCTTCGGAACCTACGGATCGGCGCCAACCGGTGTACCTGAAGCGGGGTTCTCCCTGACAGATGAACTCTCTTCGTTTATCGACCTCGCACGGGAGGCTTATGACCTGACACAGGGATACGAGGTGTACGAGCAGCGTCTTCGCGAGGAGGCACTGCTGGACTTCGACGATCTCGTTCTCGAGACGCTCGATCTGCTGTCTGACCCGACCCACCACGACGATATCTCCGGACAGTGGGACTACGTATTCTGCGACGAGTTTCAGGACACCGACGCGATCCAGTTTGAACTTGTAGAACAGCTCTCCGACGGCGGGAATTTGTTCGTCGTCGGAGACGACGATCAGGCCATCTACGAGTGGCGTGGTGCAAACATCGAAAATATCGGCCAGAGGCTTAGCAATACGTTCCCGAATCTGACCGACGAGTCCCTCGAAGAGAACTTCAGATCGAAGCAACCCATCCTCGATCTTGCAAACGATGCGATCAAACGGTTAGAGGGGCGCAGTAGTGACAAGCAGTTGGAAGCGGTTGGAACGGATCAGGAGGCGGCTGACGGCGTTGCGATTGTCTCCGGATTCGAAGACGAGGAGGAGCAGGCGAGTCGCCTCACGCGGGTCCTACTCGATCTGACGAGCGGCAGTCCGGAACTATCCGATCAGGAGTACGATTTTGGAGACGTTGCTATCCTCGTCCGAAAGAAGCGTCACGCGGACGCAATAACCGACTATTTGCGGGATGCCGGAATTCCGTATGAGTTCCCCGACTCTGGCCCAGATATCGGAATCGGTGCCGGCACGATCCTCGCGTATCTTCGTTCGATTGCAGATCCCGGCAGTGAGGTGAGTCTCAATCGGGTGCTTACTATGCGGTACCGTATTCATGACCGTGATCTGCGAAAGCTCAATTCCGCGGATTCACCACTCGCTGAAGCGCTCATTGAGGTACCAGATGAAGAACTCTTCGAGCCTGACCGGGTGAGGAGTGCTCGGAACCACTTCACAAAACTGTGGAACATGAGGGATACCCACTCTGTCGGCGGGCTCTTCACTGAGCTCAAGGAAACGACCGACATCGAGTGGTACCTCTCCGAGCAAGAGAGACGAAATCTGGGAGGGATCAATCAGGCGATAGACGCCATTTCCGAGAGAGGAGTCCAACCGTCGCTTACGACCGATTTTGTTGACGACGTAGAGCGATACATCGCTGCGGATGACGGATTGGAATCACCGACCGACCAGTCAGAGAAGGCGTCGGGCGCAGTTAATATAATGACCGTCCACAAGAGCAAGGGCCTCGATTTCCCAGTTGTGATGGTACCGAGTCTTTCTGCCGGAGACTGGGAACCAAATCGGGATCGTCAATCCTTCGACGCTCTCGCCTCGTATGCCAGCGCTGGAGAATCGCCGCTGGACCATGACCTGCTCGCTCGCGATCTACAGGAGAGCAGGCGAGTATTCCACGTCGCAATCACCCGTGCTGAAGACCAGTTGGTTCTCTTCGGGAACGAGGGATCGACAGAGGAGGTCGACACGGAAGTCCCGCTAGGCGCATATCGGAAAATTATTCCAGATTCCTTCCCATATGCGGTTGGACGAGTTGAGTTCCCTATTTGGAACGACGTTCTCGATTCGCTACCGGACACTGCCGAGGATTGGTCGGAGCGCGTTTTCGAGCTGCCGAATCCCCACGGAAACGTAATGATAGACACCTCAGAGGGGAAAAAGCGCCAAACTGAGGTTCGTCGCCATGTACTCGATCTCGCGAGACAAGTAGTACAGGGCGACCTCAAAGAGTATGACCCGGTTGACGTCGGGATCCGCGTTGCCTCGCTGGATGTTCGCCAGACGAAACGCGTTAAGCGGCAACATAGCTATACTTCACTTGAGAGTGTTGAGACATGCACCCGGCAGCATTATTTCGACTACGTCGTTGGTGCGTTCGACGACCGCCGTGGTTGGTTTGATGACAACCAAGGCAGCAAAGGTTCGGGGGGTTCGGGTTCCGTTCGCGAGCGTGGAGTGCTCTTCCACGAGGTCGCCGAGGACGCAGCGAAGCGAGATTTCGATACGAAAGACCAATGGTACGGTCTATGTGAGGAAATTGCCCGAAAGCAAGGATTAGAGCACGTCATTGACGAGGTGTACGACTGTATTGACCGCTTCTTCGAGACTCCGGTGGCAAACTGGGATATCATCGCAGCCGAGCGTGATTTCTCCATCGAGGTAGCAGGAAGCGACGTTACGGGCCTCATCGACGCGATCTACGAGAAACCGGATGGATCACTCGTTGTTATTGACTACAAGGCTACGACGAAGAAGCGCGATCTCAACGAGAACAACCAGTTGCCACTCTACTTGCTCGCGTGTAAGGAGATATTTGGCCGACCTATCGACGAAGCGGGATACGCATATGTTGGTGAAGTTGGGCCTGCCGTTGAAACTCGAACGTTCACGTCAGAGAAACAGTCATCATTCGAGCAGGAATTAGCGAACTCGCTAGCGACTGCAGAAGAGAGCAGTTTCGAGGAATTTGCTTACGGAGAACACTGCCAATACTGCTCGCACAGGTCGCTTCCATGTGCAGGAGGGACCAGAGAATAACAGAATATATGCTCGATTAGATACAAAGTCTGACGACCGACTACAGTTCCCTATAGTATCTTTCTCCCGCCTCCCTCACTTGGTTCACCTTGTCATTCCTGACAGAATCTTTGGGAATGTAACTCCAGACTTCGACATCATCCATCAAACCACCATAATGTTCGACATAGTACTCGGCAAGGCTTTTGCCATCACTGTCTCGGAAATCATCCTGCATTACAATCAGCTTCCGCTCTGCTTCAACACGGCTCAAAAAGAGAAGCGTCTCATTCAGAGTAGAAATCTTGGCGGGCGGAATATCTTCACCATTCACCCAAGTGTAGCTCTTACATTCGATGACAATTTCGCCGTCCTCTGAGACCGAATCAAATTTGTGAACTTGCTCTAGACCAACTCGCCACTCTTTCTCTCGTATGAAATCACGGCCGAAAAACTGCTCAAAATACTGATTCACCCGCTTTTCGAACGCTCTCCAGTTGACCCGGTCCATATTGTTGCCAATTAATGGCAGATAATAAGTAGTCATACCCATCTAACAGCTGTTTCACCGTTAATACGCTGAAATAAGGTATACACCTACTAATGATGTCTTCAGTACCTTGCACAGTGTTCCTAACAACTTATCGGGGGTTCAACAGTCAAATGGCACGTGGATTCTCTGTATTGAGCGAATCAACGGGACGAAGCAGAGTATAAGAACCGTGTTATGATGCTTCAGAGGTGGTATCTAGTTTCTGCCGTGTTACTTTGATCTCTCCGTCATACACGGTCAGCAATTCGGCACTTGGTTGAAGCGCATCGCGGTCAGAGCCCACCCGCGTAGTCGCACCACCGGAGAGCGCATAGACGTCTCCGACCTGCGTTGTACTTCGCGTATGTGCATGTCCGGCAATGATGAGATCAAGTGGAACATCACTCGCGTCACGTATTTTACGGAGCTCGCAATCCGGATCGCTTACTGGGGAAAAATCTCCTACCGACTGGTGAATGCAGAGCATCGTTACGAGCCCCTCAGAAGCCGGCTCGAGGTCGACGACCGTGTCTCTCCACTGGGTCCGATAGTCGATACCATAGATCGCCACAGCGTCATTGATAAGTTCGTATCGGGGGCCGAGGTGGATCGCAAGTCCGTGGTCAACAAATTCCTCCATCACCCTCCGTCCGGCATCTCGTTCATGATTTCCGTAGATGAAGTAGAACGGTATCCCGCTTTTCGCGAGTTTGACTAGCTCTCTCCGGCATGTCTCGATATCTTCCTCACAAATCCCACCTCCGGGATTATGGAACAGATCTCCGCCATGGACGACGCCGTCTACCTGTTGTTCAACTGCCGACGCCATTGCCGTCTGGAATCCACGCTCGGGTGCAACTGACCACGTCTCTCCTCCGTACGTGTGCGTCCGCTTACCGAGGTGACTGTCAGTTATATACAGAATCGTTGCCTCTCGTGAGCTCTGTTCGGAACTGAGGTGCTTGATACGGAGATTCGAAGATCCGTGCAGAATCTTTCCGTTTGGCCAGACGTTCGCCGTAACGCCACTGAGCTCGTACCAATGACCAGCCTGCCAGTCATATTCTCTCCCATGCTCTGACTTCTCCCAGACAACGAACTGAAAACGCGTCCCGTTCGTATCTTCGACATTGAGTTCACAGGCTCGGTTCTTGACTTTCGAACGTGTGCAGGATCGGACTCGGACGACGATTTGGTGTGTTCCGCTATCCGTAAGATCCTCATAGACGGTGGCTGGCACGAACCCTCTGAGCACGTGGTGAATAATAAATCATCCCACAGACGTGAGTAGAATAGCTATTCTGTCCGTTACAGGATGGAGAAAACTCAACGGTGATCCCAAAGATTCGCCAAAACCTCCGAGTGCGACTCCCAGTGCTGATTCTATGTTCCCATCACGCGTCGTAGGAGCCGACGAGCGCATTTCTTTCCGTTAACGACGTTTGTGACTTCTACTCTAACTAGAGACGTTCCGCCATGAGAGGTTGTGCGGTCTGACCTCGTTGGTCGAAGAACCATCATTCAACCAATAGAGTTACTAATTCACCTACGAAGGGAAGTGGATAACTCAACTATCAGATCACCGAATGAGTTAGTAGCAAAGAAGAGAACGAGTGGATACGTGCAAGTAATTCAGTCACCGTCGCATGAGGAACTTGCCGATTTTGTGTCCAATGCACATGCAGCCAGCGATCTCGTAACCATCTACGCCACCTGTAGCGTGGAATTCACTGGTAATAGAGAGGGTACAATCGGCGAAGGTGATCGAGTAATTATTTGTAAAGAAGACGGCTCCGTCGTGGTTCACCGACCAACGTCTGCACGCGCAGTTGCCTCACAGGGGGTTAGAAGTTCTCTAGAAACGGTTGTTCTGGATGACTGTGTCCGGATCTATAGTGCGAGGAATCAACAAGAGACGATCCGGGTGGATATCACTGACGCATCGGGTGCCGTACGCCAAGGACTGACAGATAACGCCACGTTGCAAGAGAACCAGACAGAACAACAAATGCACCGGGCGATACAATCGAACCCTGACTCAATAGAAGAGGGACTCCGAATTATAGAACATGAACGAAAAATCCCGCATGGACGAATCGATTTCTTTGCGAAAGATATTGACGGCAATCCAGTTGTTATTGAAATAAAACAGCCGACTGCGAGGTATCCTCATGTCGATCAGCTCCAACGATATGTTTCGTATTTTCGAGAGTCAACAGAGTCACACGTCAGGGGAATATTGATCGCACCCTCGATCCATGTGACAGTAGAGAGACTACTCCGAGAGCAGAATCTAGAATGGGTTGAATTTGAAGAATATCAACAACGATCTACACCACCGGGACAAACTTCCGTTGATGAGTGGCATGATTGAGAAATTCGTCTACATCTGTTGAATGTGCTTCAATCATGTTTCACATACTACGCTCTGGGATCCACATCTGTGATTTCTTTTCCTTCGAGAAGTCCAAATCCTCGAGTTTGTCTAATCCTCTGGATGTGAGGAGACCGGTGTGGAAGAGCACTGCCTTATATTGGAACAGCGTATTTGTGTGATAATTTATCTCTCGATCAAAAACCTCTAACCGTATTTTTCGATCACGTAGGGCAGCACGTCGTGTCTCCGGGTCCGTACTGAGGAACAGATCAATAGCGAACTCCGGACGACGTTTCGCGAGCCGTTTCGCGACTTGGTCGACGCGAAACTCTCGAGACCCCTCTGCAGCGATATCATCCAAGACGTGCAATAACTCCTGTGTCGGTGGGTACTGCAAGATCGCATCTCGTGCTACGATCCCCATTACTGGCTCGGCATCGATCAGTCGATCCCGGGAACGATAATATTCGCTGACCTTTTCCAATGCGGCCAGCACGCCATCGTAACAATAGGAGAGCGTTCGAACTGATTCCGTTCCCTTCGGTGTTAGTGCCGGTTCAGCACCCCCAGTTACGACTAGATCCAGTGCTTCCGCATCTAATCGTGCATGTGATACAGACCCAATGACGTACTCTTCACACAACGTGTTCGTGTTGCCATCGGCGGCAACTGCAAGCGCATATCCGAGTGCGTTTTTTGGGTGGTTCTTTTTCAATTTCGACGGAACACTACCTCCGATTCGGGCGTGGAATCGAACCGTCTCTGTAGAGGGGGTCGTCGACGCACCGACTGCTCGTGGTTTTTTAGCGACCTCGACGTCTCCAGCCCCATCGACCATGAGGAGTCCGACATCAAGTTCTCCGGCCAAACGACGGTGAATCGACTCAACGCTGTGCTTCGGGACAGCCGCAAATCCAAGGTTAACCTCATCTAGATGCGCGTGCGCCTGTGTGATCGCCTCAGAGACATTAACGGAACCACCTGAGCGCCCTTTCGCTTCGATGACGGACAGCAGCGGATCGAGAACCCGTTTCGTATTCGTTTCAAACGCGTTCGGGTTGGGTGCGGCCACGAGTGCATCCGGACGTCCTGCTGAGAGGTTCAGCGCGTTGATCGGTGAGAGCCTCTCGATGGTTTCATCGTTGACCTCAGTCTCTCCCCATTGGTTCACGAGAAACTGTGCATCGACGATTGCGTATCCGTGCTCGGTACTGTCGGTGACGAGATAATCTTTCGCTGCCGCCAGTACGAGCGGTTCGATCATCTATCTCTCCGACGATCTCGACGGACGATAATGATTGGGGTCAGGAGACTCTGGCAAATTGGAGTCTAGTTTTCCGTACTGGCTTGTGTTTCTCCCAGTGCCGAGTGAGATTTATTAGCAATCGAAGTGATACCTGAATCATGGTATCTAATGATACTCTGTTGATGTATGAGGCGGACAAACGGAAGCCTCTCGACAAGGATCGAGAGCGTACGTTTCATCGGGGCTGGGAAGATGCGATAGAAGACGGGCCATATTCCGAAGGAACGTTCAACAAACTAAGTTGGCAAAACCTCGGGAACCGACTTGGTTGTCTTTTTGGTGATGTTCCAGTGGAAATGCGAGACGAACTGATGTTTTGGGCGGAGCGTCAGCGGCGACTCAGTTAACCCGGAGCCGCTCACTGTGTTCCGTGGAACTCTGGCCGGGCGGGGCAGTTCCATCGGACGTCACACTCCGCACACGTACCTTCGGAGGGTCGGTCCGCTTTCGTGATATCGAACCAATCATCAGTTTCACGGGCGGACTCGATCTCTCTCACCGTTCGCTCGAACTCGTTGATCGAACCCTCGACGTTGCCTTCCTCAAATTTGATCTCGAAGATCGCATCATCCCGAGATTCCTCACCCAAGAAATAGATGACACCACGCTCTGGATACTCACCACTCCGATATCGGTACAGCTCAGCGTAGGTGAACAACTGTGCGCGGTAGTCTTCCAGTTCGTCGCCACTCGGTCGCTGTCCGGCTTTGTAGTCCCATATCTCGCGGGCATCACCGTCACCCGCCAATACGTCTACGACACCTTCGATGATGAACTCATCACGATTGCTCTGAAGCCGATACTCCGTATCAACGACACGCGGATATAGCCAGTCCCCCTCACGACGGTTAAACCGTTGAATGTACTTGAGCGCAGTCTCCTCCGCTTCTTCGCTCATCGGATAGATGTTCCGAGCTTTCAATGCCTCTGCGACTTCGCCGAAGTACTCGGCCATCTCATCATCCGATGGCACATTCCCAC
>LFCJ01000732.1_pt1 | contig 21430 bp, 33 predicted proteins | sample 643141 | NCBI WGS metagenome assembly LFCJ01 (sample SAMN03766243, study PRJNA286221) | soda lake metagenome | biome: soda lake; feature: Kulunda steppe; material: water; isolation source: sample B1-Br-g2 brine of Lake Bitter-1 | place: Russia: Kulunda steppe | collected 2010-07
ATTATAATAGACAAGAAGTCTGTGAATGTATGTATGCATGCATGTATGTATGTATGTATGTATGTATGTATGTATGTATGTATGTATGTATGTATGTATGTATGTATGTATGTATGTATGTATGTATCTGTTAGCGTAGTCTTTTCTTTTCTGCTTTTCTTGTATCTTCTAGGAGCTGGTGCTTGTGTCTGCATTTACCCTGCATGCAAACTCAAAGCAAGCATGTTTGCAATGTGACGCACCCAGTAAACACAGCACTGGCCTCATGGGTGCAAAATTTAGAATGCAATATTAGATTGCGTTGCTGGCGCGCAATGGTGAGGTGCTGAGCAGGCCCCTCACAGCACTAGACTGTTGTGCTTGCATCTAGCACCTAGGCAACACAATTACACTGTTCTCGCAATTGCACGCCCCCCTCAAGAAGGCCGGTGAGCACTAATAATATTTAATCATTTAATGGAGGACAAGTTAGGAAAAAACTGGCGCAACATTTGTCAAAGCAGACCTTGTGCACATGGGCTTACATCAGCCAGTTGATAGAGGGTGCACCAACTCAAAAACGAACACCGGCAATGCGTGACTTCCTCAATCACAAGGCGTCAAGGCACAAATCTCAGGTGCCAGAGCAAGAGGAAATAAGTTCTTGACCTGAAAGGTTTAATGCATGTTTCCACCATCGTGCATACTCTCACTAAGCATGCGCTGCTATTCATGCAATGTTTGTGACAAAGTGCATCATGTTGACCTCTGGGCTGGACAAACAGGATACAAGTACCATCCTTTGGGCATGTCCTGTAGCAAGCTTCCTCTGAACAGTAACTGAGACATGTATTCTTCAATACTCGTTGGGACCTTTTCCTGACATACAATCCTTTGAATTACAGCATATGGGGTCATTACCGCAATGGTTGTTCTTATCATTGCCATCACCATCATCATCATCATCATCATCATCATCATCATCATCATCATCATCATCATCATCATCGTCACCATTACCGCCTCCATCACGTTGCATACATTTGGCCATTCCTCTCTGGGAACAAAAAGCTCATGAATGTGCTATCTACCATCATACAAAACAAGCAAATTTGAGACAGTCAAAGGGTAATTAATTCTGAGGCAGACAGCTCCAGGACCTTCTGTGTGGCATGATTTCAGAAGAAAGGGTCAAGAGATGGGCATCATCAGGTGCATGTTGTTGTGGGTTGCTTTCTAGCAATTAGCAGAGAAAACGTTGACCAAGCAACAAAGATACTTGCAAGCGCATTTGTCCTGACAAAGCCTACAATGGAGTGCACAGTTCTAAAAAGTAAACTCTTATCAGGTGAGTTGGCCGGCCCTGATGAGGATGTCTCCGTAAGCCTCCTCTTGGAAGGCTGACACAAAGTTCATTGAATGTGTGACCAACACCTGCATGTTCAATCGTTAAAGAAGTAAGCCTCAAACATGAGCTGCCCTCCTGAGATTCCTCTGCACCCTCAGGATGCATTTAATGTAAACAATTGATGATGCGCATATGCATAAACATGAACAATTAATATGCTGTGGGACATGGTAATTCAGGCCAGCACAGCAGTATACTTGCCCTATGAGACATCACAGGTACACACACTTCGAATGCTGGTCAATTGCTGTACTTGAAAGTGCGCACATCTTTCGCACCTGCATAAATAACTTGACAGCTTCAGAGCGTGTTAATTGCTGCGCAAGCTCAAGGAAGGACACAGCAGGGTCTGTGGAGCCTGCATTCTCCTGCAAAGCTAGGCGCTGACGAAGGATCCTGTGTCCAGAAGTTGTGCAGATGCATGGTTACCAGATTTATCTTCATTGCTGTATCCTGATCTGATCCATTTGACATGTTGATAAAAGCTCATGGTTTTGATAATAAAAATAGAGATCCCACGATCCTTAAAGGGCTGGAATAACACTTGTATCAAATTTTATACAAGGTTGAGTGGTGAGCCTGGCATAAGGGTGCTTGCAACCAGAGAACTGGCGGCCGATCTCATTATTTTGGGGTCACATACAGTAGCTTCTGTGCAGAAATTTTGGCATGTGACCACGGACTTTGAAATCAGAACTGGAGTCCCATTCTACAAGGGTCATACATTTCCCAGTCCCATATCGGTTCACTTACTGAGCCACAGTTGCTGTGTTCTTGCTCACGCAGTCCTGCAGGCTCAGTTCCTACATCAGAATAGAGAAGTAATTTCAAATTGCTGCTATTCAACAATTGGTCCATTGGTGCATCCATCTGTTAGCCTGTAGGGCAAAATTCCCATCCATCCATCCACGAATCCATCAATATGTCCATCTATATGCCAAGCACTGCAGGATTCTGGCACATGCTGGCAGAGTTTGTCTGCCTCTCCTTCCTGCAAGGCTGGCCACAGCAAATGTTTATCAGTTATGAGCTGAGATTGCCATTTTTATGTGTATAAGCTTAAGATTTCATATTCTGGGATGCGAATTAGTTGCAACCTGCTGCTGGTATAGCAGGGGTCTTGTGCAGAGACATGACAGGCACGTGTACTGTTCAACAAGTTGTTTTTCGCAGTTTGAACACAGAAAGGTGGGGTGCTGAATGCATTGCTTCACTTGAAAACGGTGCAATTGCAAACAGGCAGTCTTGGTTCAAGGGAAGAAGCATGGTGATGATGTTACTGGTACTAGTGATGGTGGTGGTGATGATGATGACGATAGAAGTAGTAACAATGTCACCCCATGGGCTGTACCTGTGTTGCGTGTCCAGAGCTCTCCACCAGCTGGAAGTAGGCTGTTCCCAAGGGTTCGGACGCAAAGCCGCTGCCACTGTTGCTGTGTGGCAAGTTGCGCCTGGCCCGGCTGTGTTCAGACATGTCTTCACTGTCTGCCTGCAGGACAAGGCGACAGCAAGGCCTTGGGCCTCTTTCAGCCCCGCTAGAGAGTTGGGTAGCATTTCAGCGGCACTGTGGCTCACTGCCAACCCCTGCAGGATTCAATTGCATAAGACCGTGAAGCCATTCATTGCAGCATCTGGGGCCGGGCTTGCATCATGATTCCTGGCCAACCCAGCGCTCTTAGCGCAGGCTTACACAAAAAAAATGTGATGTTCCCAGACACCCCCAAACAGGGAGGAGTGTAGTCACTTTACAGTGGCAGGTGACAACCACTGCAACTGGAGCTGCCCAGGCCTTCTGGCAACCCCCGCAGGGTGAATGCCATGATTCTTGGCCAGCACACACATTTGCAGCACGGTAAAGAAGGCACGGCAGCCGCAAAAGTGTCCCAAACAGGGGTGCAACCAAAGTACTAGCGCCTGCTCTGCATGTCGCAGATGACGCATGATCCCCTAGGCTGCCCAGTCCCGCCACCCTAATGCAGGCGCACCTACAGCACCATGCAGGCACTGCTAGGCAGCTAGGGTGGCGTGCTGATGGCAAGCACAGCCAGCAAAAATGGCGGCTCCATCCCTGCACCAGAGCCTGCAACACAAGCCCCGCCAATGCCCAGAGCCTCTCAGAAACCTCCCATAAAAAACACCAAAACAGCAACAAACAGCTGCCCCCATCTCCTGCAGAACACAGCGGTGTGTAGTCCCACAGCACGATTGACTTGCGCTCCCCCCCCATTTCTCACTTTCCCACAGAGCCCCCTTGCTTCCCCCTTTTGGGCCCAACAGCCTGTGCGCACATCCCCTATTTCATGTAGCAGGCCCAACAGCATGCTCTCCCTTGCAGTGCAAAACAGGTCTACCCGGCATGCCCCCCTCTTGTCCAGCAAAGTGTATTTGCCACCACAAACTCCCTCCCGTCCGCGCGGCCACAGCCTCCCAGCCCGGCCCTCTCCCACATTTACCCTGAGGCCCAGGTGCTCAAGGCCAGAGCCCTCTTCCCCCATGCTGGGCAGCAGGTCCGCCAGTGTGCCCTCTCCCCAGTGCAGCAGAGCCCCCTGCGGCCGCCCTGCCCGCCTGCCCGCCCGAGCACTGCCCCCACGCTGCTGCGGGTCGTGCATGGCGTCCACCATTATGCCACCAGGAGTGGCACCGTGACTGCCCGGCAGCAGCAGATCCTGGTCGCTGCCGGCGAAGCTGCCGCCATGGCGTGCGCCAGGCCTGCGCGCATAGGTGCATGTGCATGGCCCTTGCTGGAGGCGCAGCTGCTGCACTGCTTCACACGGGCATGCTGGCCTCTTGGAGGCAAGAAGGCACAAAAGGAGCCCTGCGTAGGCTAAAACACAGGCTTATGCAGGCCCTGCCAAGCTGAGGTGTCCGCTTGCCTTATAAATTGGCACGCCTTGTGTGCTCCTCGCTGTTATAAACACACAATAGGAACTACGGCACTTGTGATCCACAATCCATGCCCGACTGACCCTCAAAGATGGGCAAGGGCTGTGATAGGATGTGTTAGTGTGTGCAGTGTCCATTTATGTCCGGCCATAGCCCAGGCCAGTCCTTCTGCAGGAAACTGAAAGCCATGCCCACCTGATGCCCAGGTGCAGGGAGGAGTTGTCTGATGCACTGGTGTGGGCAGACCCAGGAACACGTCCACTCTGCTGCAGCAGCTGCTGGCGCTGAGCGTAGTCAAGGGCAGCAGGGTCGGCTAGTGCAGCAGCAGCGCCGGGCGTCAGAGTTCCTCCAGCGCGCAGCCTGCATGCACACAATGGTTGGAGAGATGTGGATGCACACGATGGCAGGAGAGATGTGGATGGGCCACAGGAGCTAGAGGGACAAAGAGAGGGGGAGGGGAGGCAGAGAGCAAATAGATCCTGCAAATGCTGCATTTGAGAGCAAAAATGTGCTTGGACGGAGGCGTGTATGTTTTCTGCCAAATTAAAAGCGGAGATCCTCAAAAAAGTATCGCTCTTGGGAAATATGCCTTGTTCCCCCACCCAATGTTATGCCTCCATTAGCACGGATAGTTGCAAGCCCCCATGCCCCACCCTTGGTGTTTGCAATATGATAAGGCAACCTGTTTTCCGCTGACAGGGAGCGACCAGTCAGAAAGCTAGGTAGTCAGCACTCGATAAAAGGGAGTCTCAGCCACTTGCAGGCTCCTGCAATGGCGGTACTGTGTAGCAGGGGGGCAGCCTACCTTTCAACCTCCACATTATCAAACGGTAGCTCATGCAGCTGGTCCTGGAGCTCTGCCTCCTCATGCGCCAGCATCGTGTCGTTGTGGTCCAAGGCCTCTTGACCTGCAGCGTCATGGTCCAAGTGCACTTGCTCACTCGGTCTTTGGAGTGCAAGCGCTCCCATAAGCATGTGGTCAGATGTTTACAAACACATGTGTACGCAGGTGCATGCAATGTTCCGTCCTGGATTGTATTGTACGGAGCCAAGGCAAGGTTTCATCACTCTATTAGTATGTTGGTTGTTCCTCTGGAGGTGCTCATAAATGGAGGAGGCAGAGGTACAGGACTGTTGATTGCGCATGTCAGGCTGGGTTACGTGGAGAGCAAGTATGCATGTGCCCTTTCGAAGGATTGTCTTTCAAGATAAAGCCCTGCATGTGTGGCAGTGCGCATAGTGTAACATCATCTGTGCAAATCTGTACATGCAAAATTACACGTCTGGTGCCGTGTTCAGGAGTGCAATAAACAGCAGATGCTTGCAAGGCAAGCACGTGCCCATGAGACCCATTGCACAAATGATCCAAACTATCACACCTCGCAAACCTCCCCCCTCATCGTGCATGTCTTGCTCCACAGAGTGTGTCGCAGCTCCAGCAACCCCCTTGTCTGCAGCCCCCTTGTCTTCAAGGCGCTGCCGCTTGTTTGCAGGCGCCAGTGCTACAAGGTTTGTGAAAGGGAGGAAGTTGCTCTCATGCTTAAGCTTACATGACATGCATGTTGAGGCTAGAAAGTATCCCATGTATGTGCCCAGGTTACTTGCTGATTCCGTGCACAGGCTTAGGTACCAAGCCAGGTTGAATACATGCTTCTTCCATTGTAATGTGGCGCCAATGACAAGGTCTGACCGCCTGCCATATGTAAGGACAGATCACCATGAGAAAGATAGCTGTAAAACTTTTGGGATATCCAACTACCCTCCAAGCTTCAACACAATACCTAGAGTACCAACTGCCAACCAAGGTGGCAGAGCTGATCTGCACAGGTTATCCTAGCCAGGGGCCTAGCTTAACCAAAACGTTGCATTGCAAGTGTGTAAACAATCATGCACACCTGTCAACTGCATTTTTACAGACCGTCAGTAATCTATGTGGTAAGCTGAATGGTCACCGTGCAGCTCTTACTAAGGTCAATGCCACTAACAATGCCAGCATTACGGACGTCATCCCTTTTTCCACCTCCCTCTTATGCAGCAGACATGCTCCCTGCATCCATCCTGTCTCCACCTTCAACCTTCCTACGCGTTGTCTCTCCCCCTCCCCAGCCTACCTGCAACAAGCAGCTCCTCTTGGTCTCTTTCCTGGCCATACAAGGCACATGCCACCACTTCCTGCATCTCATGGCACTGCGCCAGAGGCAGTCCATACGTGCCAGCCCAAGAATGTCCTGCCACAAGATCCGGGAAACCATCATCCGTGGCCTGGGCTGCCAGATCAGCGTCAGGGGCCCAAGTGACCAGGGCCTCAAGGGCAAAAGCGGCCTTAAGCGCGCTGCCAAAGCCCTCCGTGGCAGCAGCCGCACGCTTGCAAAGAGCAGGCCTGCAGCAGCAAGCCAGGCACGCACATGGGCACGAGGTGGGGGTGGGAAGTGTGGGCGCGGACGTGCAACCGTCCAGGAGGTCGGCTTTTGACAAGAGCAACACCTGGGCAACAATGTTTGATGCCTTTGGCTGGCCGTCTGGGAGTTTGAAGCCTTGGGAGACTGGCGGTCTGGGCCATGTTTGGTGCCCGCCTTTACTGCAGCAATACATCTCAGCTCAGTTCCTAATGTGTGCGGTCCTCTTTGGGTTGGGGCTTGCGGCTGCTAGCTGCAGCTGTGCAACCACCATCTGGGGTGTAGCAGGAGTGTGCAAATGAGCAGCAAGGTTTCCAGGCAGTTTAAGGTAAGCACAAGTGTAGCTACGTTAAACACTGCCTTGGTCGATGCCATTTCTGGATGTAAGGTCAGCCACACCTCTTCATCATTCATTTCTTAATCTCTGTGTGTGCAAAGGCCCAAAAGAAAGTTGCAGACAGCTATGTAGTCCCTATCCTCATAAACTTGCAAGCCTGTAATACAGATCCACGGGGACAGAAGCTGGATTATGTCAAGGCTTGCACTGCTTAAAAAAGGCAGCTATAGTTGCACCCTTACCCACCCGTTGATAACTGCTCCAAACTTTGGGGACGGGAGCAGTGGGCCTTTGCGCTTGAAGCCTCTTGGCCTGAGCAAGGGAATGGAGTCCTGGGTCCATTCTCGGAATTCCTGAGGCCATTCAGGCAAAATTAATCATAGAAGATTAATGCAGCCATGCTGTTCATGCTTGGTTGATTTGCACAATCTTGTAAGAGTCATGCATGTGGGTGCCTTGCAGGTACTTGGACAAATTCCTAGTGCTGCAAGTCCAGGCAGCCAACACTTGACTAGTACTTGCATTTAAGCTTGGCCAGGGATTGCTCCTTGAAACTCGCATGCCTTTCACAGATTGATCTGGTTGCACAAGCACTTTGATCTTCTTCAGACCTGCCATCACCCTCACTCCTGTGACTCAGCCGCACTCGCCTTTGACCTTATTTGGACCTCCTCCAAAGTGTCTGTGCTGAGCGCTCTCAGTGCCAATGCCGCAAAGCCACGCTTCTTGGAGGGCTGCTGCCGTTGCTGTGCATTGGAAAAAGTAACAGAAGGAAGCAATGAAGCTGAGTTATACACCAGCAAATTCTTGTCAAAAGGTACAATTCAGCACAGGTCCAGGCTTCAGCAGGTGCGTTACAACTTGGGCGCACATGTGACAGGAGGTTTGCAAGCATGCAACCACAGCCTCCACATGAGTTCCTCTTCAAAACAGACTTTATTTGCACTGCCATGGTGCCTGCATGTGCAAGCAAGCATACCACCCAACCCAGCAGAAGTTGTACGCATTGCGCACATCTCACACTAGTGCTAACGTGGCTCAATGGCCAGAAACTGTGAAAAAACAAACTAAACATTCAAGCGATCTTGCAACGCACATGTGAACCATACACACGCGCATGAACACACACACGCATGCACCTGGCCCTCTTTGGCCACGCTGCCCCTGCCGCGCTTCCTCCCGACTGCCTGCCTGTCCTCCCCTCCATCCCACTCTGCCAGCTGCTCCTGGTCGCCACGCGCAAACTCGGCACGCATCTCCTCCACAAGGGAGGCGCGCCGCTCTGCGCTCTTTGGAGACAGTGGGCCCTCCCCATTCCTCCCTGCATATGGATGCACAGCGCTTGGCGAGCATGGGCATGGGCATGCGCATGTCCATGTGTGGGCTTAAGCAAGCGTGCGTGTATGTGCGTGCATGCACGTACCTGCAAGAAGCTATCTGTGCTGGCGTGTGCAGTGGTGCAGCTTTGCCAGCTCGTACACGGGTGCAATAACCTGCGCCTCTGGGGAAATGAGCTCCAGACCCATGTCTGTCTTTGCATATATACATGTATATATATCTGATACATACATGTATACATAGGCCTATACATGTGTGTGTGCAATCCACACATAATCCACATCATATACGTGACTCCAGGCGGGCCAGATGGCACAGAACGCCACAGACATTGAGCATATGGAGAAGATCTGCAGATTGCTGATCCGGGGGAGAAAGGCACTGGGGGAAAACATGAATTGGTGAAATGCTGCTGCAACTGACTTAATGTATGGTGTTAATTCCATACAATGCCTTTCATTGCCTGATTGGGCCATGCCCTACAGCATGCTGTGAATTCGCATCTGAAAGTTACAAGCTCGAGATTTTCCGCACTCAATATGCTCTTATATCAAATTATGAGATTCATGCAGGCAATGTGCCCTTACATCAACCGCCAGAGTCTTGTGCTTCAAGAAATTCTGTGCCTCACCGTCTATGGCTTCACCATTTATGTCCATGGCTGCTGCATTGTTACGATCCAGCATGTCTTGCGGAACAGCACCCATGTCTGCAGGTTAACACAGTCAACAGGTTGATGGATGGATCCATCACTACAGCTGGCGCAAAAAGGTCGCTGAGGCTGTGCAATCCTGTGCCGTAGGTGAATCTGCCACCAGATCCGCCTACTCTGGGCTTAAAAAAGGAGAAGAATGCATCGCAAGTATCAGTACAGTTGTTCTGTGTGCTTTGCTAGCCATGGCATTGGCGCCAGGACACATTGTAAGGCATTCAAGAATTGACAACCATGGTGCCTAAAATGAAAGTGCCCATGTGCTATAAACCTAAAATCAAGTTAGGGCGCTCTGATTGTAAAGAATGCTCTTCACTGCTCTACCCCATTTAATGCCAACTGGTCATTGTCTGCCTCCATGCCTGTTCAACATGCAGAATCAACATGCAATTTGTTGGCTGGAAGGTATGTCCTCCATTTCTTTATCCCACCTGCTGCAAGCAGATCATTATCTGCCAACATCCCATCCATGTTGAACAGCTCGTCCTGCTCAAATACATCCATGTCCCCAAGACCAGCCCCAACACCCCCAGCACCAGAGGCATGCAGTCTATCCTTGGAAGGTTGGCGCTCAAATTTCTTGGCATTGCGCCCCTTCCCAGGAAGCTGCAGCCGGTGAGAAAAATAGCAGACCAAAGGATGATCTGAAAAAGAAGCCATACTGTACGTGTCTGCAGGGGTGGACAATAAAAGATTAGCTGCTGGGTTAACCCTCGAGTCTGTCCTAGGTGATGGATTTAAATCATTTAAGTAAGTCAGGATGTAAGCATAGCTCAGATGTGAGGCTTCCTGTATAAGCCCAGTTGCAGTGGGCAGAAGTTAGTCTACGCACACACGGCGAGCAAGAGCAAGCAGGGGCAGAGGAGACACAGGTGTCATGATCCGTCTTGCGCGACATCGGCTCCTTGTGCTCCATCAATCCAAACTCACCGGATGCAAGTGTCCAGCAACCTCTTCTTGCTCACTACCCTGAGTGGAAAGGCGGCCTACAGTGTGATGCCAACGTTCCACAAGTGAGGAGAGGCAAGCTAAAAATAGCAGGATGCTAATTCTAAACATTGTTATGAAGTGATCACTCTGTGCTCAAGCACTGGACACGTGCACTCAGACCAGATTGAATTTTTGCAAGGACTATCAGTACCCTAGCAAAAGTGGAAACACTTGCTCAATACCAGTAAATAGGAATTGACAATTCCGAATTGTTATTTCACAAGTGATCTTAAAAGCATGCAGGGTGCTTAACAACATAACAAAAAGATAAGCCTGTCCTTTCCTGGTCATAATATCTGCATATATAGCCCCATCAAGGTAATTACTAGGTGTCATAATTACGAGGTGCCCTTCGCACCATCCTTCTTGGTGTGGGAGGCTCTATACCTCATATAATTTTCATCATCTTGAAGAGCTCGGCCATGATAAACAAAGAGCCCATAAGACATGCTTTTAGATTACATGCTCACTCTGTGCATTATGCAACACTAGACGACTCTTGAAAAGACCAGTTGGTCTCAAGGTTTTGATCTGGAGCAGGGGCAGCTTGTTACCCTCCAGATCCTCACTAAATCTTTTTCCCTGCTCTCTGGGCCAATGAGTCTCCTTCTCCTTAATTGATGCAGGGAGTAATACCAGATTGGTGTTTTGCTGCCTGTGTAAGTTTTCTTTTATTTCATTTTTTTGTCATGTCAGGCATTCTAGCATACTTCAACAATATACACAGTTTACATGCCGTCTGTGTAAGCAAGCAAATATGCCAGTGTGCACACATAATAGACAGCATCTTTAATATGAGAGTGTGTCAAGTGCGCCAAGAGCAAAGGCAGCATGCTTTTGAAAGGCTTTGATACATAGCTGAAGGCATCCCTCAAGAGCTCTTACCTGTGTCACGGCTGCTCAGCGCTGGCATGATGAAAAGTTCAGGATCCTGTTGACAAGCAAGCGAACGCAAAATTTTGGCAAGTTCCTTGTTATAAATAACTGGATCAGATGCCTAGCCATTGAGGTAAAACTTGACGTTATGATATATGTCTTGGCAGAAATTGCAGACAACTTGGAATATGGTTGGGTGCGCACCTGAGGACAGATTCTTGTCGTATTGGTTCAGATTTCAAGGTTTACTTATGCCACTGTGCTTGGATGACTGATCAGGCGGAATCAGCCAAAACCTTCAAATGGTCTCTGTGCGGTTGTGGGATTTTTAGGGGCAGCTGTGGCACTTACCTCCTCTTCCAAAACAACATCCCTGAAGCTGCCCAGTCTCTGTGTCAGGGGCACGTGATCTGCCGTACCCATGTTTGCTGCCATGTTGTTGATGTCTGCACAGCAGGCACACACAGCTGCAGCCATTGAAATTAGCCAATATGCCTGATAGCTGGTTCTGTTAGGAGCAAAGCAATGTTCTTGGCTAGCCTGTGGCAAGAGATGTGCTTGGCGCCCGCTTTGTTGTGAGGAGAAGTTGAGTGGCAAATCTACAGACATCTGCCCCCTTAGTTCTGGCTCAATAAGTGCACCAGGGGCTTTTTTGTTTCACCTGTCAGTCTGGGATTGTCCATGGCTACCTCCATTTCATTCAGTGTGATGGCGCCATGCCTGCATGAGAACCGTGAGCCACAATTGTGTTGCAAATCGAGCAGCTGTGGTGCATAGCTCACTGCTGCAAGCAGCATCCTGAGACACAGCAATCACCCTCCAGGTTCATGAAAGCAGAGGCAGGTCGATCACAAGCATATTCCCAAACATCTTTGCAGAGAACTGATCAAATCCGTACTTTGCCTTGTCATTGCCGCGCTTCAAGGTTGCCTTGCCACCAAAATTGTCGATGTGAATGGCTTCCTTCACTTGCCTCTGTGCAGGCAAACACGGCAGCAACTGGACATTATCATCAGGCAACTGCCAACAAGGCATGTCATAATTAGCCTGGCAAGCAACTTAACTAACAAATTGTTAATTCCAAATAAGCAGCTAGCAGCCAGCATCTTGCCTGAGTGGCATGCAGCCCATCAATTTGTCACTTCTCCCTCTATCCTGCTATTGCTCGCACCTACCTTGAAAGCGATCAGAGCAGCTGCTTATGTGACACTTACCACCATGTCTTGCACGTCCTCAAGCAAGTAAACTTGTTGCTTGTTGTACAGTACCACCACGCCCCCAACCAGGATGCCTTGTAGGCGCAGAGAGTGTGGAACTTCTGGGTGCAGGATCTGGTTACTGTCACAGCAGGGCAGCAGGAAACAAGGGCACAGTACAGAATAGTTAGGTGCTTTTAGGTGTAACATTCATGTATTCAACAGAATGAGCAGAAATACTTTGCTGCAAAGGAAGGGACACACAACTCTGATTGTATTGATTGCCTTTGCCGCTTGAGGGGAGTATGCAGTTGTGATGTGGGTACAAGCGTGCACACACAGCAATGCTTTTTTCCTAGGAAGACCACTTCTGGCAGAAACAGTGCAAGTCAACGGCGGTTTATCACTGCAAACCAAGTTATGTGATTGTGATTGGCCACGCTTCTCTTTTTAATTTTGAGAGTGCACACAGGTCTTTGTGCAGTGCTTTATTGTTTCTCACCATATTTCTTGCACACTGATGCCCAGGAGCTTGCTCTTGCTGATTTTCTTGCCATGGGCGATTGTCCTGCGTGCATGTGATAGTCAAGGAGTGGCTAGCAGCTCTACATAGCCCCTGGAGAGAATGAGTAGTAATGCGCACAAGGATACAAATTGGCAGGATCTAGCCTTTGGAACTGGATTTTGACAAAATATCCACATCCTTTCCTTGAAGTGTCCAGGTCTGGCCAAGAACATGGGACTTCGAAAGCAGCTGGACAAAATTCAAAGTTGTACCAAGCACGACAGAACAAGCAGGACATGAGCATCAGGAGCGGGGTACGCACCAGATAGCTCCCAAGGGGTTCTTTCTGCTGAGTAGGTCCTTTGAATAGAACATCAGGCCTGGTCACGCGGGCGGTGCCGCCAAGTGGATCCAGCACACAAACACGACAGAGAGCCGGCTTAAGGCTACCTGCACATGATTGGTAGAACGTCATGAGTTTCTTGCAATTCTTGTGCTGATGGAGTGCTCGTCTAACGAACCCTGGGAAAGGGAGAAAGGACAGCTCGGGCGGAAATTCCCGGCCGACGCCCCGAAGCGAGCGGAGGCCTGTGTCCTGACTGAATCTAAGTACAGAAACAACTAGTTCATAGTCTCGACTAACGTGGTATGAACAGTGTGCAGAGTCTGCTGCCCCGCTCACCTGTTCACCAGCTGGGGATAATTCAAATTTAGAGCACCTTAGAAAGCCCAGTGCCTTGTAATTATAATGATTTTGTGTACACAATTTGATTGTACTGTTGGTTGACTCGCCAGTGCTCGCAGATTTTTGTCTTGCAAATCTGCAAGCTCACGCGACACACAATTCACGCCCAATTTTTCATAACCATATCATATAAACCCTTTCAGACTAGCATACTCGACAGCTATGGTCGACAGACCAACCAGCTGCAGATATCGATTGAAATTCGCGGAAGACCGCCCTGTACTACGTACATGCTGAATTGCTGTGCCTGGTTCCAAGGAATCGTTGCCAAATACCCCCCCCTGATTCAAATGTTCGCAGCATGGCGTAGGTGGACGACAAAGATGTGAATCTGGTACACAAGCAAATCAAGATTTGCCAGAACCTGATTGACTGCTCGATGCTGCCCGCGACCACTGTTACAGCAATCAACTTAATTCTACTCTGACTCGTTCAGCTGCCCAGGGCCTCCGGACATCAGACTGTCAGGTAGGACAAACCTGTTACACGGAGCATACAGATACAGACCAACTTGGTCTGTCATTGCACACTTGGTGATCGGCACAGAGGAAAAGCTTACCAAGCACAGCAAGTAAGCAAACAGACCAGCACAGCCCAGGCTCACAAGTTCAATGCCCAGATGCACTGGCTCTCCCTTTTGCCAATTTCTTCCTCAATCTCCCAGGCAGCTTCTTCTTCTGAGCACTGCCCTTGCTGATGCCCCCTTGATTCACACCCCCCTTATTTGGTTTTGTTCTCCTCTGTCCAATCCTCTCCCCTCTACGTATGAATCCACGACCACGTCCACCCCGCTGCTTCTCCCTGCCCCTTGCACTCCCCGCTCTTTTGCGCCCATCATCACTGTCGCTGTCGCTGTCATCACTGGTAGCCCCCTTCGCCTCAGCATCACTCTGGCTGTCTTGGCCACCCTCGCTCTCTGTACCGCTGTCGCTGCCTCGGCTGCCAGATCGCGCAGCTGGGGCATCATCCTCACCCTCGCTGCCACTGCTGTCACTGTCAAAGCGGCTCATGTCCCTCTTAGCTGCTTTACCGCCCGCGCCCAAAGGAATGATAGGGCCTTTACCGCGAGCAACTTGCTGCATGAGCACAGTGCGGGGCACCTGCACAGCAACACAACCATACAAGGTAGGGGTCATGGCCATTCACAGCTTGTGGGGTGGCAGTAAGGCACTAGCACGCCCGTACACAGGCTAGCAAGCAGCAGGCCCGACAAAGTATGATGCGCCACATGACCAAATGGTGGCTGGAGGGCAGAGACAGTGCAAGAGCAGTGGGTGCCACGGGTGTAGGCGCACAAGTGCCCAGGGGCTTGCATGCAGGCCTCTGCTGATGCGTGCCCGAGGGTCTGCGCTGACGCAACGCCAGAGTGCGCTGCGCCCAGCTCAAAGTCGTGTGGTGTGGGGCACCTGATTGCGGCTGCTCACAAAAGGCACAGCCGCTCACAACAACACAGCAGCGGCGAGCGGCAGCAAGGATGAAGTGTACTGCGCGATGCAGAGCTGCTGCCCACGTGGAGCACCTGTGGCTGCCAGGGCACATGGACACGCATTGGGCACACATGCACCCCATGCTTGGAAAATGCACTCCCGGGCACTCGTAAGCAACACGTCTGGGCATACAATTTCACAAATGCTTGCGAAATTGCACGTATTTGCACAGTGGCAGCAGCGGCCCTTGGAGGCTAGCCACCGCTGTACACACACCTGCGGTGGCTTGTCCACGTAGTAGCCCAGGCCCTGATTGCCCCTCCTGAAGCAGTATCCTGGTCGTGCCCCTGAGAACCTCTGCGCTGCGATAAACGTGGGCGCTGCCTGCTTCCCCTTCCCCGCCTGCCCCGCGTCCACGTGCGTGTGAGCCTTGGCCAGCCTGGCCTGCATGGAGGACGCCCCGCCTCGTTGTCCAAGAGCCCCATCCTCATCCGTTGCATCCTCATCAGCAGCAGCCCCTGGCGGCTGCTTGGCCTTCTTTTTTGGCTGCACGGCGGCCGCGCCGCCAGGCTGCTCAGATGAGCCGCCCATGCAACGCTTCTGGCCCTTGGCGGCGTCCTTGGGGCGCGGCCCCTTCAGGCCCTCTCCCAGGTCCTCCACGGCCATACGAGCCTCCAGCAGGTCCTGCAAGCAGATCGCACGTGCGCGTACGCGTTCGTGTGTGTGTGTGTGTGTGCGCATGCGTGCATGTGTACATGCAAATGTGCATGTGTGCGTGCGTGCGTGTGCGTGCTTGTGTTGTGTGTGTATGTGTGTTTGTGTATGTGTGTTTGCCTCTATGTGAGCGCATGCTGGTATGTGTGTGTCTGCATGTGTGTGCATGCTGTCCCTGAATGCCATAAGTGCCTGTGCCTGTGCATGTTCAGCAGCCTTAACTTATGTGCATGTGCATGTTTGACAGCAAACTGAGTGTTACAGCACAATGCTGTCCTTCACACTCAATCAGCAACACGAGCCCTTTTTTGTGCAATCAGGTGCCAAACTTTTGCTCATGGTGTTATGCGCACAAGCAGGCTGCCCCTTCACCCATGCCCAGCCACCTGCCTGCATTGCATTCCTCCCCTGCCCCTCCCCTCCATGCTTTTGTGCATGCGTATGTGCGTGTGCTTACCTGCTCAGCGTTGCGCGTCTCCTGCCCGTGCGCCTCCAGCCCCTCCCCTTCGCTACCCTCGCCAGCTGCAGCTGCCATGGTAGCTGCATGCTTTGCCAGCGCCTCAGGGCCCAAGTGCGCCTCTGCCGCCTATGAGCACACAGCAACCACGCCAGACAAAACCATTTGGGGTGCAGCATTGAGCCATGAATGCGAATAAGGTGTGGAAGAGATCAACCCAGTGAAGTGTTCAGGGTCTGGCGCAAGCATGCAGAAGTCTGCCAAAAGGTTAAGCCCAGAAGCTGTGATGCGGTATGGGCTGGCTATTTTTGTCAATGGCATGCCTGACTTGCAGCACACAGTTGCTGTGTGCACGTCAGATGAGCAGGTGGAAGTGAGACAATCAGGGTGCATGTTTTCTCAACATATGCCAGGTGGGCATGAAAGCGCGAATCACAACTCAGCCTAGGTGGAAGCCTGCGGAGGCACTGCCTCAGCATCAGGAACGAAAGGTTTTAAAGCAAACGACTTTGGCCGAGTCTGGAGAGGCAAGTCCCTGCAGCCTTATGCCCGCATGGCCCACCTTCCAAGCCTCAGCCAGCTGAGTCAAATTAGGGTCCACAGCCTGGTTGTGCTGCTGCAGCAGGCTGATCAAGGGTGAGGCGATCCGAGCCTGCGATCCACAGGTAGCATCCATGCGTGATCATCCAAGGACTCCACAGCCAAGCTGCAGTCTGTCACCACCATGAAAGGGCGGCCGCCATGCAAGGAGCGCGACGAGCAGGCAGCCTCAGCGCCCTGTGAGGCCGCGCTGCAGGCTGCGCACGATGATGCGAGCTACGCACAACCCCATGGCCCAGGCAGCGCCTGTCGCAGGTGGCTTGCGCAGGATCTGGCTGCGTGATCCTCAGTAGGCGAAGAGGGGCCTCACTCACTCCTCACACTCCTCCCTCAGCTGAGACCCGTCAGGCAGGGCGCGCTGCCCCTGCGCGTCACCCACCAGGTTGCGCGTGAAGAAGCTGAAGGCGTGGCCAAACGCCGCCAGGCGGCCGGTGCGCCCGACGCGGTGCACGTACGTCTCCAGGCTTGAGGGGAAGTCATAGTTGACGACATAGGGCAGCTGGCGGATGTCAAGGCCGCGCGCGGCCACGTCTGTGGCCACCATGACCTGCACTTGCACATCCACCATGAACCACACTTGCACCAGGATCAACACTCGCACGTCAGCCATAACCCACACTTGCACCATGGACCTGCACGCCTGCTAATGGCCGCCGTGACCTGCACTTGCGGCGCGTGGCAGTAGGTAGCTGGGGGGGCGCTGCAGCGCTGCGAGGTGGTGAGGTGGAATGACGCAAGGCGCACCAAAACAGGCGGCGGTGGGGTGATACATGGTGCACCAAAAGAGGCGGCGGTGGAGTGACACATGGTGCGGCGCAAGGTCTGTCGAGGCAGAGGGGTGGCGCATGCCCACCGCCGTGTGCAGGGCTGGCTCACACGGTCCATGCAACGGGTATGCATTAAATGGATCACTGTAACGGAGGACTGGGTGCGTGCATGCGGGGGCCTGTCCGCGCGGACGCGAAAGATTGTGACCAACTTTACCGGCACTGAAGGGCATGGCTGTGTGCGCACCACATTCCTGGCTGCTTGTGCGTGCTCTGCCGCTGGTGCATTTGCACAAAAAAGAATGGCACAGCAGGCAAGCAGCCCGGCAGGCACTGCCTTGCCCTACTCACGGGCGCATACCTGCCCATACCTTACCACCTGCCCAACCCCCTTTTTCGCACGCACACACCTACTCACACACGCCTACACAGGGCACAGATACACAAGAGCACAAATCCACAGCGCTTGCTTGTGGCTGCAAAACCATGTGCACCTGCGCGCACCTGCGCCTTGCCGCCCCTGAAGCTGCGCATGGCGTCCTCCCTCTCCGGCTGCGAGCGCTCGCCATGCAGCATCACCACGCGGTAGCCGTCCTTGCTGAGCGTGTCGTGCAGGAAGCGCACGGTCTGCACATGCGCGCGTACAGGCAGGCAGGTGGGTGCTCCAATCCAGGCAGGTGGCGCAGGCAGGCAGGTGGACACAGGCAGGTGGGTGCTACAATCCAGGCAGGTGGCGCAGCCAGGCGGCCAGGCAGGTGTATTCAGGCAGGCAGGCAGGCAGGCAGGTGCTGAGATTCAGGCAGGTGTATGGGCGTGAGTGGGGCAGGGCAATGCGTATACCCCAGAGTCAAAAGCACAAGAAGGCGTGGACAAAGCACTCGAGTGTGCAGCAAGCACGCACGCAGGGGCTGAAGCGTTGCAAGAGGGGCACACAGAAAAGGTGAAAGTGCGCATGCATCCATGCACACACGCACACCCAAACGTTCACATGTGTGTACACGTGCACAGGCACAAGTGCACGGGTAGCCTGCGTGCAGCCTGAGGGAGGCGCACACTGCGGCACACACCTTGATGCGGTTGGCAAAGATGAGGATGCGGGGTGGGTTGCGCATGCCTGCTGACCTGGCCTTGACGGCCTGCAGGTGCTTGGCCAGCTTGGCGGGCTTCTTGTGCTCCGCGCACACTTGCACGACCTGCGAGGATTTGCAGGAGGGCCAACAGGCAAGGGTGGCCGTTGCTGCTGGTGGGACGCGACTTGCGCCGTGTACGCCCGCTCTCCATGCCTGCGGCACTGTCACGCAGGAAGCCCGTCTACGGCTCCCGGCAACGCTGCCACATCTATGCTGCCACATCTATGCACTACCCAGTCTACACACACCCAGTCTACACCCACCCATGCTACATCCACCAGCACAATCAAATGGACACACAACTAACAAGCACAGTCTCAGCACGCAAGAGCGCTCCTAGCCAACTCACTGCCGCACAACTGCACAAACAGGGCCTGAAGCTGCAGTGTCTAGTGCCCAGCGGCCTCTGTGGATGCAGCCCCTGCCCTCAAGCGCGCCCCTGCACAACACAACCATGACCAGGCTGCACAGACAAACTAAGCTTCTGCACAGATGCACACCTGCCCTCCCTGTACAGCCGCGGACGCGCAATCTGCCTTTGTGGCCTCCAAGGCCTCAACCACCACAAGAGCGCACACGAGTGCACACACACACACACGTGCAAGCACACACATACACGAGCGCGCACCTGCGTGACTGTGCTGCTGATGGAAGCAGCCGCGGGGCCACCAGATATTGCCACGCGGTGCGCTGAGGGCAGCAACCAGCTGGCAGCAGCTGCGGTGGTCTCCTGGGGCATGGTCGCCGTGAACATGAGCACCTGCAAGGCGCAGGGGGAGGGGTGGGCCGTGGCAGGGACAGGGAGATTACAAAAGGAGGAACGAAGAGGAAGGAAGGGGGGGAGGAGGTTGAGGGGAAACGGACGGGAAGGGACAAGAGGGGACAACGGGAAAAGAGGAGAAGAAGGGACACCTTGATGCAGTTGGACCGCAAGAGCCTCATATGGAAGAACCTCCCAAGGAACGACGCATTGCCACACCTAGGCCGCCTGCACGGCAGCTCACCCACCTGTGGCCGCTTGCCCCATCCTGTCTGCTGCTGCTGCTGCTGCTGCTGCTGCGTCTTCTTGGCCTTCTTCTTTTCTGCACCCGCCCTGTTGGCGCCCCCACTTGGCAGCAGCATGCCCCGCAGCCGCTCCAGCTGCGGCTGGAAGCCCAGCGACAGCATCTTGTCGGCCTCGTCCAGCACCACATACATCATGCCACCTTGGCAAGCGCTGCTGCTGCTGTCGCTGCCATGCGCTGCTCCAGCGCCGCCGCCTGCCGCCGCCTCGAGGGGAGCACCAGCAGCGTCTGCCGATGCGTTTGAACTGATGCGTAGCAGGTGGTCGTCTACGAGGTCCAGCAGGCGGCCAGGCGTGGCCACAATGATGTGTGGGTGCTTGCGCAGCACTTCAACCTGCGGTTCAAGCGCAGGGGGCACATGCGGGAGGGGGGCCGATGCAACACCGCTGACCTGCAAGTCATGCACAAGGGCGGTCACAGGGGTCCGGCTGACGCAGCATAAGTGACCTGCAGGTTATGCGCAGGGACCACAAACACCTGGATGGCGCATGCACAGTTCATGCTTTGGTCATGCACTGATGCAACCTTCACACCGCAGCCCCCACCTCCTCTCTCCTGCATCGCGCAGAAAGTGGCACAATATCTCCACAGCCTCGCCCTCGTATGCCTGACAAGCACCTGGCTGAGCACACAAGTCAGGCTGCTGTGGATCATGTATGCGCTTCCACCTTCACCAAACTTTCAAAGCCCCACATTGGTGTGCATGTGTGCCAAAATCCACACGCACACATGCGTACATGCACACTCAAAATTACAAACAAAGGCATACCCCCAGCGCAAGAGCTCTTTAACGCACCTGTTGCTCCTTTGGCACGCCCCCATAGATGCAGGCAGTGCGCAAGCCGGTGAGCTTCTGCACCTGGCGGCATGCAGACGCCACTTGCAAGGCTAGCTCGCGCGTAGGGGCCAGTACGAGCATGGGCGGCACGGCTGGCGCGGTCGCGCTGGAATGGCCTGCTGCCTGCGCGTGTGTAAACGCATGCACACTCTCTAAGCATTTATGTGCATGCTTACCAGGCTTACTCGCCAGGACGGCCCATTGCCTGTACCAGTGCTGCGTGCATGAATTGTAGTATGCAATGGGGAATGACCTGCACCTCGTGCATGTGTTGTGCGTATTCAGCGACGCTGGGGTAAAGGATGCTGATGCATGCTTGCTGTCAAGATTGCAGTCCTTTACAAGCTGCACGTAGATATACTCTTGACATTTGCACACCAGCACGCACGAGCTATGCTGTGTACTAGTGTGCGCATACATGGATTGTGCAAAGAATGCATGGGGATTGTGAGTTTTCAAGAAGTACTCATTCTGCTACATTTGAATCATTTGGAGGGCCAACCTTACTTCTTAAATATAGCATGGCCTACAGACATAAGGCAAGCTGCGCCTGCCAGCACAGCAAGAAAATGCCACATCTCAATGCAATGCATAAGCATGGCTCAGACGAAGAAATTCAACCATTTTCCAGATATCGTCAGTGATTGTGACTCAGTAGCGCGGATAATAATAGTCATCAGTGCCTCATTCATGGCATGCACATGCTATGGTGATGCAGCACATAAACACGCACACACGCATACGCACACAGCACATGCGCACGGCTCAGACGAAGAAATTCAACCATGTTCCAGATATCGTCAGTGATTGTGACTCGGAAGCGCGGATAATAGTCATCAGTGCCTCATTCATGGCATGCACATGCTATGGTGATGCAGCACACAAACATGCACACATACACACATGCATACGCACGCAGCACATGCGCACGGCTCAGACAATGAAATTCAACCATATTCCAGGTATCATCAGTGATTGTGACTCAGTAGCGCGGATAATAATAGTCATCAGTGCCTCATTCATGGCATGCACATGCTATGGTGATGCAGCACATAAACACGCACACAC
>LFCJ01000733.1_pt1 | contig 21413 bp, 24 predicted proteins | sample 643141 | NCBI WGS metagenome assembly LFCJ01 (sample SAMN03766243, study PRJNA286221) | soda lake metagenome | biome: soda lake; feature: Kulunda steppe; material: water; isolation source: sample B1-Br-g2 brine of Lake Bitter-1 | place: Russia: Kulunda steppe | collected 2010-07
AGAGCACACACACACATACCATAAAGAGCACACACACACACACATACCATAGAGAGCACACACATACATACCATAGAGAGCACACACACACACACATACCATAGAGAGCACACACACATACTATAGATGCACACAAGGACACAAATACACATGCATAAGCACTCAAACACACGCGCGCATCATGAGAAACACATGCAGACAGCGAGAGCAAGTGTACAGTGTCAACAACCTTCGTGGATTTAGATAAAAATAATAAATTGCAGCCATTCGAAGGCATGCCAACAGAGCGAGCCAAACAAGAGGAAGCACCGCCAGCTGCGAGGCCATCGTAGTGAAGCAAACCTCTCCCCCCCCATCCCTTGTCACCCTCCCAACCATGAATCCTGGGTGGTATGTTGAGACCCCTGCCAGCCCAGCGCCACCTCTCCTGGGCATGCACACTGTTGGGGATCTAAGTAAAGTGAAGCCCGCGCCAACCAATAAGTAGCAGCACAAATGGAGGAGGGGTCCATTAGTGTAGGTAACAGACTCCCCAGGGCCCCACCGCTAAATAAGATCTAGATAGTATACCTCAAACCTATGGATGCCAGGGATGACTTTTGGGGCTGTGAAGATCAGCCACAAACCAGCCACTGACCTGGGCGCGCACACTGTCAGCATCTGAGCAAGCCGCCTGCAGCTGCCGCAGCTCATCGTGGGCCCTCGCCGCCTCTGCCTGCGCCCCCTCCAACTGGGCTTGCAGCTCTGCCTCGCGCGCGCTTGCTTGGGCAGCAGCTTGTGCCCCAGCCGCCTGCATGCGCCACAGAAGGGGATGGCGGATGTCTAGAAGCCGCAAACCGTCAGGACCCAGAACCCACGCCTGGCTGGCTTATGGCCCCGGGCTACTATGGTCACTGCCAGCATCACCCGTAAGTGCAGGGGCAGGGGGTGGCTCACTCTGTGCAGTGACAGCTGCTCCGTGTAAGGAGCTGCCGGTCGCATTGTGCCCCTCGCACCTTTGTGCAAGGGGCCCTGCCAAAAGGGGCAGTTGTTGGTGACCACATGCAGGGTCACCCAGAGGGCGCCCCACTCCCAGGACGGCTGTGCACCCGCGCCGAGCGCCTGCGTCCTCATTCGACGTACACTGTGGGACAGCTGCGCGCTTACGCCCAGCGCCTGCCTATTCCTCACCAGACACGGTGAAAGCTGTGCACCAGGCCGGAGCGCCTGCCTGCTTGTGCCCTGGCGTTGCAGAGGGCAGCTGCGCATACCCACCCAGCACCAGCCTAAATGTCCCCAGGAGCTGAGGGGCAGCTGCGCATGCCCACCCAGCACCAGCCTACATGTCTCCAGGAGCTGAGGGGCAGCTGCGCATGCCCACCCAGCGCCAGCCTATATGTCTCCAGGAGCTGAGGGGCAGCTGCGGACCCACCCTCAGCCCTTGCTGATAAAATCTAAGTTCTGTGGTACAGCTGCCGCACCCACGCCCAGCGCCTGATTGAAAATGAGTACTGTGTGGCGGCCGTGAACCCATGCCCAGGGCCTGCTTATTTGTCTCCAGACACCATACGAGACAGCTGCGCACCCAAGCCCAGCGCCTGATTGTAAATAAGCACAGTGTAGCGGCCGTGGTCCCATGCCCAGGGCCTGCTTATTTGTCTCCAGACACCACATGAGACAGCTGCGCACCCAAAAGCCCAGCGCGTGTTGTGTACAGGGGCCGTGGCACAGCAGCGCCCCTGCGCCCAGCTCCTGCTCCCTTGTGCAAGGCTACGGCAGGGCGATCGTGCACCCACCTCGAGGGCCTGCTTCTCTGCCTTGGCAATGGCCGCCATTTCCGCCTTGAGCGCAGACACGGCCGCGCTGGCCGCGTCCCTCTCTGCCCCCAAGCTGTCCTGCAGCAGCTGGACCTGTTGCGGAAGGGGTAGAGGGGACAGAAGCAGGGGAGAGGTGGTGCCAGCAACCAATCACACCGGGCACAGTGGCATCTATTGATGCATCTATTGATGCATCTATTGATGCATCTATTGATGCATCTATTGATGCACCTCGGTGAAATGCGCGCTGTGGGACCTGTCTGACCCAGGCTCCTGAAGCAGATAGATTGGGGTCAGCAGCTCGGGAGCGGAGGCAGATGAGGCAGCTTGGGAGCGGAGGCAGATGGAGCAGCTTGGGGGCGGAGGCGGATGGGGCGGCCCAGGAGTGGATGGACAAAGGTCAGCAGCAGCAGCCAGGGAGGGACGGGACCGGAGCGTGAAGTGCTTTGATTGTAGTGTAGCCCCTGCTGTGAGCTGGCAACAGAGGCGCCCACACGCACAGCTTCTGACCCATTGGCAGACTGGGTGAGCAGGGGCGAACACCCCAATCTCCCTGCCAACCATACCAACCATGCACCACAGCACAGCCTTTAGCCGCCCACTGCAAACATCAGTGCACGTGCCCTTGTACGCATTCCTTGCTGCGCATGCTGCTGTGTGGCTCGCGACGCAAAGCTGCGTGAAGCGCCACTAGGCGTATGCACCTTATTGCGCAAGCAGCTGTGCATACCCCTGTTCTCACTTGATTGCGCAAGCTGCCCGCCTCATCTCTCGCAGCCTGCAGCTCCTGGAGCTGTGTCTCAAGCTGCGCCACCTTGGCCTGTGCCTCCAGCAGCTGCTGCTGCGCTGTGCCCAGGGTCTGTTGCAGGCCTGCACCACAAAACGGATTTGTGGACTGGAGGCTTGCACGTCTGGCGCGCGGCTGGTGGACCGGCCACTGCCGCCGTGTGCCTTCGTGTCTGCGACAGCGCACCTCTGTGTGCGTGCCACCTCCTGCATGCCACCTGCTAGCAACTGCATCCCTATCATGATGTGCGTTGTGGTATGTGGTTGCCTGTCGTGACCTCCTGTGGTGCAATGTACAGTGGCATGTAGCTGCCGGTTGTGACCTCCTGTGGTGCGATGTGTCCAGGTGTTTGTTTGCCTTTTGCAACCTTCCATGTTGCCCCACCCCGGGAGCACCTCCTGCACCCCTCCTGCACTTGCTCACTGCAGCACCCTCAGCCGCCTCGGACATCCTTGCATGCATGCCTGGCCGCGTGCACGGCATGACTCAGTGTTCCTGCGTGCCTGGAGCAATCCTGTTTGCCTACAGGTTAGATACTGTGCCTGGAGCAAATATGCATGCCTATAAATTGGCTCCAGTGCGCCTGGAGTGATTCTGTGTGCCTGGGACAAAGCTGCGGGCCTATAAATTAGTTCCTGTGTGCTTGGAGTGATCCAGCGTGCCTGGAGACATGCTGCATTATTGTGAGGTGCGCATGAGCAAGAGCCGCATGCACCTGCCGTGCTGCCATGGACCTCTCATGCAGCGGGGCTGTCGCCCCAGCTGCCTAGGCAGCAGAGGGGCTGCACCGGCTGGCACCGGCACCCCACTGCCATGTGGGCCCCCAAGCAGCTCCAAGATCCAAAAGTGGAAAACAAAAAAAACCAACCACGTGGCAAGTGGCAGCCAGCACCAAGGTCATGTACACCAGCGTAGCCGACAAAGTACCAACAAAGTACCCAAGAAACTTCCCAGGGTCCTCTTTGAGACACAAGGAGAAGGGCCTCTTCAAGGATATAGTAAGGATAAGGATTAGGCCCTCTTCTAGTATAGAATAAGGATGATGAGGTCATGAATACAAGACCTGTGAATTCATCTCAGGGGCCAACAGCACTCTCACCAGCCGCCTCCTCCCTGGACTCGCCCTGCACGCGCAGCACTTGCTCCTCTAGCTGCTGGCACCGCGCCTGTGCTTGACTGGCAGCCTGCCGCGCCTCTTCCAACCGCATTGCGTGGCCCTCCACCTGAGGGGTGCAAGCACAAGCGTACAAAGTGCATTCACGCGACCAGCGCTGCACAGACCCTCACCTGCAGGTGCAGGCATCCACACATACACACACACGTGCATCAAGATGCTCAGCTTTGCGTGCAGGGGCCCACACAGCTATGCATGCACAGGTGCAAGCAGGAGCATGAGGGATTTCTGCAGACTTTTGCAGTACATCAAGGAGTGCCGCGCTGGCGATCCAAGCGATTTTGTGAGGAAGGTGGGCCAGGCAGGGAAGCCGTCACAGCCGAGCAAGCAGCGTTGCTCTTCACATGGAAGCGTTGTCTGACACCAGGGTCGCAATTGTAGGGGCATAAGTAGCATTGCCTACCATCAGGACTGGGACACCTGTGCCACCGCCTGGTCGACCCATACAGAGGCTCATAAACCTAGCAATGCTCACGCTAGCGCTATCAGGCCTTGTGAGTCAGCAGCAACACGGTTTCCATCTTGCCTTAACGGTGGACCATAGCTTGCCTCATCCGTGAAATGCAGCTCGCATTTCCAGGATTGCCAGTTTGCCTGATCAGTGAAATGAAGTCTGCTATGTGAACGGAACAAACCTTGCCCCAGTATGTGCGCAGATGCCGTGCTTGCTCACCCACTGAACGCACCTACATCCTGAATGCACACCTCTCCCTCCTGAACGCACCCGACCCTCCTGACCGCCCGCCTGAATGCAACCCCCCTCCTTCACACATCCCGCCCTCCTGAACGCACACCCCCTCCTGAACACAACCCCACCTCCTGAACGCACCTCCACTTGGCACTCTTCACGGACGGTGACCAGCTCAGCCGCATGGCTGGCCGCTGCAGCAGCCATGGAGGCTTTGAGCTCTGATGCCTGCATGTGTGGGCAATATTCATTGCACATTGTGCGCGGATGTGATGCCATCCATGAACAATAATGCCACCGCAGCCGCGCTGCCCCTTACTTGTGCACTTTTCCAATGACACACAGGCATTGGGCTGACACTCACACTCCCCTTTTGCCCCTTCTCTCTCGCTGTGTTGTGTGTCTGTCCTCTCTCCAGCTTGCGATAGCTTTGGCCGCAAGCAGCGAAGTTGTATATGAGCGCTGCACCAAGGCAAGGCACGCACATACATGCATGCACACATGCACACACACTCCTGTCATTCCAGCGAGAGCAGTGCGCTGCTGCCAAGTGGGCAGGAGCCCTGCCTTCTGTTCTGGCTGCAGATGCCCTGAATGCACGGACGAAGGTGCCTTAGAAAACGCACGCTTACCAGCGTCCTGGCTTCCTCTATATCATGCACCAGCTGCTGCTCCCCACTCGAGCTCCTCTCCGCCATCTGCGACAGCTGCTGCACCAGCTGCGCCTGCCGCTGCTCCGCCGCTTGGCCCCGCTCTTCCGCGTCAGCCAGCTGCTGCTGCAGCCTTGCCATGCACTCCTCATGCTGCAGCCCCACCGCCTCTGCCGCTGCCTCTGCCGCGGCCAGCCGCTGCGCCAAGGCGTCTGCCCGGCCCGCCTCTTGCAGCGCAGCAGCCAGCCGCGACTCAAGCTGTGCCAACTGCGGTTCTAGCTCCCCCAGCCGCGTCACTGCTTCGTGCCGCGCAGCCGCCAGCTCCTGCTCCAGGCCTGCTGCTTGGCAGCGGGCATCCGCCAGCCTGCGCTCTGCATCTTTTAGCTGAGCTTGCACCCGCTGCAGCTCTGCCGCAGGTACCTGCGTGTGCATGTGTGCATGCAGGTATGTGTTTCGTACTGATCCCTTGATGTGTGCATACAGGCATGTGTTGAACTGGTACCAAAACACATTTTCGTGCCTGCACCACTGCAGGCAATGGTGTTTGTGACACCAAGTGGACCAGGCATTCCCGCCGTCTCTGGGACTGCCTGATCTATTTGCGATGGCGTTGTGTCATGAGGCAATCATGGTTGGAACAGCGGCTCTTTGCGCTTCCAAGCGATTGTCGCGACTCGGCAAGCGGTGCACCTGGAGGTGCGGCCCCCGACCGTCGAGTACCCTGCTGACGCCCCCTCCTGCGCCCTCGACCGCGCTTCGCCACTGTATGTGCCTGAGAAGATGTTTTGCTGATAGTTATGGGCGCGGGAGGGCGCGGACACGCTGTTCTGACGCGTGCTTGCCCTGAGTACACATTATACCTGAGGCCTGTCCACCCCTTTGTGCAGGTTGCGCCCCCCCGTTGCAAGGCATGCCCCACATTGCTTGCAACCAGTAATTTGTACAACAATGGTGTGCGGGGGAGGAGGCGGGGCAGCGCCGCTGGTGGGTAAGGTTGTGGTCAGGGTCCATATGCAAGCCATACATATATCCGCCCCTGCAGCCCCTTGCAGCACCCACTGTCAACAGCTATCACACGCACGTACTTGCACACATGTGCACACACACTCGTACATACACTTGTACACACACACGTACATACACTTGTACACAAACACACAGGTGCCGTCACCTACCGTGTCACAGTTGCCGCTGGCCACCTTGGCAAATGATGCCTGCTCAGACGGTACCTGTGCCAACTCCACTAGCGCTGCTTGTGCCTGCGCCTCCGCTGCTCCTATCTTGGCCCTAGCGGACTCCATCTGCCGACGTGAGCAGCAGGCATGCTTACATATGCACGGTGGTGTGAGCGTGACTATGCGTAAAATTGTGCGCGTTTGAATGCGTGGTTGTATAGTTGACAGCATGATTAGATTGTGAGTGCCTACGCACGCTTGTTTGCTTCTGTAAGATTTTGCAGGTGCGCATGTGCTTGAGCACGGCTGCCCCCACAAGTTGGCAAGAGCAGTGTATGTGCGCTTGCTCTGGACAAACTGTCCACCAACCACCAACCACCCCACACTCATCTAAGGCCTCCATAATGTCCCACAGGGCGTCAAGCGGGTGTTCGCCACTGCCTGCTAGTCCCACCTGCTGGGCCTAAACCCCTTTTTCCTGCTTAGCCTGGATCCCGCGCACTCACCTCTGCTTCCAGTCCCGCCACTTGCGCTGCCCTCTCTGCCAGCTGCCCCAGCGCCGCCGCCAGCTCCTCCTGCACTCTCTGCAGCTGCACCTCCGACGAAGCTGCCTGCGCCTGCAGGCGCTCCACCAGCCCATCCACCTCCTCGCCGTGCCCCTGCGTCTCGCCATCTGCTCCTGCATCTTTGCCCTCCGCAGCTCGACAATTTTGCACCCTGGCAGGCCCCAGCAGCAGCAGCCTGCCTTGCGACACATCTCCCAGCAGCGCCCCCAGCGTGTCACCTTGGGCGGCACTCGTGGCCTGCAGCACAGCCTCCAGGGGCCCCATGGCTGCACGCAGCTCCCACACCAGGCCTGCAACCTCCTGCTGCAGCGCCATGCGCGCCTGCGTTGCCGCGTGCTGCTGCGCCGCTTCCTGCACCCCCGCCTGCTTTGTCTGGTGCTCCTGCTTTGCCATCAGCTCCAGCTGCTGCTGCTCCAGGCGCAGCTGCAGCTCCCTTGCCTGCCGCGCCACCACCTCATGCTGCTCCTGCGCTTGCTGCTGCTTAAGCTCTTGTTCCACCTGCTCCTCCTGCTCCCGCTTCTCCTGCTGCACCTCCTGCACCTGCTGCTGGTGCTGCACAAGCTGCATGCGCTGCAGCTGCTCCTGCTGTAGCAACGCCTCCCACTCCTGCAGCTCTTCCTGTAGCAGCGCTTGCCGCTCCTGCTGCTCCTGCTGCCCCTGCCGCTCCATGTGCACTTGTTGCGCTGCCTGCTGTTCCTCCTTCTGCCGCAGCTCCACCATCACCTGCACCTCCTGCCGCTTCCACTCCCTTGCCTCCTCCTCCTCGCGCCGCCACCGCTCTTCTTCAGCCTGCTGCTGCCGCCGCCGTTGCTCCTCCTCTTCCAGCTCCGCCTGCCGCTGCAGCCCCTCCTGCCGCTCCAGTACATCCTGCGCCACTTCCTCCTGCATCTGCTGTAGGGCCTGCTGCTCCTCCAGGTCGCGCCGCACCCACTCCTCCTGCAGCAGCTGCGCAAATGCGCCACCCAAACACAAACCTATGTGTGAGTTTGTAAGCAGCAGCGCAATGGCAGCAGCAGTGGCAGCAGCACCAGCGGCAGCAGGGGTAGCAGCGGCGGCGGCAGCGGCTACAACAGCAGAGACAGCCAGAGACAGCAGCAGCAACAGTTGGTGGCAATCATGGAGGCAGCTGCAATAAGCGATGAGGCGGCCGCGTGGCACGAGTGTAGGGCTATGGCAGGTAGCTGTGCCAGATCGTTATGCCAGATGGCCACGTTGGATGGCTGTGGTGCATTACAGTGGAGAATTGCTGCTGCAAATTGCTGCGCCGCAGTGCCGTGCCAGCCGCTGGGAGGAGCACAGCCACGCGCAGCTAGCTCAATAAAAGGCAGCGGGAGGTGCAGAAGAGCTGCTCAGCTACAAGCGCTCACCTCCCAACCGACCAAACAACCAACTTCTACTCCTGACAGGGCTTTTCACAGGAGAGGGCTCAGCACGTGCGCACGCACACATGCTAAGTGCAACACATGCATCAGTGTAATACATGGATGCCCACATACGGGCAAAGTGCGAGGCCCTTGAGCAGCAGGCAAGCAAGCGTGCACGCCCGCCCAAACAACAGCAGCATGAGGTGGTCCTTCTGCCAAAAGCACGTGTGCCAAGGACCCACCTGCCGCTGCCGCTCAGCCTCTGCCCACCACTCCTGCTCTTGCCGCTGCTGCTCCTCACTCTGCAGCAGCGTGTCCGACCTCGTCAGCAAGGGCGGACCTGGGGCACCCTCTGCACCGCCTGCAGTGCCCAGTTGCTGCTGCTGCTGCTGCTGCTGCTGGGCCTCTCTCAATGAATGCAGCTCGGCACACGCAGCTGCCACCCGCTGCTCTAGCCGCAGCGTCTCGGCCTGCAAGCGCTGCTCAGCCACTGCCAGGGCCTGCTGCGCCTGCGCCAGTTCAGTCTGCAATGTGGCTGCCTGCGTTTGGGCAGCGGCCTGCGCCGCACTGGCTACCGCATGCTGCTGCTGCCACTGTGCAGGCAGGCACAGGCAGGGGCTGGGTGTCAGGTTGCACATACAGGCAGCAGCGGGCCGGTTGGCTAGCTTAGACTGTTTCTAGGGCTTTTAAAGCAGTTGTGCCCCATGCTACACTCAGGGCAGCGGGGAGGTCTTCAGGCACCCATGCCTAGGCGCACAGGCCTCGAGCACCCTTGAGGGGCCGGGGAAAAACTGGGCACAACAGGCTCAAGAAGTGCAGGCAAAGAAAGAGAAAGGGGATAAACATGCCTGTTGTAAGGGTGTGGGCAAAAGGGGCCAGTAGGAAGTTCATAAGGTGCAGGCAGGGGCTGACATGCAGCTTTGGCTGACAACGGATAGAGAGGGTGCCTTGCACAAGGCGGTGCCTGGCAAGCGTGCAAGCGCACCAGTGCGTGGCCTGGGTGCGTGCACTGCAGCGCTGGATCAGCACAGCAGGGCAGACAGGCAGCTTTGGCTGACAACGGATAGAGAGGGTGCCTTGCACAAGGCGGTGCCTAGCCAGCGTGCAAGCGCACCAGTGCGTGGTCTAGGTGCGTGCACTGCAGCGCTGGACCAGCACGGCAGGGGCAGACATGCAGCTTTGGCTGACAACGGATAGAGAGGGTGCTATGCGCAAGGCCGTTCCCTGGCCAGTGTGCAAGCGGACCAGTGCGAGGCCTGGGTGCATGCACTACATCGCTGGACCAACATAGGTTTTCTCCGCCAGAGCAGCTGCATTTCTCATCAAGCAAAAAAACAAGCTGCTTGCTTGCGTGCCGCCTGGTGGCCCTCCAACCCATGCATTAGAGCCATGTGCTGCTCGCCCACCGACCGACCTGCTGCAGCTGTTTTGTACTATGATGCCTGCGTTCACTGCCTCCCCTTGACCAAGCCCCCCTCCGCCCCCTCCCCCGCACACCCTTGTTGGTATTGATGCCTGTCGCACGCAATGCGAGGGGTGCGCTGTGTGCTGGGAGGAGCGCTTTGCAGGAAGGGGGGGGCGGACCGACCGGCGTCAATTACATGCAAGCACGCGCGCCGAGGTCCAGCAGCACCGCGCGCCCCGCTTCCCCCTGTGCGCGCCACTGTCACGAGAACGCCAGCACACACAAACCAGCACCAAATAACGCACGCGGGGCGCGGGAAGAGGCACAGCGCGGCACCTGCAGGCCGGGGACGCTGAGCCTGAGTACACCGTTCGCCCCGCCGCGACCACCGGCAGAGTCCCCGCGAACTGCGCTGTCCAGCCAGCATTGTCTTCTGCTTCCCCGACGCGCTCTCACACAAAATCGTCCACCTTCGGAACGGGCGAATTACCTGCTGCTGGATGCTGACCAAGCGCTCCTGCATCTCTTGCATCTGCTGCGCAGCAGCGTCCCTGTCACGACTCAGGGTCGCGCAGCTTGCCTTATACTCATCACACTGCTGCATCAGCTGCTGCTCCCGGGCATGGGCCTGCAGGGGAGGGGACATGACCTCACCTGTTGGCACTCAGGCAAAGGGCCTGGGCTTGACACACAAGCAGCCCACATGGCCTTGAAGTTTTGCAGCGTTGTGCAACACACTGCAAGAAAGAGGCAGACATGGGCCCCACGCGCATTTGCAGCGCCATCTGCACCTCATCGTGGGACACACAGCGCAGCAGCCCAGCCATCAACCATAGCCTCACCTGCTGCTTCACACTCTGCAGCTGCACCTCCACCTCCAGCAGCTGTGCTTGTGTCGCGGCTTCAGCCCCGGCCGCTTTAGGATACCCCCCCTGTGGCTGCTGCTGCTGCTGCCGCTGATGCTCCTGGTGCCCCACACCGTTGCCCTCTTGAGCAGCAGCACCAACGCCGCCGGCCCCAGCACCCGTCGCCTGAAACGCAGCTTCTTGCTCCTGCTTGAGCGCACTCAGCTGCTTCTTCAGCTCCACCACCTCCTTGGCTTTTCGCCTGCCTGCGCTGTCCAGGCGCTTGGCGGTGTCATGCAGCTCTTGAACCCTCGCCTGCAAGCAACAAACACACAGGCAGGCAGCACTTCTTCCCGCTTGGTGGTGCTTTTTTACCTTGAATCTTAGAGTTGGCCCAGACGGGCCACAACAGACTCATGCTATGGCATTTGAGCTTGGACATCTGAGAAGGGGCAGCAGCAACACACACCACATCTCTGGGCAGGCAAGCATACGTTTTTTAACACCTGTTCTAGGGCAACAAGTTGGGCTGCCTGGCTAGTATCAATCGGCTGCAGAGCAGCCACAAGGTCACTGTGCGACTGATACACCACCAAGTCGTCTCCACGCGCACGGCAGCTCAATCAACACAGGAGCGCCCACCTCCTGCAACAAGCGCCACGCACTTGCCTGCAGTTTCTGGTTGGCTGCCTGCTCTGCTGCCAGCTCTGATGCCTGCGCCTCCAGCTGGCCCTGCAGCCGTGCCACCTCCTCATCCGCCCGGCTGCCCACAGTGTTGGCTGTCTCGTTGGCTTGCCTCGTGGCATGTTCAGATGCTGCGCGGGCAGCCCGCTCCGCCGCCATCCGTTCCTGGCAATGAGTTCACGCGGGTGACATCTGTCCATCAGCTTGCTAGCAGGCGTCCATGGGTGCACATGTGTGTGTGTGTGTGTGCGCGCGTGGAGGTTCATGGGTGTGCGTGTGTGCGCTTGTGCGATTAATGCACATGTGTACGTGGAGGTTTGCATGCGCATGCTGCACATGCTGGCATCTGAGTCTGCCAACTTACAATCTAGAGGTATTGATCCACTTATTTATCCATTGATTGATCCATCCATTGATCAGCCAAATCTGGTTACGAAACCAAATGTGGTCACAAAACCAGGGAATCTGAGGGGTGAGGGAACAGGGAAAGGGGCGCACACCCCCTCAAATGCAAGCAAAGCACGTTGCCGAACATCCACGTGCTTGCACATGTGCACAGCCCCTTCACCACGCCCTACCCCGCCAGTGCCAGCGCCCCGCCCCCTCCCCCGCACACCATCGTTAATCTTGATGCCTGTCGCATGCAACGCGGGGCGCGCTGCGCTGTGAGGGGCGGTTGCGCAGCGGGGCGGAAGGACGGAGACGTGCACACGTACTCCATGCAAGCATGTGTGGGAACATCACGCCAGCCCCCTCCTGCCCCCTGTCTGCGAACTACTCTTTCCAGGCATCAATTCCCAGGCATCAATCAAAGCGCCAATGACATGCTTTTGTATAAATTTGGCTGTCTCAGACACCCCGGCAATGAACTGTACCAAGTGGCCAACTGGCCCTGATAAGGTACCCCCAAAGAAGGCATCAGTACAGACCAAATGCCTCCAGCATACACCAACCGTGAGCTTACCAGACTCTGTCTGCTGCTCAAGCACTGGTCAGGCTGTGAAACTGACCGCCAAAATTTGGTGTAGAAGAGCCCAACACTGATGCAAAGTCCAAAACACGCATCATTGATGCGGTACCAACCTTCATGTGCAAAATGCAAGAGGTGGTCCCAAGAAGCATCTACTGCATCTATAAGAAGGCCCCTAGACCCTGAGGCATGGAATGAGCAGTTTGCAATCAACTCTGTGATTTGGACATAAGTCGAGCATTCGATATCCTCAGGCTATCCATGACAGTCGGCATCCACCAAAAAAGCTCCTTATGCTTGCCTATTGACCGTCCGGCTGGCAAGATCAGCCACACCAACCAGGCCACGAGCTAGATGCTGTGGAATGCAAGGCCTCGGCCCTTACCAGGATTTTGGCTCAGCCTCAAGCCCCACCACCTCAGCTGAGCTTTGACCCCACCGTTCCAGCCCGGCCTTGTCCCCAGCAACTCTTTGGCCACTACTTCTGTCATTGAAGCTATAAGATTACCCTGGAATCCAGATTCCCCAAGAGCGCCTCTTCATAGAAGCATGGGGCCCTTGCATGCTGGCAGCTGTTTAGCATGCCCCAGTGCGTGCGCAGACGAGGCCCCAGCAGGCTGGCAGCTCTTGTGTGCGCCAGTGCATGCGCAAAAGGGACCCCAGCAGGCTGGCGGCTGGTTCTCGCACCTGCAGGTCCTCTAGCTCCCCGAGCGCATCCGCAGCGGCTGCTTCCACGGCAGTGAGCCTCTGACGCAGCTGCTCATTCTCTGCCCTCAGAGCTGCGGCGATTGATGCGCTGCCCTGCAGCAGAGGGCATGTTTAGGTAGAGGCACACACAGGGGGGTGGGAAGGACATAGATGACCGCTGAGGGGGATGAGCCTCAGCCAAGGAGCTGTAATATGAGCCCTTGTGGATGGGTGACTGTGGACATGTGGCATGGACCAGCACAGCAGGCACTCTCTGCTTGCTGCCCCAGCGCTTTGAGAGCAGTTTGTGACCTGAGAAAGCCCCAGGAGCGCCTGCAACAGGGATGCATGGAGTGTGGATGATAGTGATAAGGCTGCTGTGGCACTTGTAGGTGGACACGTGGCAGCAGGTCTGCTGACCTGATGGGGGCTGTCGCCTTCTTCAAGGGGAACATCATCAAAGCCCTCCTGGTGACTACTTGCAGCTCGGCCTATCTGATTCTCCGGGGAGAGCAGGCTGTGCAGCTGCAGGCGCAAGGGTGTGTGTGTGTCTGTGAGTTTGCGTGTGTGTTTGTGTCAAACAGGAATAAAGATGCTCTCACATATTTACACACGCACACAGAGGCAGATAGAGCAACGGAAATGTTTGAGGGGAGGGGCGGACAGCGGCTACAGACAAATACACTCCTAGCTCAATCACGCTTTGCAACTGTCCACAACCTCTTAGGTCTTAACAGATAGAGAACAATAACAGAGGCCCACCAATTCACCTGCTTTTCCGCACTAGACTGCTGCTTGTGCGTGTGCTCTTGGAGCACGTTGTCAGCTAACCCTTTCAATTGTCCTGTGAAAGTTTCCCGGGCATTGTTCTGCAACCAATAGTCAGCGGGACACTTTACTGACAGGCCTCATCATGCATGCATCTTCCACCTGCCTACAGCCATTGCCTGCAGCGTTATGCTGCTCGCGAAGGTGTAAAACTTGCTTCAATGGCGCCTTGGCGTGCACATCAAAGTGCATCACAAGATGAGGGGCAATCCCTTGCAAGCGCATGGCATGCAATAAAGGGCATTCTTACCAGGGCGTTCACATCTATCCCAGCCTGCTCAGTCAGATTCTTTGCCAAGGAAGAGAAGTTTCCCCACATCCTTTTAAAGGGACGCTTCTTTCAGTAAAATTGTGACAGGTCTGTGCCTTCACTACAATTCATCACAGAGATAGTTCTGGTTCCAACACTTCCACCAAGACGACCTGCATGAACTTACATGCTGGTATCTTTGAAGAGATCAGTAGGGTTTGGGTTTCTGCAAATTTAATTAATTTTTAAGAATTTCTAATTGAAATGTGATGTTAAAACAATAGATAGTTATCTTTATGGATCATCTGCAGTGCCGCCTGTGATGCAGCTTATCTGAAAGTGGACCAGCATACAGTAAGCTGTTGTGTATCTAAGCAGGATCTGGGCAGCTAGGGCTCTCTGAACTGAGGCAGGAGTGTTATTTCAGCGCATGCCTGCTGTTGGGGTGTGTCACCACAGTTGGCAAATTGCATGTGTTTAAATCTTGTGGACGGGGCATTGTCCCATCCCCTTGCGCATTGCACAGGAGAGCACCGCCACTGAGCCGGAGGGCAGCCAGTGTGCCCTCAGCCGGAGGGAGGCAGCCATGGCAGCCTCAGAACAGCTGCAGCTAGGGCCAGAGGTGTTTTCCTTGCTGTATGCCCCGAGGTCGCAGGCCCAGCAGCTGTGGGAGGTGCAGTGCCTCGTGCAGGAGGCGGACCCTTCATCTGCAGCCAAAGCAGGGCGGGCGCCTGCCCCTGCCTGCGCCCAAGAGGGTGATGAGCAGCCCATACAGCTGCTGGCAGGTGCCCTGGTGCTCGTACAAACAGATGGGGGCAAGAGCAAGCTTCGGCAGGTGGCGCTAGCATCCCAGGCGGCCACAACGCACGCCAAGCAGCAGCAGCTGCAGGGCCCACGGTGCCAGCTGCACCTGCAGGTGAGATGCAACTGGCAGTGCCAGCAAGAGGGTGGAATTGCAGTGCAACAAGGTTGCTTTGCAGTGGTCGTGCAGCTGGTGTCTCTCTAGCTGTGGCTGGCGCAGGAGTGCATACAGGCTTTCTCACCCTTCTAGCAGCTGCCTAGCTCCCCTCAACGAGTTTGGCGGACATTGTGTGCAGGATGGGCTGACGATAGGACTGGAGCAGTTGGATGCAAGGACCATGGAACAGCTGACAGACCAGCAGATCTGCAACCTGCTGTGCGAGCACGCATTCTGGGCGCACGCTGTGGAGGCCAAGCCCCTCACGCGGCAGCAAGTAGCGGAGACCGTGCACAGGATGTGGGTGGTGGTGTCCCTGCCCAATTTCAACAAGCCAGCTTCCCTCCCCATCTGCCACTGACGTTGAATGCTGTAGGCTGAATCCTTGTGCGCGCGCTTCGCGCGCTCGCCTCAGTGTGTGTATGTGTGTTGTGTTTGTGTGTGCATGTACATGTGCGCGCACGCACGTGTCTGAGACGATGTTAAAAAAGGTGTTGCAGTGTCCAACTATCCTCATCTTCTCTCCTCCACACCTCCCTCCCCCGCCTGCATCTCCACCCCACCCTGACTCCTCTCCGTGCTACCTCCACAGGTGGTCCGGCCTGCTCAGCTACAAGCGCGCCGCCGCCTCCATCCTCAGCTCCATCGCAACAAAACGCAAGCAGGTGGAGGAGCAGCTGCGACAGCCCCTCCCGCAGCGCCTGCTGGACCGCATCGCCGGCCTGCCCACGCATGTGTTTGCCCTGCAGATGGCAGCGGTGATGGCGTGGCTGACCCACACAAGCCAGGCCCGGGGGGCGTCGCCCGTCGCCGCCGCGCAGGCACCACCTGCAGCTGCACCTGCGCCTGCTGCAGCCGGGCCTCCCGCCCACGCAGCAGCAGCGCCAGCAGCAGCAGGCGTTGGAGCACCCGCCCATGCAGCAGCAGCAGCAGCAGCAGCAGCTGCGGTGGCACCTGCATCCACGAGGTCCGGCCGCGACAGCCCCTCAATCGAGCCCGGGGATGGGGAGGGCACATCCCGCAGGACAGGCACCCCCACCCCACGCATCAAGAAGCGGTGGGGCCCACAGCCCAGCCTCTCCCATGAGCACAGCCCTGCGGCGAGCCCCGTGCCGGCGCGCACCGCAGCCGCTGCTGCCTCGCCCTCGTCAGAGTTGGGGAGGAGGCAGTGGGGCCCGGTGCCCAGCCCGCCCACGCACCAGCTGTCCTGCCTGCCGGAGGGGGCTGCGGGGCCAGCTGCTGCTGCGGAGGAGCCCGCTGGCGCTGCGCGGGCGGCATGCTCATCAGCGCCGCCCGCTCCCCAAGACTTGGACGCACTGCGCAGCCTTGCGCTGTTGCGCTCGGCGGAGGCCCTGGATCGTGGTGCGTGTGCGTGCTGGGTGGGAGAGGGGCGAGGGTGGGAGGAGGGGGGCGCTTGCCCTCCTCTTCCATCTGACAGCCTGGAGCCGCAGGTGCATACGGGTGGGACCTGGTGTCATGCGCCAGGCAGCCCACTTTGTTTCATAAGACTCTTTTGAGTGTCCTGTCTCAAGCTTGCCCTGTCTCAAGAATAAATCTTAATGAAAGTGCGTCTTACACAGCGCTTCATCTCCAGGGCACTGATGCACAGGCCAGCTGGGTAGTGGGTCGGGCGGCAGATCTCGTCTGATGAGCGCTGATGCACAGGCCAGTCTAGCTCCCAATGCCAGGTCCAGATGAGCTTTTGATTTGGGGCACAGGTTGTCTCTCTTTGAGGCGGTAGAGGAAGGAAGGCCACTGGGCCAGGGCCCAGAGGAGTTTTCCTTTGGGGGCTTGCTTGCCTCCCACGCCTGACACCATGCAGCCAGAGAGGCCTTTCTTGTTCAACCAAGCACGCCTGTGCTTCAGTGATGCATGCCTTCCATCCACGTTGAAGATTATTCGTATGGAGAGGCGCTGCCTGCCTAGCGCAGCCTTGGCTCGCACACAGCCCACACGGTGCTGCACAAGCGCTGCCGCACGCAGCGCTCACGGTGCAGCATGATCGCTGCTGCACACAGCGCACACAGAGCTGCTCTCGCGATTGTTGCTCCAGGGGATGCGCAAGCCGCGCAGGCGCATGCCCACGAAGCCTCGCAACTGCTCCAACGGCAGCAGCAGCAGCAGCAGGGGGGGCCGCGCACTGACCTGAAGCACGCAAGCGTGCGCAGTGGAAGCGCAGGGGTCAGGCAAGAAGGGGCGGGCTCGCAGGCCAGCTCGGAGGCCAGGTCCGCCACCACAAATGACAAGAGGGCAAGGCCCGGCACAGGGGACAAGTGCGCGCGACCCGCTGCGGCGAGTGAGAGGGAGGGGAGGAGTGGCCGGTCCATTGCCAGGGAAGGGGCGGCAGGCAGGGGCAAGGACAGCCGTGGCAGGGCTGGAGACAGTCAGGGCATGCCTAAGAAGAGCGGCTGCAGCGCAGGCGCCAGGGCCGGGGAGGAGGAGGATGGCGATGGGCAGCGACAGGGCAAGGACCGGGGCAGCGACAGGGCCAAGAGGCCCGTGCCAGCGGGGTCTGGGCCATCGGGAACGCAAGGCAAGGAAGGGGAGCAGGCTAGGAAGCACGCGAGGAGGCCTGAGGAGGACGCAACGCCCAGGCAGGCAGAGCCTGACGTGTCCCAGGAGCCGCGCGTGGGACAGGTGGGAGGGGCCCGCAGGCTGGCTAAGGAGGGGGGCGTGGGGAGCGCACGGCCGGCGGAGGTGGCCGCACGCGCGGGCGAGGCAGCGGTGCCGGCTGCCAGCGTGGCAGTAAAAGAGGCTGCGGCTCCAATGGGAATGGGTGCTGCGGCTGGCGCGGAGGATGGGGAGGGCACGCGAGGTGGAGTTGACGGGGGGCAGGCTGTGGCAGGCGCGGCAAACAGTGGTGCTGGGGCAGCAGAGGATGGCCAGGCAGAGGAGCGCAACAAGAGCCCCCCGCCGCTCGTTGTCAAGTTCAACACCATCACCAACCCAGCGCAGCGGCGGCAGCACGCCCGGGCGCAGCTATCCAAGCAGCAGCAGCAGCAGCAGCAGCAGCTGCAGCTGCAGCAGGCGGAGCAAGAGCCGCGCCTGTGGGACCCTGGGGCGGCGCTCTCGGCCATGCGGGCGACGCCCTCCGTCGCAGCCGCCGCTGCAGCCGCCGCAGCCGCCGCGGTGGCGGCTGAGCAGCAGCAGCGGCAGGCGCGGGTGCAGGCGCCTGGAGTCGCTCAGCCCTTGATGCCCGGGGCTGCCCTGACAGGGCTCGGCCCCGGCCTACCGGGAAGGCACTCCCCAGGACCTCTCAACAGCCTGGGCCGCCCGCAGCACATCCCCCCTGTTGCACCCCCCCTCTGCGTGGCCATGACCAGGCCAATGCACACGGGCCTGTCGAGCGCTGGCCAGGGCCCTGGCACCGGCTGGGACATGGATGCAGCCTGGTGCCGCAGTGCGACCGTGTTCAAGGTGTGTGGTCGTGCACGCGTGCGTGCAGCGCGCTTGCCCGCGTAGTGTGCACGCGTTTGGCGCTGTGCAGTCAAGAGGAGCATTCGCGCGTGCCTGCACGCGACCATGTTGAACAAATTGCGTGCATATGCAGGTTTGTGCCTCTGTGCAGGTGTGCAGGAAGGCGAACGAGCGCATGCGTGACTGATGAAATGAACGGAGGCCGCCACTGCTTTGTACACGCCGCCCCGGGCCTTGTTGCACTGCATCAGCTGAGGCAGCAGCGGCCGTGAGCCATGCACATGTTTAAGGGCCGCGATATGCGTGCATGCGTGCAAACACGTGCACACACGCGCACATGTGAGCCATGCACATGTTTAAGGGCCGCGATATGCGTGCATGCGTGCAAACACGTGCACACACGCGCACATGTGCGCACACACTAATGCACTGAGGCGCGTGCGCTTGTTGCCACCTCTGCTGTGCAGACGGAGCTTTGCAAATACGTTGCGTCCGCACGCCCTTGCGAGAATGGCGCAAACTGCAGGGTGGGTGGTGTGCGACCTCTTGTGGCAGACATGCTAGGAGCTTACGATCAGGGTGCACTAAGCTGGGATTGTGTTCAAAAAGCCCCTAGCGTGAGGCTGGCGGTGCATGCAGGACAGGCAGCACTGTTGCCTGTGGCGGAGCATGCAGGACAGACAACAACTTTGCAGGCCCCAGCACAGTTGAGCACAACATTTTTAGGGGGATGGGCATTGCAAGTGTGTGTAAGGTGCTGACTCGCCAGGCGCCCGCCCAAGCCCTCGGGCCCTTCTTTTTTTGCTTGAATGACTGCCCCTGCTGGGCCCAGCAACAGCCCATTTGTTTGGATGGCTGCCCCTGCTGGGCCCGGCGATCGCATCACTGTTTGGATGGCTGCCCCTGCTGGGCCTGGTGATCCCCTTTGCACGCCCACACTCCGTGACTGTGAGAGGCCACACATGCCTCACAAGCGCCCCTCTGCCAGCTGCTGCTGCACCCCTGGATGCCAGGCTCAACCATGCTGATGGCCGTGCTTGGCAACTGGCTTGTGCGTGTGCGTCCATGCATGCGCGTGTGCATGCGTGCGTGTGTGTGTGTGTGTGCGCATGTCGGTGCAGCACCCTAGGGGTGGCGCACCAGCCTTGACCCTGCATGCGCCCATGGCCCGATCTGTAGTATCTGGTGCAGTATCTGTGGTGCAGTATCTGGTGCAGTATCTGGTGCAGTATCTGGTGCAGTATCTGTGGTGCAGTATCTGTGGTGCAGTATCTGTGGTGCAGGGGTGCCTCCTCTGTGCGCCTTGCGGGCCACTTGGGGCCTTATCCCCACGCTCTGCTGTGTGACCGTGCAGCTGCTGTGTGGCCATGCAACCGCTGTGTGAGCATGCAACTGCTGTGTGGCCATGCAGCGACTGCGTGACTTTGCAACTGCTGTGTGGCCATGCAACCGCTGTGTGACCATGCAGCTGCTGTGTGACCATGCAGCTGCTGTGTGACCATGCAGCTGCTGTGTGGCCATGCAACCGCAGTGTGGCCATGCAACTGCTGTGTGGCCATGCAACTGCTGTGTGACCATGCAACTGCTGTGTGACCATGCAACCCTGGCCACGCCCCTGACAGAGCTGCTAGCGCTGGGGAGTTGTAGAAAGCCATGACAGGTCCTGTTGCTTGTGCGCGCTCCCTACTTGGCACCGCAGTTCGCACACGGGGCTCAGGAGCAGCGCACCTGCCAGCACAACCAGGCAGAGATCAGGGCGTGGCTGGTGCAGCAGGTGCGGGGAGCTGCGCGCCCTGGCTGGTGGCTTGCTCCGCTCTGCCCATTCAGCAAGAAGCATGTGGAGAGCACTGCAGCGTGCTTGCGCAGCGCGCAGGGAGCATGGGCCAGGGTTCATGAAGCATGCACAGCGCGCAGGGAGCCTTACGCAGTGTGCAGGGGCAGGACGTGCGCAGTGTCCCACACTCTAGCGCCCTCGGCGTCGCCTGTGCCACTCCAGCAACTTGTGCTCGCGCGGCCTGGCTGGTTTGAGATTGCTTCACTGTGGTGTGGTGTTCTGGCGTTTGGCATTCCGTGCTGGTCTGATGGAAACCCCCTCTGATGCAGCACGTATGAGCGGGGATTGATGAGGGGCTTGGTGAGGGCAAGGGCAAAGGCAGGGCTCACGCCGCGGGGCATGTAGAGTGTAAGGGCAGGGTTGGCATGTCAACACGTTGCCTGGCATGAGTGTACTGTGGGCAGGGTTGGCATGTCAACACGTTGCCTGGCATGAGTGTGCTGTGGGCAGGGTTGGCATGTCAACACGTTGCCTGGCATGAGTGTACTGTGGGCAGGGTTGGCATGTCAACACGTTGCCTGGCATGAGTGTACTGTGGGCAGGGGGCAGTGTGCTGTGGGCAGTGCACTGTGGGCAGAGGGCAGTGGGCAATGTACTGTGGCCAGAGGGTGGTGTATAGTGGGCAGAGAGGGCAGCAGGAAGTGCACAATGACCAAGAAAGCAAGGAGGGCCAGGTGCACCGAGCTGCTGCGAAAGGCTGCCTCACCAGCCATCATGCACTCCCTCATCCGGCCCTGCGCTGCGCCAATGCTTTGCAAGCACACATACGTGGACATTTATAGATACATATGCATGGCATATACTATATGCAACCCCATGTGGGCATGCTCATGTTGACAAACACGCACACACATGCCTGCACATGTATTTGCGTGCGCCCAGGGCAAGCAGCAAGTGGCCGCGCAACTGCTGCCGCCGCAGCCGCCCCAAGCGCCGGACCTGGCCCTGGAGCCTGGCGCGTTTAACGCCCGCCTGGAGGCTCTGCGCAACAAGATTGCTGCACAAGCGCGGCAGCGCGAGGAGGCTGGGGTCATAGTTCCTACCGTGGAGGAGCGGCCCCCGCCCTTGCTCCATCCTTCGGCACCCGCCCCTGGTGCAGCCGCTGGCCCGTTGGCCGCGCAGCCGGGTGTGCCGCCCCCGCCTCCTGGGCCACCGCCCGCAGCAGCTGCGGCCCCAGCCGCAGCAGAAACAGCAGCCACAGCAGCAATTGCAGCACCAGGAGCAGATGCAGCAGCAGCAGCAGCACCAGGCGCAGCGCCAGGAGAGGATGTAGCAGCAGCAGCAGCAGCAGCAGCAGCAGCAGCAGCCCCAGTGGCCAGCCCCCTGCAGGCCCCC
>LFCJ01000734.1_pt1 | contig 21410 bp, 19 predicted proteins | sample 643141 | NCBI WGS metagenome assembly LFCJ01 (sample SAMN03766243, study PRJNA286221) | soda lake metagenome | biome: soda lake; feature: Kulunda steppe; material: water; isolation source: sample B1-Br-g2 brine of Lake Bitter-1 | place: Russia: Kulunda steppe | collected 2010-07
CGGGCTCGACTCGCCATCGTGACCGTGACCATCCTCTCGCTGACCATCGCGGGAGCACTTGCGGGGCTCGTCCTCGGTGCGCTCGGCGTCGTCGTGGTAAACGCCGTTGCGCAAGCGACCGTGACGAACGCGCCGATCGCGACGATCGGGTTGTGGGCGATTCCCTACGCAGTCGGCGTCGCCGTTCTCTCGGGATTGCTCGCGACGCCGTACCCGCTCGCGATCGCCGCCCGAACGGACGTGCTCACGGAGCTGGGACGGTAACATGACCCGGAACTGGGACGATACTGTAGAGAGGGCGAGTTCATGACTGAGCGTGAGTTCGGTATCGAGAGCGAACGTGGTCGCCTCCGACGAGCACTGTCGCGGCTGCGGGCGATCGTCGGCATTGCGATCGCACAGCTGCGACACACGCCTATGCAGACCGCGCTGTCCGTGATTGGTATTGCTCTCGCCGTCCTGGCCGTGACGCTTCTCGCGAGCGCGGGTATCGGTGTCCTCGAAACCGGCGAGGAGCGCTTCGAGGAGGCCGATCGTGATCTCTGGATTACCGGTGGTGCTGTCGAAGTGACACCTCAGGGTGGTCTTGAAAACCCGATCGTCGACGCCCACGACGTCGCCGACTCGGTCGAGGATCGTGAGGACGTCGAGTCGGCCGCTCCACTGGCGTTTCACGGAGTCTACGTCGAGAGCGGTGAGGACGTTGAACTCATCACAGCTGTTGGCCTCCCCGGAACCCACGCCGATCTGGAACTCGAGGACGGCGACCCACTCACCTACGGCGACCCACACTATGCGGGCGGCAGCTACGACGGGCCGCGAACCGACGAACTCGTCGTCGATCGATCGACTGCGGATGCACTCGAACTCGACGTGGGGGATACGGCGACCGTCGCGACCAGTCCCGACGATGACGGTCGAGAAGTGACCGTCGTCGGTATCTCCTCGACGTACTCGCAGTTCCTCGGGACGCCGACTGTCGCGATGCCGCTCAGCGAGCTCCAGCAGGTCGCTGGGACGACCGGTTCCGATCGGGCGACATTCATTACGCTGGCGCTGACGGACGATGCCGACGCGGCTACCGTTCAAGCGGAGGTTCAATCTGAGTATCCGGGGTACGAGGTACAGACGAATCGTGAGCAATTCGAGACCATGCTCGAGTCACAAGTGCTCCTATTGGCGAGCGCAGCGACGCTCGTCGCTCTTGCTGTGTTGGTTGGTGGTGTGTTGTTGCTCAACGTGCTCGTGCTCTCGGTCGTTCAACGGTCAGCACAGTTGACAACATTACATCTTACTGGTGTTTCCCAACGAATCCTCATTGGTATTGTCGTTTGCCAGGGGCTGATGATCGGAATCGGCGGTGGAATAATCGGGCTCGCCGCAACCCCCTTGCTGGCCACCATTGTGAACGAGATCGGTCGACAGGTCGTTGGCTTTTCCGAGTTGGTGCGTCTGACAACCGAGACGATTGCGCTCGGTGCTGCCGTTGCGATTGTGCTCGCCTTCATAGGATCGGTTCTTGTCGGATGGTTTGTTGCGCCAACGGTTTCCCGTCTCGAGCAGGCTCAGTGAGGTGCCTGCTCTGGCACGTCCTCGAGTAGTTCCTGGGCTGCTGTTCGGACTGCTCCGTCGCTTTCGATGGACGGCCCCACCCTAGTGCCGAGAGCTTCTCGATCGAGAATCGCATTTTCGGCGCGTTATTGATCCAGCTGCGTCCTCTGTCCATGTACTCATACTTTGTCAAATGAAATTTCATTATCGTAGAATGATCTTTCTTGTCAATGTGTCGATTGAAGACATCTACCAAATCTTGGCGGAGGTCGAAGGCAAGAGACCGGAACGACGGCCGATGGCGGCGAGCAAGTACTTCGAAGATGATGATACAACTCTGTAAGAATTCGCTCAACGTTATAAATTTACTACTGAATTGCTTTCGCAATGGCCTGATCAGTTCGCTGAATGATTACCTATGGAAACGACACTGACTGAGTGAACCACGGCTATCGATAAAATAGTCGGGCCGTACTGATGTCTGCTGCCCTCACAGCCGAAAGCGGTTGATATCTGTTGTGTAGTCGTTGCGGTGCGGTAGCTGTCTGGGACAGCAGTTGCTCACTTCCATACAGCGATCGATATCCATGGGTTTCTCAACCCAGAAGAGATCCACAAGGCCGAGAACCACGCTGAACGAGGCGGAGCACAGCGGTTTGAGATAGTCCTCCCCGAGAGAGGCGTCTCGAAGAACCAGCGTCCTGATGAGTGGCAGGACGTGATCCAGGTGAACCGGTTGGTTCGAGACGAAACCGACGTTGAGATCGACACGTAGCTCGGTATCTTGACAAACGAAGAAGTTGAAATCCTTCTTGACTAAGGCCTCAATCACCACAATCACAATATCGAGATTCGCTGTGCTTTTTTGGGATCTCGTCAAGACGTACTCTGTCGAGGATCGTGTGCAGACACTCGAAGTTGCCAAGGAAGCCGGTATGGACCTCTGGGCAGGCGTCATCCTCGGCATGGACGAGACGCCGACCGATCACACGGAGAACCTCGACGATATTCTCCAGCGAGCTCTCGACGAGATTAACGAATTCTTTGTGGGTTACAAGAATTACAAAAAGGCAAGGAGTCGAAACATCGGCTGGGAGGACAGACAAGGAGCACTAAATGTTATCGAACACGCCACAGTTCCGTACGAGAAGCAGTTCGGATAGCCACAACGAATCCGTTATTATTGTCGATCAGCACTATATTTACCGTGGTCAGAGCACGGCATGCACTTAATATCGATGTACTGCAGTGCATAATATGAGATTTTCACGATCGAAGCCGTCTCTAATCCATGAGATAGAACGAGTACTTCTGTATCAGTAAACAGGTTTTATAAACCAGCACGGATAGTCGTCTCACTAATGTCGGTGAAATATGTTTATACGTTTTCAAGTCGAAAGGTGATGCCAATCTATCTACTGCATTCTATTCGATCACTGCAGACCTACGTCGATCCGGCGAACGTGATCGTCTTTGCGACACCACCAGTTGATCCATCCCACGTCGAGACACTCGAGACTCTCGGCGTCGACGTTCGACAGCGACAGCACGTATCGGATGCCTTCGCCGCATTCGATGCGCCGAGTCACTATGGAGACAAAACCTTGCTCACGACGGTCGATGCCGAGACAGTCGTATTCCTCGATTGCGATACGCTCGTTTTCGATGATCCGTCTCAGTTGATAACCGGCACATCGTTTCGCGCCAGAAATGAAACACCACCCAACAACAAAAAATGGCGACAAATGTTTGCAGAACGAGGGGAACCAGTTCTCGACTGGATGCCGAACGCAGGAGTAATGGTTTTCGACAACGGATTTCACATCAAAATTGCGGATGATTGGGTATCACACCTCCAGTCAGACCTCCCACATGTTTTTGGATACGCGTACCACAAAGAACAGTATGCACTCGCTCTCGCGGTGTCAGGCCATGATGTGGAGCAAATGACCTCTTCGGAACATGTCTTCGAGTGGAATGACGAATATGCGCCCAATGGTATCGTGTATCACATAGGTTCCGTACTCCAAGACAAAGCACGTGTAGGTCTGATAAACGAAGGCAAGATACTCATGAATCGATATAAAAAGAAGTTGAGCAATTGGCACCGTCAATAGACTGGAGGATTGTCCCATCAGTATCGGCTACGGACTGATCGTTCGATTCACATTTAACAAATTTTTACTATCCATAACCTCGAAATTTACCTCACACCTTCTACCAGCACTGTGACAGATTATACGAACAGAACTTCAAATGCGACCTGTCATCGATATCGATTGATTCGGATTGGATCATATCGTCCTTGTTTGGCAACGTGAGATTATGGATTATTCTCCATAATGATAAACACGGACCCAGTCAATGTCCATGTCACACTCCCACTCGGTATCCGCGCTTGCTGCTGCACCTGTCGAGTTCGAGAGGAGCAGATACCACGGTTGACACTCTATGTGTGTTAGGTGAGTCATGAGTTTGGAATCTTCGCTGTAAAAGATCTGTTGACCATTGTAATGAAACGCCAGATAATCATCACGGACCTCACACCCGTAAATATTCCACGTCTTCGTGCTGTCACGTTCGGACCACCACATGCTTGATTTCTTCATAGCATTGGGTGAACCGCAGTCGGTATCCGTGTTATAATGGACTGTTGCTTCAGGTCGGTATGCAGGTCGTACGCGGTCAGGTTGATCGAACAGTTCCATGACGTCGATTTCCGGCGTTTCATATCCGCTAACATTCGGATACAGCCACCACGCCTCGTGTGTTCCAAACCCACAGGCGTTTCGAATCCGTGCTTCGACGTAGAACCCGTCTCCAGTACCCTCGTTCGTCAGAAGGATCGGGTTGTCGGGACTCCGCCACTGATCAGCCGACGTTTGTATTGCCCCATATTCGATATCTTCTAGATCACCCGTCCCAGGTGATCGCACACGGAGTGTAAGCATTTGCTCATTTTCGTCGATACTAACCATTTCTTCTGTTACCTGCCCAGGCCCAACATTGGTCGATACTCCCCACGGCCAGCCCCATTCCCAGCGGTCGCCGATAACACTTGCATCGTTCCACTGTTCCTCATAGATGAGCGACCAGTTCGGGTCGTCAGGAACGGTCGTCCCAGAAGAGTCGGGAGGAGAATCGAAGACGGAATCATCGAGGAGTTCCATCCTATCGTAGCTGATTCCCTCGCCAGTTGCCGATGCAGTGACGCGGAAATCGCCGTCAGTGATTGGATTGTCGTCTTTTGCAACAGATTGTTTTAGTATTGCACCGTTTTCATCCTCGATTCGCAGGATGTGAAAATCGTGCTCGTCGTCGAACTTCCAAACGAGACGAACCCAGCCGTCTGGAACATCCTCAACTGCCAGCAGGTACGTATCTGACCACCATTCGCGTCGATACAATCCCCAGCTCGATCCCCCTGAAAGCCGATATCCGTCGGTTTGATAGCCCTCAGAGGTGAACTGCGATTCGATCTGGATTTCTGCATCGGTACTGGCAAAGTCGTCCGAGTGAATCCACACTGAGAATGGTTTTGATCCATATCCAGGGCGTACCGACAATTCGCTCTCGAAGCGTGAATCATCGGATTCGAACGCTTCGAGATAGGCATCGGAATCACCATCAGTGCGGAGAATCCGATCACCGGTGATCGCATCGATATCGCTGTGATTTATTCGCTCGAATCCGGTTTCGGTCTCCCAACCGATATCACTCGCTTCGGCTTCGAAATCGTCGATCAGCGTCGTATCGGGGTGGGCTCCCGAGTCCATAGCGTGTTCGTGAATCGGTGTACTATCACCCAGATATACATTGTAAGGTACCAGAGTCCCATCTATAATGATGTGTGCTGCATACTCCGTACCATCGAATTCAATGGCCATTTGTTAGTCGCTGGCCTCCGTGAATACGATATCGTGGTCCTCAGCGGCTTCCGGGATCGTTCCGTCTTTTGACACCCATATTCGTCGGTCAACACCGTCGCCATCCGCAACGAAAGTGAGGTTATGAGCGTCATTATCGTGATCATTACTAGCAAAGTCATCTGGATCGACAAACTTGCCGAGTTTGTCCCAGTCGGTTCCGTTACCCCGGTACCAGACATCCGTGTCCGTCGCATGGAACAAAGTCCCATCGTACGGCGTGTACTCGCTACGGTTGGCCGCACTGTCCTGTGCTGGTACTAGTTTTTCGAGCAATTCGAAATCCCCCCTATGCGTCCACTTTTCGTCACCGATTTCGTAGAGATTGAACCCGTGATTTGTCGTTTGTTCAGCCATGAGTAGTCACGATCGTCACCGATCACACTGGTCAATTGGATCGAAAGGGATAGCAATTGCCCTGCATTTAGCTACTCTTTAGGTTTGCATCGTATCACTGTATAGTCGCGTTTCTCGGCAGTGTCTAGTTAGGCCAGTTTGAGAAGTGAGCAGGTCGTAGAGTTAGTTTGGAACAATGCTCGCAGACCTGCTCAGCGAGAGCTACGCGGCGGAATTTGATGAATGTTGGGAGCGTGAGCGGACGGCGACGCCCGTCAGGGTGTTCGCCGTCCGTCTCCACGCGACCGGTTGTTCTCTTCGAGAGACACAAGCAATTCTTCGCTTGATCGGTGTGGAACGCTCTCATTAAGCTATCTGGAACTGGGTACATCGGGTAGCTGAGAGCGTTCCAGACCCGCCGACGGCGAAGCCGTCGCGGGTCGCCATTGATGAAACCGCTGTCAGGATTAACGGCGACTGGTCTTGGGTGTACACTGCAATAGACCTAGACTCAAAACTAATTCTTGATGTCGCAGTATTCGGACGTCGAGGCACCGATCCAGCTGCTGCGTTTCTGCACCGGTTGATCGAGAAACACGATCTATCCAGTACCGTGTTTCTCGCTGATGGCTATGGATATCTGACTGCCCTCTCTCGATTAGGATTGAGCGGTCAGCTCGACTACGTTGATCGAAACCTGATCGAAAAGTGGTTTCATACCTTGAAGATTAGAGTTGACCGCTTCCATAACTCGTGGGTGGGCAGTCGGGCGAGCGTCAGAGAATGGATTGAACAGTTTGTACACTATTACAACACACAACGACCACATCAATCACTCAACGGACAGACGCCAGCGGAGGTGCTAAACTAGACAGTGCCCGTTTCTCACATCCCTCGTGGCCATAACAAATTCTTGAAGTTACTATAGATCGATTCATGTATCCTAAATCATTGCTGCAAACAATTTCGAAATGTAGAATTTTAAGGAATTAGCCATAATCTTGGCCGGTGATGTATTACTGAACCGAATACAGTTCAGCATATTTGCCTTCATTGTCGAGAAGTTCTTCATGTGTTCCAACTTCGGTAATAGCACCATCGGCGATAGTGTATATTCTATCAGCGTTTTTGACTGTCGACAATCGATGAGCGATTACAATAATCGAATACTCCTGATCCATCGATTCGATCGATTGTTGCACAGCCTGTTCAATCGACGTATCGAGATCGCTCGTCGCTTCATCCAACACCAGAACGTCGGCATCCTTGAGAAGTGCACGTGCTAATGATACTCGTTGTCTTTGGCCACCCGACAACCGAACGCCGTTATCTCCGAGCATTGTTTCGAGACCGTTCGGTAAATCGTCAAGGAATTCGTGAATTTGTGCTGTCTCACAAACTTCTCTGATCTTAGTATCGGTTGCGTCCCGGTTCCCGATAGTGATGTTACGAACGAGGGTATCGTTGAAAATAAACGGGCTCTGTCTAACGACGGCGATTTGTTCACGCCATTTTTGAATGTCCATATTGTCAATGGACCGGCCATCAGCCAGTATTTCTCCCTCGTCCGGTTCGTGCATTCGTGACAACAATTTGATGACTGTTGACTTGCCAGCGCCTGATTGTCCGACAAACGCGATAAATTCTTTACTTTGTATCTCAACGGATATGGAATCTAGAACCTGATTGCCGTCTTCATAGGAAAACGACACATCGTCGAACTTAATGGGTGTAACAGGATCGGGTACTGGTTCGGTTGCAGATTGCGGCTCGGTGTATTGTTCCAGTTCGTCAGTAAACTGTTGTGTTCGAACCAAATGCGGTAATTGACCTTCGACTTTGTACCATTTGTTATTGAGCTCGCTTACTTTCGGAGCGAGCTGAAACATTGCAAACAAGAACACGCCGAGACCTGCCAACGAAAGGTTCGCGATCGTGAGCGCGAAATAAACAAGGGCGAATACCATTAATGCCGCCGAAAGGTAATATAAACTTTCGATGGCGGCCTGGTTTCGCTCGAGGGTGATGTTCGACCTCGTGTACTGATCGATAGCACTTGAGAACCTCGATAGAATCTCTCGTTCCATCGTGTAGAGTTTCACGTCCCGGATACCTTGAGTACCTGCCTGGACCGACTGCTGCACCCGTTCGTTCGCATCCGCTACGCGATCGCCAATGACGTATCCCGGTTCGAGTATATATCTAATTAATAATGTAATACACCCCAAGAACAAGACTGTAACGACAGTCAATACTGGAGCAATGTAGAAAGCGATAGCGAGATACATTATTGAGAGGAGAAGAACCTGTACAACTGTGACAAAATAATAAATCACTTGTCCGGCGTGCTCTGCCTGTGTAACGATTGCATTGAGAATATCATCAGACCCTTCTTCATCGAAGTACCCGATCCGAGCCACCAGAGCCCCTTCGAACGCGTCGGACTGTAATTGCCGAACGTAATACGTCTGCAGTGCAGCACGCAACCAAGAGACAAGAAACGTCGATGCATGACGGGCAACCATAACGAAGGAGACGCCGAGAACGATGAATCCCAACGTGAACGGAATACCTATTGCATCGTACACGTACATGAAGCCCTGCATGAGTCGGTCGTCACTTTCTGCCGGCGCACCCGGCGATTGGGCTACTTCGATAATCGGTACAAGAAAGCTCAATCCAACCCCTTCGAGCAACGCTGCAATAACACTGAAAGCGATAATAAAAAGCGTTAGAAGCGGCCTGAAGGCTGCAACTCGGCCGAGGGCGCGTATCTTTTCACGCCATGAGAGATCTGGTAGTTTCACCTTCCAGTTGTATACCGCCTGCTCACTTCAAACCGTAGTACGCTCTTGGGCATATCCGATGTGATAAACCAGTTGTTTCTAACATCAACCGTTTATCACATCTTCTACTAGCGATGATATGATCGAAAGTCGGGTTGACCAATCGTTTTCCTCCGCAATCTCTCTACTCCGCTCCTGTAATTCTTCTAATTCTTTTCCGTCAAAAGACGATATATTTTCTATACAGCGCCACAGCGATTCCTGATCGTTCGGATCGAAAAAGAATCCAGTTTCTCCATCGGTGAGTATTCGTCTGTGTGGAGTAATATTAGTACAGACGATCGGAATGCCGACAGCTAAGTACTCGTATATTTTCGTCGGTGAGCTCACCTCGAAGGAATCATGGCTTGGAAGGGGTGAGACGGCAATATCCATTCGGTTTAGTACCGCCGGAATTTGATCGTGGTCAACATAACCGTAAAAGATCACCCGGTCGGAAATGTCAAGATCGGCTGCCAATCGTTTAAGTCGTCTTTGATCCGTTTCTGGTCCACCGCCGACAATGTGGAGGACGGTTTCGTCGTGGGGGTCCCTCGCCAACGCCCTGATACAAGTATCCAACCCTCGATACATCGTCACACTGCCGATATAAACGATATCAGTAGTGGTCATTGACTCGCGAGAAACGGTCGTCGGTTTGAACACCGTGGTATCGACAGCTAACGGAACGACGGTTATGCTATCGGATTCGATACCGTAACTCACCTGTAGAGACTGTGCGAGTTCTTCGCTGACAGTGACGACCGCCGCAGACTGTCGAAAGACTGACGTATATATGGTATCAATAACTGTGAATAACAGAGATGTCGGTGCACTCTCATTCCCTTCAATCCGTAAAAATTCCATAGTCTGATCTGTCGGATGGAATTGATGGTCAACAATCCAGGGGATGCCGGTGAGACTACTAACAATCGCTGCGGACGGATTGCCTCTGTGATGTGTATAAAACACATCAGGTTCGTATCGAAGAGAATGGTACAAAAGATATGATAACAGCAAGACATTTCCGATAAGCGGTTTTTGTACCAGTGTATCGCCAGGAATCTTGTGGTGGACGGCTGTATCAAGCCCGAGATCGAACGGAGTTATAAGGCGAACGGTACAGCGTTCAGACAACCCTTTTGTTACGTAATATGCTTCGGTATATTCTTGTACTATTGATATATCATCTAGTTGTATTATAGTCACCGTATTCTTTTCGTCCAATGTGTCGGTTTTGTTTCCTATGTTGGATTTACTATCATGTTTAAATTCCTCCTTCATACTTGGCGACTCTCTGTCCAGCAGCCAAGCATATTAAAACTCGTATAGTATCATGTGAATAAACCAGTATTGAAAACCAATTTTTTCGATGCCAGTACGTACTAGCTCATTAGTAAGGACTCGTAGCCAGTCACAGCAGCGTGGACCGAGAAATCAGTTGCTCGCTTCTCGAGTTTGGCACTACCAACTGGATCCGATAGCGTGTTGTCCAGTGCTGTTGCTACGGCATCTGGATCCCCAACGGGAACCAGTGGACCGTATGTTCCATGTTCGAGGATTTCACTTGAACCACCCGGACAGTCCGTCGAGAGAACGGGACAACCACATGCCATTGCCTCGACTAGCACAGTTGGAAGGCCTTCATATCGTGATGTGAGCGCGAGTACCGATGCGTTCTGCATGTATCGATACGGATTGGTAACCGTGCCAAGGAGTTGGACGTACTCGTCGAGCCGCAGTGTCGAGACGAGCCGTTGGATCGAGGATCGACAGGGTCCGTCTCCGAGAAGAAGGAGTCTGGATTCGGGGCGTCGTTCGTGGACCATATCAAACGCTCGAACGAGCGTGGTGAAATCCTTCTCGGATGAGAGACGGCCGATACCGAGGACGACCTCATGGTCGTTATTTTGAATCCACGGATGATCGATCGGTTCGGCTGCTAACTCTCGCAGGTCAGGCGTAACAATCGGGTTGTATATCAAATCGATACCATCATCGTTCAGGCCCGTTACCGCAGCTAATTCACGTTTGACGTTCGCAGAAACGGCAGCGATACCGTGGGCGCGCGGATAGAGGTACTTTGTTCCGTACAGATCCACACGATCGAAACGCGTATCGACACGTTCTCTCGGCATACTCTGTTCGGAGAGGACATGTTTTGTCGGTACAGACGCCAGTTCACATGCAATCAGTGCAACCGTATTAGAGATTGCCATCACCGATACGAGCGCCTGTGGACGTTCGGTCGCCAGGTACCGACTCAGTCGAGGTAGACACGTGACGAACCGCTTTGTATTCAGATCAATGACCGAAATGTCGTCGTTGAGCTCCTGTTGTAATGGACCGCCAGTAGCACTAACGACGACGTCGACAATGTAGTCTCGTTCCTCGAATCCATTCGCTAAGTTCACCGCGGCTCGTTCTGCACCGCCCGTTTCCAGACTTGGCAGGAAAATCGCGATTCGAGGCAAAGACATAGTTGGGCGACTACGCCCCCGTCATTATAATTTTGCCCATTTCAGCGTATTAATGCGTTCGGTAGAACGATATTAAGAGGAGTTCATAAGATAAACAACTCATATATTGCTAGATCGTGTCAATTACGAACGATGGGCTTATTTCCTGCCGAATAGAACGAGCGACAACCCAGTTCAGGTATGGTCTCTGTTAAGGAACCGGTAACAGTCATTATTCCGTATAGTTCGAAACATACTCCCGAAGCGTTGCTTGAAGAGGCGAAAGAATCAGTCAGTCGTCAATCGGTCCCGACAGAAACAATCGTGATCGAAGATACGGACCAGCGGGGACCAGCGTGGGCAAGAAACGTCGGTCTCGAACGAACGTCCTCGCGACACGTTGCGTTTCTCGATGCAGATGACTACTGGAAACCAAATAAACTACAACGGCAGTTGACTGCAATGAAAGACACAGGTGCAGGCCTCTGTATCGATGGCCCGGAAATGACACGGGAGCAACTTCTTTTCGAACTATTTCTCGGCCGGAAGATAGATGCGCTAATGTCCTCAACGGTCGTCGACAGAACACAGACCGATCCACGGTTCCACGAGGGACTCGTTACCTTCGACGACAGTTTGTACATTCTCGAATGTGCCGCCGCAGTCGACGTCTGCTTTTGTCACGACACGTTCGACAGGCGGTTACATGGAACGAATTTAACTGAGCAGGACTCGAACACGAATCCAGAGTGGGTTTTAAAGATCGGTACGACCTATGTCCAGGCCGCACGGAACCGGGTTCCGGAAGTAGAAAAATATGTTCCGATGTGGTTCGTAATGTTTTATACGAGAATATTATTACTCCATTTGAGAACGATATCTCAGGAATCGAGACGAGCACGTCGATACGTAGAATATATTCTTCGGACTATGACGAGAAAAGACGGAATTTATAGCGCCATGTTGTACGTCTATCGTGTTTGTAAGCGACATACCTGAGATACGATGCAGGCCTCGAGGCGCTGAACTCTACTCGCCGAAGTAGGTATAGTTATTCCTCGATTTGTTTGACGATGGTCGTCTCGCCGTTGTCATAGATTACGCTGGATTGGGAAGCAACCTCGTACCGTTCTGTGGTGTTAAATACGTCTCCAGTATTCGCATGATGGCTATCTGCTTCGACGACGCCACGATCAGTAATAAATACGTAATCGGAAAGCCCAATATACTCGTCGACAACACCAATTACGTTCACCCGATAGTATTCCATCGGCATAAACGCCCGAAGGATCGCACCTGAGTATCTATCTGTGTGTATTCTTGGCCATTCATCCGCAGCCTCGCTGTCACGTAATTCAGCCGTCTCGAGTGGATCGGTACTCTTTTCCATAGTAACAGTATCCGCTATCCACTCCGCACCCGCTCGTTCGGACTCCGTATACGTGTATTCAGGATCGCCCCTGTCGAACGTATGAGTGAAAGATGACCCTGAGACGTACCCCACGAGACCAATATTGAGCAACAAGATTCCGACGATGAACGCTCCAATCACGGCCGTTTTTGGTATCGAAATTGCCGAGAGACCTTCGACTCGTTCCCGGAAATGGAGATACCCCACAACTGCAAATGGTGCAGTGACTAACAATGTAATTTGATATACCCGGTCGTATTCCATGTGGAACGTCGCAATCAGGGTGATTCCAAGCAATCCTAAAAGTGGAATCGCCATGGCGATCAGTTCTTGCCGGGCTATGTTAACAGGCGAACCACAATTTTGTAGTATATTGATACATTCTTCCAGTATCCCATAACAAATAGCAAATATAATGAGAACGTTCGTGTATAATTTTAATTGTTGATCAACAGTCGTCACTGTCTCCGCCATGCCAGCACCGGCATCCGCTCCGAAATGTTCATGTTCAAATAGGACGAAAGATGCAAGTTGGTCGAAAAAAATTCCCGGAATAGTATACAAACTATCAAGTAATATCTCAAATCCGGCGCTATACCAGGCCAAAGCTACAGCAAGAAGAGCGAGTGGGAGAGGCAATGTAAGGCGTTGCTCGTTTACGTATCCGAGAATCGACATACTGGATAGCAGTATCGCTGCGACGAGCATAACGAGGATAAAAACCAATATTGTTGCATAGTGAGTGAAAATCGCCGCAAGACCGAACAAAAACGGGACAATGATACTGTGTCGTGGTTCGGTTGTGTACAGGGACAACAATACCAGTACAATGAAAAACTGTGAAAGGATTTGTTTTTCGGGTGTCTGAATCAAAACCAAATAGTTAGAGATATACAATAGTGGAGCAAAGAATGCCACTTCGATGGGAAATATACCTTCGAGGAAATAATACAAGCCGACCGGCGTAAGTGCGAACAAGCACAAATAGAGGATTTTATACACAGTAACCAACTCCGCCGACAGCAGTGATGCAACGCCGGCAGGAACAGCTACCATAATTGGTATCGATATCTGACTTCCCCCCATTGCTGGACTCCAGATACCGCTGTCCATAATCCAGGACGCGACGTAGTAGATGAGCTGTATGTCATGACCAATCACGTATGAAGAGGCGAACTCCGCCGGGATCAACAGCGAGACTGTAACTACGTAAATCGTGAACGGATGCAGAGAATCTGGATAGAAGCGGTAAGCCAGTATTGTTATCCCAATTAAGGCGAGGGCAACTAGCAGCATATTGGCGGTGCCAGCACGATTCAGTGTAATGGTTCCACAGTAAGTAATAACCGGGAGAGTTAGCAGCGAAACATACCATTTTATATATCGAGTTATACGTGGATGTGAAACTATGACGGATTCGTCATACACATAGACAAGCGTGGCTAGGATCACGATCGCTGCGGTTACGGTCGCTGCAAGCGGAACTCTCGCAAGCGGTGCCGAAATGCCGATAATCGGGTACAAAAGGCTGGTGGCCACTACGAGCACCACCAGTCCCAGTAGCGAAGCAGCAATTACGTACAGCACTGCTATCCCGAAGGTATCTTGCTGAAAAGAAAATGTGTATAACACGACCCCGAGGAGCAGTACCAGCGCCAGACCGAAGGCAAATACAGCAGTCGAGAAGATATCCTCGTGACTGAACTCGGAAACCAGGACGCTCGACCAATAGCCGAAAATTACGGATATCACGACGATTGCTATCAGCTTTGGGGAGATTCGAACGGTCGGCCTCGACTCAGTGGTCGCTGTCACGGAACGGTCACCTCGAAATCAGTACTCCACTGTAGTACGGCATACTGAACGGGACAGTACCCCAAAGCCAGGTTTGAACGGATCGGTAACCTATCAGTGGTATCGGCGATAGGCCGGACGAATCTCCGAAATCGAAGAAACGCTTGTTGATTTGAACAACATCTTTCATTATACTGAGAGATATTGGTACTATGATGAAAATCAGTCACACTAGCGTCCGCATTCTTCTTCCAACCAGATTCTCTCCCAATCATTCGGGTACTCTTCCTGTAACTGTTCGATATCCTTTATTTTCACATATGCTGTAGCTCTTGAATAAAAATCCAAAAAAGCCATGAAGAACCCGCGATAGCCATCGAGGGCACCCTTGTTTAGCGTCAATCGATGTAGTCCAATCATGAATCCCTTGACTAGTAACGTAATCGGATCACTTTGTTTGCCCATTTTGACTGTATGTATTGCTTCCAGAGAACTGTATTGTTGAAACTTTGTCTCCAAATCAGAGGCGCGTTCGCTGTTGTAGTGGTTGATAGTGTTTGAAAGAGTTTTTGTCCGGTCGAGATACTGTGGCCGAACTGATAGTCGTTCCCAAACATAATCTTGTTTGAAATATATACAATCTTTCTTCGCCAGATACGGTCGTTTCAAATGATGTTGGTGGGTCCACCCCCCCATGATGTATTCGTGTTTTTTTATGTAGTATGCGACGGAACCGTCGGGAAAATTCGCGAATATTTCTCGACGGAGTTCTAGCGGGATTTCTTCGTCAGAATCAAGCATAAGAACCCACTCATTTTTTGCGTGGTTCATCGCTACCCGCTTCAGTTCAGGTAATCCACTGAAGCGATGCTGGTAAACGTTTGCACCGTACTTCTCACATATTTCGATCGTCCCGTCCTGACTATTGCTATCTACGATAACGATCTCGTCCGTCCAATCGACGACGCTTTCGAGCGTACGAGAGATAGTATCTGCATTGTTCTTCGTTAGTATACACACTGATACTGGGAGCTGAGACATTTGTTTGCTTAAGTGTTCCTCTCGCTGTGACATTGGACTGCCTCTGGATGTACTCCAATAACGTCCTCCATAACTCTTTTTTGAGCACACAAACACGTTCAGGAGACGACGATAGTATCTATATTGCATTTATCATATAATTCATAATTAATAAGCTGTCTAATAGAATTTGATGTTATCAATAGAGGGGTCAAACACGGGTAATAGTGACAAATATCTCTGTTGTTTACTAAAGTATCGTTGACACGGTGGCTCCGAATGTTTTTCCTCTAATCAACCGCGTTCCAGGCTACAATCGTGACATTTCTCCCGAAACCGTGTCTGCTGTTTTTATTTCGTGGTCGCTAGTGAATGGTACGATCCGATCCGACTATGTATTGCAGAAAAATCGATGGATACCGATAATGAAGCCTCGAATATTGATCCTCAATAAGGCTCCCGTATACGAACGGGCAGGAGCCGAATCAGTGGCCTGGCGACTCGGAAACCACTTAGCACAAAACGGCTGGGGCGTACACTATCTGTGTCCGACAAGTGACAGGGATCCGCCGGAGACCAATGTTACTATTCACGAAGTCCCGACACCTGAAGGGCGTACCGCATCTATGGCGTCCTATTTTTTGTTATCGATCAAACCGTATCTCGAACTCTACGACGAGATACAGCCGTCCCTAGTATACGATAACGCGTCGCCGATTCCCCATCCGCTACCGTATCTGTTAGGCCACGACCCAGTCACCAAAGTCCATACACCGTACAATGGACTCCTAAGTTTTTCGACACAGAACAACCTGATTGAGTCGTTCGGGGTCTTCTTCGGCGAACAATTGTACCGTGGAATAAGCGGTGAACGTATGATTACAGTGAGTGAGTCCGTCACTGAACGATTCTCCAAAATCGTCAGGACCGGCGCTGATGCGATCAGGACGATTCCAAACGGGATTACGACCAATAAATACAGACCGAAATATACTCCTGGCGGCGACTTCGTTACCCTATGTGAACTGACCCCGCGAAAGAATATCGACTTGGTCATTGACGCCTGGAAGCGCATCGAAGAAACTAATTTGGCCAACGACCGGAACCTCATAATTGCCGGTACCGGGCCACAAGAAAAGAAACTACGAAAAAAAGCGAACAGGCACGGGTTAGACAATATAATTTTCTCTGGATATATATCAGAACAGAAAAAAATAGCGCTCTATGCGAACGCCTATTGCTACGTGTTACCGACAGCGATAGAAAGCTTCGGTCTTACCAATATGGAAGCGATGGCGAGCGAGTGCATCGTAATCTCCACCGATACGGTTGGGGTTCGTGATTATATAGAGCATGGACAAAACGGTCTGCTAATAAACGATCCGTCCCCTCAGGCAATATTTTCAACAATAGCATCGATCCTTCCACCTGGCAATCGCGAACGGGAGTTGGCGACTGCCGCGAGGGAAACCGCACTTCGATACGACATCGATGCTGTTCTGTGCAGGGAAGAGCGAATTCTCAAATCATATTTATAATCTGATGCAAGGACAGTTCAATTGTCCGTTGAAACGATTCGATGAACTTCACCGGTATCGCTATCCATACCACTCGATTCGGTCGTCATCACGTACAGTTCGCCATCGTCGTCTCGACCGAACGCGGACACGTATCGTGCGAACCGCCCGTTCTCCGTCAAATGGTCTGCATCGATCTCGAGTTCGTAAATTTGCCACAGATCACGTTCCTCGTTGTACGGATGTCTCTCCTCGTTATTCGTGGGTGGCGAGGCAATAAACAATGATCCGTCAGGGTCACCGTGTGCTTCTGCTGTCCAATCGCCGAAGACGTAGGTATCTGCCAATGTCGAAACGGTATCACCTCGATACACGAACCCGCCGACCACCGCACTACCGATGTGTTCGTCGTCGTAATAGTGGGGGTACTCCAGTATTGGATCAAGGAGTGGTTCACCGCCGCGGACGTCTTCGGGTGTTTCGTCCGGACAGTTCTCTAGCGGCTCCGCATAATCGTCCGAATCAAAACAGTGAGTGCCCTCCTTGACGTTCCATCCGTAGTTTCCCCCTCTCTCAATTCGACTGACAGACTCATAAAGCACTTCGCCGACGTCGGCTGCATAGAGGTCATCACCATCGAATGACATTCCCCACGGGTTTCGCAATCCCCACGCATAGTACTCGCCGCGATGATCGTCGGTGTCCGCCAGTGGATTGTCGGACGGGATATCGTACGGTTCGTCCTCCGTGTCCACGTCAATACGGAGAATGCCGCCGTGAAGGCTCTCGGTTGTATCTTGTGCAACGTTGCCCTCGTTTTCTTCGTACCAATCGTCAATCGGATACCACCCACCGTCTCCAAACGCGACGTAGAGGTACCCGTCTGGTCCGAACGTAATTTCGCCAGAATTATGAACGAAATTTGTTTGCGGGACTGTCAGTAACACTTCTTCGGAGTCGATATCACCCTGGGCTTGATTATCCTCGGTTTCAAAGACAGATAATACCTCAACGTGTTCAACTTCGGCACCATTTATTTCCGGTTCTTCGAGTAAATCGTCGTCCGGTTGGGCACTATATCGAAGACAAAAGCGGTCATTCTCCTCGAAATTGGGGTGAAACGTAATTCCTAACAGCCCTCGTTCGTCGTACTCCTCGTTGAGAGTAACCAGTTGCTCGCTGACGTCTACAAACGTTTCGTCCGAAAGTTCCTCGTCTTCTATCATATAAACGTATCCGACCTGATCAGTGACGAAATATCGGTCGTCGCCATCGGCGATGGCAAAATCGGTTGGATACGTGAGTCCCTCCGCAATGGTTTCGAGACCGACCGTCGGTCCCGACGGAATAATGGCATCGGTTGGTTCGTCTTCGGTATCGGCATTCGGGGCAGAAGTTACTGTTGCTGGCCCAAAACCTCCAGCGATACCGGCACTCGCGACACAAGTTCCGACCGCGCAAAGAATCTGTCGGCGATTTTGTCCGCTGGAATAGGTCGTCTTGTGGTCCTCTTCGTTATTCGACATCGACACAGTTCACCATATAGACTCCTATATGAGTGGCCGATTGAAACATGGACAACAAAAGATTTACTGACAAAACCACGGCCGAGATGGCACGTTTACCCTGATAGATCGTACGTCATCAACCAATTTGCCGTGAGCAAATTACTTAGAAACGGCTCTTTCGGAACAGCGACACTGCTTGCCTCAACGAGAACCAACGGTAAATTTTGAGAATAATCCTAAATCTAACGAATAACGATCACCACCGGAGATTCGGAAGGAGGAACTTGATGCCATCGTAGTACGTGAGCGTTGACGCTTCATTCTCGTAAATACAACTGACTGGAACTTCTTTGATTCCAGCGCCGAGTTCACCGAACGCCAGTATTTCTTCGACGCTGATCTGAAAGTCGTTTGAGAACTTCTCGTATGGAATCCGTGAGAGATATTCGGTGTCCATCGCCCGGTATCCACATGGAGGATCGTTGATCCGGTTACCCACTCGAAGGCTCGTCGCGAGAGCCACGACTCTGTTGCCGATCAATCGATCGAGTGGCATCGACTGGGGAACGGACCGATTGCCGAACCGATTGCCGAGAACGTATTGACAGTCCGGTTGTCGTAATTCCTTCCAGAACCGGGACAGCTCGTCCGGGTCATGTTGGCCGTCAGTGTCAAGTCGATAAATGTAATCAACCCCCAACTTGAGAGCGTGATCATAGCCTCGTTTTATTGCACCACCGTAGTTACGGGTGGAATTGTTCGAGAGCAAAATGGCACCTGTCTCGGCAACGCGCGCCGCTGTGTCATCAGTCGAACAGTCGTCTATGACAATCACATGATCGACAAGTTCCGTCGCCTCGACTTGTTCGATGACCTCCGTGACGTGTGCTGCTTCATTGTACGCGGGAAGAACGGCTGCAGAAGTCGTCATTGGTTTTTGATGGGCGAAGAGTCGGTTCGCATATTCTTGAGATATTCGGCTAATTGGGTTATGCCATCTTCAATAGAGGTTGCGGGATCGTATCCCAGCTTGGATTCTGCCCAAGAAATGTCTGCACACCGCTGCTCGATTACGTACGGTCGTGGATGATTGACATGTGTTATGTCTACGTTAGGCAGGACATCAGCAACAGTTTCGGCGAGTTGTCGGATTTCCGTTTCGCGTCCAGTTCCGATATTATATGTCCTATTACGCCCCGCACTCGACAGGGCAGCCACTGTACAATCAACAGCGTCACTGATATATGTAAAATCCCGCGTCTGTCGTCCGTCTCCATGCACCTCGATCGGCTCACCCGAGAGCGCCCGATTGACGAAAATCGGGATCACGTAGCCGTATGGCGAGCAGTCCTGGCGTGGTCCATAGACGTTAAAGTAGCGGATGATCGTGTGATCGAGATCGTGTTTCGATGAGTAGGCGCGGGCGAACCGTTCGCTAGCCTGTTTCGCGACGGCGTAGTTCGTCTCCGGGGCTTTCGGATCGTCCTCGTGGTACGGGACGTCCGGAACGTCTCCGTACACCTCCGAGGTCGAGGCAAAGAGGACGCGATCGACGCCTGCCTGTGCTGCCTGCTCGAGGACGACGCGAGTGCCGTCGATGTTGACTTCCAATACCTCGAAGGGGTTTTCGAGGGTTCGCTGGACGCCCATCATCGCAGCCATGTGGACGACGACGTCCTGGCCGGCGACTGCATCGCGAACTGTCTCTACGTCCCGGACATCGCCGTCGATAACTCGATCGGCGGGAAGGAAGTCGAGATGGTCGTCGCGGCCGACCGAGAAGTTGTCGAGCACCGTGACAGTGTTCGTCTCTGCGAGCCGTTCTGCGACGTGGCTTCCGATGAATCCCGCACCACCGGTGACGAGGATACGTTCGTTACTAATCATCGGTCTCCCCCTGTTCTGTTGCTGGCCGTTCCGCCGGAACTGTACTGGATCGCCGGTACCGTGGCTGCTGTGTCGCGATCTCCGTCGGGCTGATCAGTCCGCTATCGGCGACCGCTGCTGGATCGAACGTCCGTTGCGGATCGATTAGAATCGGATCCGATTCCATCACTGCGGCCAGCGCTGGTGGATCGAAGCGGTGGAACGGCTCGTGTCCGGTCGCGACGACGACGGCGTCGGTATTCCGAACCGCGTCGATCGCACTCGCCCGGTTCGAGAGTTCAGAGCCCGTGATCGCTTCGTCGGCATCGAACTGGGGATCGTAGACGTCGACGGAGACGTTCCTATCTAGAAGCAGCCGAACCAGTTCGATCGCCGGACTGTTTCGGACGTCCTTAACATCGGGTTTGTAGGTCACACCCAGCATCGAAACGGTCGTCGCTGATGGAGACTTCCCGACGGCGTCGAGCGCCCAGCAAATCGTCTCATAGTACTGCTCCGGGCGCGAACTATTGACCTCGCGAGCAGTCCGAAGCAGGGACATCTCCACGTCGTTCGCTTCGGCGATCGATCGCAAGTAATGCGGGTCGACCGGCAGACAGTGGCCACCGACGCCGAGTCCGGGCTCGTAGCGGTGGAAGTTCCACTTCGTGGCTGCACCCTCGATGACCTCCCAGATGTCGATGCCGAGACCCTCGGCAGTCGCCGCGAGTTCGTTAATCAGCGCGATGTTGACGTCCCGCTGGACGTTCTCGACGAGTTTCGTCATTTCAGCGACCTCGAGTGAGGAGACCGGGGCCGTCTCGTCAGCGATCGGTTCATACAGGTCGACGGTTCGGTCACGCCACGGTTCGCTGATCGAGCCGACGACTCTCGTCTCCGTCTTCGATCGATCGTTGCCGGGACTGTATCGCTCTGGAACGTGGGAGACGCCAAAATCGCTCTCGGCATCAAGTCCGGACTGTTCGAGGAGTGGAAGCAGCTCCTGTCGGGTGCAGCCGGGATAAACGGTGCTCTGGACGACGACCAGATCGTCCGCCTCGAGGACCGTCGCGACATCTCGACAGGCTGCTCGCAGAATCGAGAGGTCTGGCGTCTCGTCTTCCTGCAGCGGTGTCGGGACACTGATAACGTACACGCTGCAGTCTTCGGCCTCCGAAATCTGTGTCGTCAGTCGAC